>WNGR01005910.1_pt1 | contig 18540 bp, 14 predicted proteins | sample 5407581 | NCBI WGS metagenome assembly WNGR01 (sample SAMN13153383, study PRJNA577476) | soil metagenome | isolation source: 80 cm soil or saprolite under Garry oak tree replicate 2 | place: USA:California | collected 2016-06-15 | reverse complement strand
CTGCGGGATAGTTCAGGTGCAGCACAAGGTCGTGCGCGAAGCTGGTCGAAAAGACCAGAGGCGCGCCTTCGACCGGCAGCACAACATCCGGCTTGGGCAGGCACGAGACCTGGCTCGGGTCGGCGGCGCGAAGCGGCGGCGGAATCGTCGTCTGAACCGAAGGCAGGCCGATCACGATCACCGACTTCGGATTATGGAACGAAGGCGGCGTGTTGAGGCGCAGGTTGAGCGACTCCTGCTGCGGGAAAGCGATCGCTGGAATGTACTGGTACTGCGCGGTGTGCAGCGATCCCATGATGTGGACCAGATCGACGATGCTGCCTACGTAGGCTGAGTAAAGTCCCCCGCCGGCGAGTTGCGTGCTTGAGGCGGTGCCGATGAGGCCCGCGCTGGCGCCGCCAGTGAGCGCATCGACGATCGTCTGGCCATGCCCGTCGTCGAGCAGGGTCTGGCTTCCGGTCTGCGTGAAGCAGGTGTACTGTTGGTCGCGCTGAAGCCTGGTGCAGTCTGCGTTCGGCTTGAGCGCGAGCGTTGCGGCGATGAGGCTCGAGTGCTCCTGGAGCTGCTTCGGATCGGCTGCATCCTCGGGCGTGAGCTGGTGCATGGAGGCGATGTACTTCTCGATCCTGGCCTGCTCGAATCCCGCTGCGCCGAGGTCCTGCGAGGCGCGCACGAAGACTCCCGGACGCCCCTGAACGGCCGAGCGTAGCGTGGTGAAATCACCGCCGGTGACAGGCGCGAGGAAGAGGACGGCTTGCTGCGCCTCGTTGGGCACGGTGATTTCGACGCCTTCCTCGCGAACTTTCTTGTTCCAGGTCTCGACGCGGAAGAACCAGTTCTCCGGCGGAGGATTGGTGGTTCCGCGAAGGAACGCCAGGACCATCAGGTAATGGACAGACTGCGTCGGCGGCAGATCCGGGTGCAGCCAGAGGCGATCGCCGGGCTGCAGGTTGGGAACGGACGCGATGGGCAGCGTCACGCCTTTGCGAGTAACGCGAACGTCGACCTTCGGACCGGCCAGATCGAACCGGGCATTCTGGGCGCGGGCGGCGGTGACACAGGCGGTCGCGCAGACTGCCATAACGAGAACACAAGCCGCTATGTTTGCCCGCAGGCGGCGAAATCGGATCATTCTGTCATGTTAGACGGTCGAAGCCGATCACGAGTCGCCGGACCGGTGGCCGCGGTAGTCAGGTGCAGGTTGCAGGTTGTTGGTTGCTGGTTGTTGGTTGACCTTCGATGAAGACCATATCCCGGGGGCTAGAGTCCATATTGATTCTGCGGCCGTTATGCCGGGACTGAAGTAAGTTGCAGGTTGTTGGTTGCAGGTTGTTGGTTATTGGTTGGGAGCGGAGCTTTGGGGCGCTGCGGGCTGAACACGCGCTCCCGTCTGGATGACGACTTCTTTGACAGCCGAGGAACCGCGATTCGCGGATCAAGGAGTTGGGTGGACCGGGATGGCCGCGGCGGGTACAAAGGCTTGTGTGAATCAGCGATCAGCTCTCGGCAATCGGCGATCAGCGAACTGTGGTCAATGGGAGGGGCCGAAAGCGGCGAAGACCCCAAGGTCGACGGTGAAGCTGTCGAGCCTGGGGCACCCGCGGCTTCGGGGATTTCTTCGATGGGGGCCAGGTCCCCGAGGAAGGGATTGGAGACGACGTCTTCGACGAGAGGCTCCGGGTTGGCTGCGGCGTGGCGGAGGGCTTTCTCGTGCTGGCTGAGGTTGGAGGCGGCGATCTGGAGTCCGTAGAGGAGCATGCCTGCGGGTTTGAGCTCGAGTTCGCCGAGGGCGATGCGCGCAAGGATGTCGTAGATGGCGATCTGGATGGCGGGGCGGTCGTCGATGCGGGGCATGAGGAAATGGCCTCGGCCTCCGCTGGGGCCGCGGCGGGAGGCGTGGTGGTAGTAGCAGAGCTCCTGCTGGCGGAGCGAGGGCGAGCCGCAGCGGTGGCCGTCGGTGAAGACGTGGCGGCAACGGTAGCGGCGGGTTGGGTCGGTTTCGGTGCCGTCGGATGTAGTGGGTGGAATGGATGTCGGATGCTGCATGGTGGTACCCCCTGTACTTAAGTCCTAAAGTACGTGTTCTAAAGATGTTAGGTATGGTGTTTTGGTATATACCAGGTTCGAGGTTCGAGGTTCGAGGTACTAGGTTCGAGGTACTAGGTTCGAGGTACTAGGTTCGAGGTGGAAGGAACCCACCCATGACGGTGAGACTGTCATGGATGGGGCACCCATCCGCGCATAGTGCCCCCTGTACTTAAGTCCTAAAGTACGGCTTCTAAAGATGTTAGGTACGATGTTTGGTATATACCAGGACACTGGTTCGGTTAAATGGAAAAGCCCGGCAGGAGGCCGGGCTTCTTTGTTTTTCTCTACTGTTTTAAGTATACCTAGCGGACCATAACTCACATGCCACTTTTCGGGAAATTTGATGTGCTTTGGTTTGTGGATTGTGGACGGGTTTTCCACTGCGGAGGGGGCTTGACAGATTCGGGAAGGTTCGAGATTCGGGGTAGGAAGGTGCCAGGTACCAGGTACCAGGTTCCAGGTGGGGTTCGAGGGGCAAGGGAAAAGGGGGCCCCCACTCATACGGTGACACTGCCATGAATGGGGCACCCGTACACGAGCCGAATGTGGTCTAGTTTTCGGTAGGCATCTTTTCGACGTGGTCGATGACTAGCTGTTCCACCATGGCCTTGCTTTTCTCGAGTTTCAAGCCGAGTTTTCCGAGCGCGTCGGAAACGGTCGAATCGCCGGCTGGGTCCGATGCCGATCCGTCCGGCGAAGCGCTGCCCCGAGGCCCGGTCGGAATGTCGATTCCCTGGTCTCGCAAGCTGGACACGAGATCGGAGAGCGAGAAGTCCACGGCCAACTCATAGTTGCCGGTCAGGCCAGTCTGGTCAACGACCTGGCGACCGTTCCCGCCGCCGAGCGAACTGAGCATGTTGGCAAATCCCTTGAGGGTCATGCCGTCCGCCTGCATATGCATGGTTCCGGTCTGACCGTCGACCAGCATCGTGAACTTCCCGCGCGCTCCCATGTTGTAGGTCGTCGACCCGTTGGGATTTCGGCTGAGAAGCATTGGACCGTCGATCGAATCGATCTTGCTCTCGCCGGGCTTCAGAGGCGCATCCATGTCGATCGCCTGGAGCGCCGGGGCCGTTTGCAATTTGGGCGCTCCCTTCACGACCAGGCCGAGTACCGGGTGCTCCTTGGTCTCTCGATGCGCGGCCAGCTTGAACCGTTCGACGAGCAGCGCCTGCAACATTGCGGGAACGTCGTCCCGCGAGGCGCCATCGGGCAGCTTCGCCGCAATGTCGAATCGGTCGGTCGTCAGCCACTCCGGGCCACTGACCTGGTAGGGCCTGACCTTGTAGGCATCGGCGACCAGTTCCTTCAGCGACATGTAGGTGTAGGTGGCTCGCGATCCCTCCACACGCATCCACTGGGGCCGCTTGCCCGCGCGAAGTCCTGCCAACATGGTGGCCTGGTCGATGGCAGCGGCTGGCCGAACCGACGCCACATCGAAGGTGAGGCCGGCGGAAGTGGAAGGCGCAGCCTGTGATGGGGAGGTCGCGGTCTGTCCAAGAACCGCACCGGCGAACAATGCGGCAGCAACGACTGAGAGTCCAAATTGAATTCGCATATTTCTCCTCTTATACGACAGGTTCGGTGTCAGAGTTCCGTGATCGCTATGCTGCATCAAAGTGCGCCGCCAAGCAGATGCTTCAGCGCGACGACGTATCTCGCGAGCCCCTCGCGGCCGGCGGGCGTCATGCGGTAGAGCGTCTGCGGCTTGCGCCCGGCGAATCGTTTTTCCATGGCGACGTAGCCGGCTTCTTCGAGCTTCAACATCTGTGCGCCCAGGTTGCCGTCGGTTGAGCCGGTCTTCTGGCGCAACCAGGTAAAGTCTGCCTCGTCCACGCCGATCAGCAGCGAGAGCACCGCCAACCTGAGCTTGCCGTGAACCACGGGGTCGAGTTCCGGTAGGTCAGGCATGTTTTTGCCCCGGTCCCGGTGTGTGACGCCGCTCTAGCCACACGGCATAGAGGCCGAAGAGGATCATGCCGAAGAACATCTCGGCGATAAAGATGAACAGCACATACGACCCCGGGACGAAGTACATGGCGATGCCGCCAGCCCACCAGACGACCGCGACGAGACCCTGCGCACGCCAGCGCAGAATCAGAGCGCTGGTGGCGTGCGCCATGCCGATGAACATCAGGATTGCCGCGACGTAGGAGATCTGCCACGCCTTGTGCTGCAGGATAGTGGCGGCTACATAGAGCAGAACCGTGACGCCCATCATCGCCCATACCGCCCCAACGCTCCGGCTCTGCATGCTCCTGCCGCAGCGATAACCGCCGCCATCCCGCCGAAGCACGAAGCCGATGAACTGCAGCAGGAAGCCGGAGGCGATGGTGATCGGCCAAATCCACCGGAAATGCGGCTGGAGCCTGTCCCAGCCCACGCCGGCCAGGTCGACGAATCCCCATAAGACGAAGATCCATCCGAAACGAATCGTGGACTGCCGCCCCTCCGCGATCATCGCCTCCATCAAGGCGACGCGTTGCAGCAGATCGTCGCGGGTCGTGCCGTTGTCGGGGTCAGAATTTGTCATGAGCGATTTCCTCTTTTGCAGTTACTCTGCATTATAGAGTTCTCTATGTCAAGAAAAATTCACGAGAACCAACGGACTGACAAGACAAATACGGGGATTCTGGCTGCGCCAGAATGACAGCGCACGAGGAGTTCCCGGGCGCAGCGGATGCTAAACTCAATTAGCGCAGCCAATTGAATGCATTTTCGAAGATACGGTGACTTCGAAAAGCCATGCACGTGGAGCGTCTTGCGGTGGAGCGTCACGCAGACGTCCTTTGGTTTACGCAAGCCTGGCTGTGAAACTGGCTGTAGCCGCGGAAAGGAAAACATCCATTCCAATGCAGGGTCCGCCCCGCTATCTGCTGAACTGGCGCTGGTATCTGCTGGTTGCCGCGGTGTATTTCGGCGGGCTGGTTTCGCTGGGCACAGCGTTGCGCCACGGCATCGGCTTCCCGCTGGATGACTCGTGGATCCACCAGGAGATCGCACGCAACCTTATCCAGTACCATAGCTTCGGGTTCACTCCCGGGGTAACTTCGTCGGGCTCGTCGAGCACGCTGTGGACGCTGATTCTTTCGCTGAACTACCTCTTTTTCCCAAGCCATTCGCCGGTATTTTTCCCGCTCATCCTGAACTCGATTCTGCTGATTCTTTCGGGCGTGCTGCTTTGGCGCATGGCGGCGCTGGACGGCTTGCCGGCGATTTACGCGATCGCGTTGGCGATGCTGCCGGCGCTCTCGGGCAATTATGTGTGGCTGGCGTTTATCGGCATGGAGCATGTGCTGTTTGTCACGTTTTCGCTGACCGCCATTCTGCTCTGGTTTCGCCAGGACAACGGTGCGGGTTCACCGGATGGATTACGCTCCTCGCTGCTCACTGGCCTGGTGCTTGGCGCGCTGGGGATGACGCGGCCGGAGGGTCTCGCGCTCAGCGTACTGCTGTTTGCGCTCTATAAGTGGTGCGGGCGCGGACTCGCGGACGTTTTCCGGGCAGCCGGAGTTGCCATTCTGTTTCTGGCGCCGTCGTTTCTCATCAACATGAAGACGTCGGGTACGCTGCTTCCGATGACGCTGCGGGGACGGCGTTTTCTGTTCAGCGGGACGGACAAACTGCATGTCGGGAGGTCCACGGTGCGGGGTCTCACGATAGAGACCTACCAGAAGGTGATCCAGCACAACTTCTTCCACACCACCCGCGGCTGGGCCATGCTGGGCGTGGTGGCTGCGTTCTATGGCTGCTTCGTGCTGTTGCGCCGCTTCCCGAACCGGACCGCGGTGCTGGTTTTGTGGGCGACTCTGCATTACGCGAGCTACTGTTTCACCCTGCCCGCCACGGGCCATGGGGGCCGGTATCAGCCATTCGTACTGGTCCTTTTTCCATCGCTGATTGCGATTGCGCTCTTCGATGTGCTGGCGATCGTCTGGCGCTTTCTGCTTCCTCGCGCGAAGGCAATGCTTCTGCCTGCGCAGGCGGTGGTGCTGGTTGCTGTCGCGGGATTGACCGCCGTCACGCTGCCGCGCTGGAACGTCGCCCTGCGGGACAGCATCTACAACATTGATCATTGCCACCTGAAGATGGCGGAATACCTGGACGCACACTTTCCGCCGGGCACGAAGGTGGGTGTCTTCGATATCGGCACCATCGGGTACTTCAGCCATGTTGATCTGATCGATCTCGGCGGCCTGGTCGATCGCAACTACCTGCCGTACCTGCTGTCGGGGCGAGTGCCCCAGTATCTCGACGAGAAGGGAGCGCACTATCTGATTCTTGCGCATAACGGACCGGAAGGCGTCTATGACGGAACTGGATCTCCGACACGCTTCGGCGATGCGCTTCGTTTCTTCCACAATCCCGACTGGCGGCTGGAGGAGATTCACGCCGAAGCGATTGACTATCCCACCTGGTACTCGAGCTACCTGTACACGCAGCATGCGTATAGAGTCCAAACGCTATACCGGATTGTCCCGGTGAAGCGAGAATCGGGCGCCAGTCAGGTTAAGATGAGCGCATACTCCACAGACACGAATCGCCCCGGAGGGCCACTTTGATCACCACTGCTCGCCGTGCTCCGCTGGAGCCCGTTAGCGGGAACACACCCGAGACTCGTCCGATCAATCTTGCCTACTTTCCGGCACTGGACGGTCTGCGCGGCGCCGCGTTCCTGGTGATGTTTTCGTATCACTATCTGGAGCTTCCCTGGGGATGGACGAGCATCGATACCTTCTTCATTCTTTCGGGATTTCTGATTACCGGGATTCTCGTCGACATGCGCGAGGATCCGCATCGCGTTCGGAACTTCTATATCCGGCGCACGCTGCGAATCTTTCCGCTTTATTACGGAGTGATCCTGCTGCTGGCGCTGCTCTACCCTGTCTTTCACTGGGACTGGACCCCGGTCTACATGGTATGGCCGCTTTACCTCGGCAACCTGGTCCAGTTTCTTTATCCGTTTCAGCCTTATGCGTCTCTCTATTCCGTGACCATGGCGCACGTTCACAGTGTGACGTTTCCCAGGGTCGATCTCTTCTTTGGACATTTCTGGACGCTGTGTATCGAGGAGCAGTTCTACCTTCTCTGGCCCTGGGTTGTGTTCTCGGTCACGAACCGCAAGAAGCTGATGTACATTTGCGCAGCCTTCGTTGTGGCCTGCCCGCTCATGCGCGCGATGTCGATCCATCTTCTGCCCCTGGCCATGGTGGGCGGAGGCGCGAACATCTGGTTCACTCCCTTTCGCATCGATACCCTGCTGCTGGGAGCACTGTTGGCGCTGGTGCGGCGCGGACCCAATGCCCGGATGATGCCCGCGGTTGCGCGAACCGGATTCGTTCTGCTGTCCACGGTTATGCTGGTGTGGCTTTTGGTGATTGCCCGGGCGAAATTTCTGGCTCCGGTATATCCGTATCCGGCATGGAGCAGCACCTGGGGACTGATGATCGTCGATTGGTTTTCCGCGTGCCTGATCGTGATGGCGCTGGAGTATCGCTCGGTCACGTTCCGGATATTCAACGTGCGCCCGTTACGGTGGCTCGGCCGCATCAGCTACGGCGCTTATGTCTTCCACGATGTTTTCCACGCGATGTTCCGCCGCTTCGCGCGCCACTACTTTGTGCACTGGAGTCTAGCAACGGCTCTTATCGCGCTAGCGTTCACCCTGCTGATTTCGTGGGCGAGCTATCGCTGGTTTGAATCCCCCTTCATCCGCATGAAGTCGCGTTGGAGCAGGTAGAGACTACGTGCCGGATTCCGCGGCTAGATGAGGCGTCCACTGCACTCGCATGCTCTGCGCGATGGCCAGCACGGCCAGTCCCAGCATTGTGCTTGCGGCTGCGGCGACCTGCGCATTGCTCAAGGCGCCGTGGAAGTAGAGCTTCGGATTGACGCGGACAAACTCGACGAGAAACCGCCCAATCCCGGCCAGCACCAGGTAGAGCCCGGTCATCCAGCCGACCGGCTTCGGCTTTTTGCCCAACTGCCAGAGGATCCAGAAGACCGCCAGCGAGAACAGAAGTTCGTAGACCGGTGTCGGCTGCACCAGCGCGTCGGGAGGGTGGGGCGGCACGAGCGCATTTTTCGCCATATGCACGCCCCAGGGCAGGGTCGTATTGATGCCGTAGTCGCCATCGCCCGAAAGCAGGCAGCCGATCCGGCCCACTCCATAGCCCACTGCAGCCGCGGGAGCCGCAAGATCGAGCATCCGAATCGCGCCGACGCGAGCGCCCGGAGCAGGGCCGGGATCTTCCAGCGAGACCCAGCCAGGTCCTTTGAAACGAGCAGTATGCCCCTGAATCATCAGTACGGCGATGCCGGCGACCATTCCGCCAAACCATGCAAATCCATCGCGAAACCAGCTCAGAAATCCCAGGACAACGTCGAGCGGGTGATGCCAGCCCGGCCTGCCGATGAACCGGAGGGCATCCTCCAGTGCGCGCACATCCTGTAGTTCGTGCCATACTTTAGCGCCGATCACGCCGAGGACCACGACCAGGGCGACGACGTTCAGGGCATCCGCGTCCACACCATTGCGCGCGAAGTTCTTGTGCAGCACAAACGTTCCGGCCACCGCCGCCAGCCACAAGAGCAGCCCGAATGTTCCCAGGTGCACCGGTCCAATATCGAGATAGGGGTACATAAACCTCGCTTCTTGTAAAAGTATATCTACCCAATGGTTTATCGAGGAATGCGGGCAGATTCCGGAAGTGGGTTTGGTTTGGTGAGGGCGAATACTGAGAGATGATTATCAAGTTTGCTCCGGCATATCGGATCGGCCGTCAGGCATGAATTCCTTGCTGCTGGGGCTTTTATATATCGGGCCTTCAGCCCTAAGCACTCTCCCCCGCACCAACCTGGGCCTTCGGCCCAGGCTGGTATCTGGCGCGCTTTCAGCGCTTTTCTAAAGCCGCCTGAGCAAGCTTGATAGTCATCTACGGAGATTCTGACTCTGCGAGTCAGAATGACGGGCGCGGGGGCGAGTCGGAATGACGGCGCGGGGGCGAGTCGGAATGACGGCGCGGGGCTAATCAGAATGATGGCGCGGAGGGTTCAGCCCGCCACAGCAATTCCAGACAAAAACACCATAGATTCCGGATAAGAATACTCGACCTGTCCCCCGCGCATACGCTAACCTAGCCCCATGTCGACCAGCACGCTTGCTTTCCCTCCCGCCGCCGAAATGGACATTCTTGTCTCTACCACTCAGATTGCCGATCGCGTTGCGGAAATTGGCCAGCAGATTACCGCGGACTATGAAGGCCAGAGCACAGGCCACCCGCTGGTACTGATCGGCGTGCTGAAGGGCGCGGCAATCTTCCTCTCCGACCTGGCCCGCGCCATCCACATTGACAACACGTTCGATTTTGTCGCCGTATCCAGCTATGGACGCGCGCGCGTTTCCTCGGGAGCTGTTAAGCTGATCAAAGACATCGATAACCCGATCGAGGGACGCCACGTGATTCTGGTGGAAGACATTCTCGACACAGGGCTGACCCTGAGCTATCTGCGTGGGCTGATGTTGCAGCACAAACCTGCCTCGCTGAAGATCGCTACCTGCCTGGACAAGCCGGAACGCCGCCTGGTACCAATCGAGGCGGATTATGTGGGATTCAAGATTCCCAACCAGTTCGTAATTGGCTATGGAATGGACTACGCCGAGGTTTATCGTAATGTCCCCGACATCCGCCTGTTCCCCAACGACGCAGGCCACTAGCAGACTGAAGCTAGGACCCCGCCAGGAAGCCTATGACTTTCTCTCCCGTACCGATCGAAGATCCAGCATCCACGCTATCCGTGCCCGCTTCCGAGGGCGTGCAAGTTTTGCTGAACGCCTCGGCGATGCTGCTTTCAAGCTTCAGCGTGGACGCCGTTGTATCCGGCATCGTCGATCTCGCGCAGCAGATCATCAAAGCGGATGCATATGCGGTGTGGCGCACCTACGACCGGACGAATTGGCGGGTTCTAGCCTCCAGCGGCTTGTCGGCATCGTATCGCACTGAAATCCAATCCTCAGACCGCAACATTCCGGTGTTCCAGTGGATCCCGGATGTCCTGGATGACGTAACGCTGCAGGCGTATCGCGAATCGTACGGGGCGGAGGGTATCCGCAGCCTGCTGGTGGTTCCGCTGCAACTGCATGACTCTGCGCCTGAGGGTTTGAACGCCGGCACCATCACGTTTTATTGGCGAACTCTGCGCACACCGACCGACCTGGACATCTTTTATGCCTCCGCGCTGGCCAATCTCTCGTCAGCGTCGCTGAACATCTCAGAGTTGCACGAGCAGAACCAGCGCGAAAAGAATCGGCTTGCCTTCCTTGCCGAAGCGAGCGCGTTGCTGGCTTCGTCGCTGGACTATGAGGACACGCTGCAGCGCGTCGCCCGCCTGGCCGTCTCCGGCATCGCCGACTGGTGCACGATCCACGTGGTTGAAAATGGCGTTCCGAACTGCATGGTGGTGGCGCATGCAGAGCCGGCGATGGTTGACTGTGCCCGGAATTACAGCACCCGCTTCCCCAACATGATCGACGACGAGGGCGGCCTTGGGCTGGTCCTGCGCACAGGCAAAACCGAGGTGTATCCGGTGATCACGGACGAGATGCTGGCCGCGGCCATCCGCGACCCCGAGCAGCTCGGCATGGTGCGCAACCTCAAAGTGAGTTCCAGCATTCTGGTCCCGTTCAACTCGCGAGGCAACGTATTGGGAGCGATCCGCCTGCTTGCCGCTGGAAGCAACCGCAGCTTCAATCACGATGACATCCAACTCGCCGAGGAGCTTTCGCGTCGCGCGGCCGCGGCGATCGAGAACGCCCAACTCCATCGCGCTGTGCTGGAGCAGAAGAACCGGCTTCGCCTGGCACACTCGGCGGCGCGCATGGGCACGTGGCACTGGGACCTCGTCAGCCAACAGATCGAGTGGTCGGATGAGTTCCGGGAGATTCACGGGCTCAGCCATAACAGCGCATCGACGGCGGGCGAGGGATCCGGCCTGATCCATCCCGACGACTTCGAAGAAGTGCTGCGTGAGGTGGCCGCGGCGGTCGACTCGGACGCCGAGTATCTTGCCTCGGAACACCGTGCCATCGCAGGCGACGGCAGAATCTTCTGGGTCCATTCCCGAGGCCGGATCGAGCGCGACGCGGACGGGAAGGCGATTTCCATCGCCGGCGTCAGCATGGATGTGACGGAGCGTCATCAAGCCGAGGAGACGTTGCGCAAGACGGAGAAACTTGCTGCTGCGGGAAGGCTGGCAGCAACCGTTGCGCACGAGATCAACAATCCGCTGGAATCGATCGTCAATCTTGTCTACCTGTGCCGGCATACCCCAGGCCTGCCCGACGAAGCCGCCGGCTTTCTGGAGACAGCGGACGCGGAACTCTCCCGCATCGCACAGATCGTGCGTCAGACCCTGGGCTTCTATCGCGAGTCCGTCGATCCCCGGAACTGCGATATCTGCAAGATCGTCGCCGAGACACTGGAGGTCTACCGTCCGCGTATCGTTGCGCATTCGCTGGAGTGCGATGCGGATCTCGAAACCGGCATCTTCGCCTATGTGATCCCGGGCGAACTGAAGCAGGTGGTTGCCAACCTCATCGCCAACGCGGTCGACGCGACGGAGCCCGAAGGCAATATCCACATCTCGGTCAAGCGAGTCGACGAGACAGTCTCCATCGCGGTTGCCGACACCGGATCGGGGATCGACGACGCACATCTCACCCATGTTTTCGAGCCGTTCTTCACCACCAAGACCGACGTCGGCACGGGACTTGGACTATGGGTCACCAAGGGGATCGTGGATAAACAAGGCGGCACCATCACGGTCGCAAGCTCGACCGGTCCCGCGGCTCACGGAACCACCGTTACTGTGACACTGCCGCTGGTTGAGAAGGACTCAATTGCTCAAAAAAAAGCCGCCCCTCAAACATCGAGGGGCGGTGAGCGAGTAGGGTAACGACGCAACCTTATTTCACCGTCAGAGCAACGACGGTGGCCTGAGAGATGCCACCAGAACTGGCGATGACGGAGACGTTCGATGTCCCTGCCGGCGTGCCCACCATCGAGGATGTGGACGAGCAACCCGCGATAAGGCTGCCGGCAGCGAGCAGGACGACGAAGGCGCCAAGAATCCGAAGACCTGCGAACTGTCTGCGGCGCCGAATGGCGAGGAATGATCCGAAGGGCAGGAGCAGGGCCAACGATGCGGCCATGCCGGGATGCCTGCGCAGACCATCAAATCTCGGTTTGCCGTAGGCCGTGAGGGCCGCGGTCTGGATCGTGAGGGTGGTGGTCGCTGGCGCATTGGCAGCTACCGTCAGCGGACTGGCAGCGAAACTGCACGTCGCGCCCGCGGGCAGATTGCCGCAAGTCAAAGTGACCGAGCCAGCGAAGGAGTTGGTTGGTCCCACACCGATGGTCAGCTTGGTGGAGGAACCCGCGGTGACGGAAGCGACCTGCGAAGAAGCGCTGACATTGAACGTTGCGGCGCTCGTCGCGTTGGTGACGTTGGTGATGACGCCGAAGAGTCCGTGGGCCTCGTTGCCGATACCCGCGTCAAAGTAGATGGAATTCGCAAGCGCGGCAGTCGAAGTCGATACGAAGACCTCCCAGAGCCCCGGGTAGGTAATGGGTTTGCCCGTGCCGTCAGCGACCGTTCCCAGATACGCATAGGTGGTCGGGTTATAGGCGGTAATCAAGCCGTCGCCGAAGTTGCCGATCAGGAGAGCGCCGCCGTAGATGCCGAATCCCGCGGGCGCGATCGTCACTCCCCATGGAGCGTTGAGCAGGCCGCCTGTCACCGCGCGAGCGACATAGTTGCCGTTGACATCGAAGACCGAGACGAAGCCGGTATTCGTGCCCAGTTTCTCCTGATAAGGGGATGCGGCCGGAGGCACGTTGCGCAACATGTAAGTGACGAAGACCTGCGTGCCGATAACCTTGATCGCGTACGGGGCACGTTGCGCAACATGTAAGTGACGAAGACCTGCGTGCCGATAACCTTGATCGCGTACGGAGCATAGCCCGCGGGAATGTTCGGGTCGGTGAACGAACCGGCCAGCGTCGCCGCCTTGAAGGTGGTGTCGTAGATCTCGACGTTGCCGCCCAGACCAAAGTTCGGCACCAGCAGGAAGCTCCCGGTCGTGTTGGTGACCAGGGCCAGATCGGTGTACACGGCGGTCTTGGAACTGTTGTTGATGGCGATCAGAGAGCGGTTGCCGGTTGCGGAGAGTGCTCCGTTCCATCCGGAGATGGTGCCGTCAAGCGTTGAGAAGAGGAACGATGCCTTGGCTGCGTTCGACAGAATGAAACCCGCGGTGCCGTTCTGGACCGTGCCGGTGGGCGTGCCGGTGCCTGTCCCGGAGGCTGGAGGAACAATAGCCTTGAAGGTCCCAAGGACTCCGGCAACGGAACTGAGGTAGCTGAATCCGGTGCCGTTGGTATTGATCCACAAAGTGTTGCCGCCGGAGATGCCCCACGGATTCACAAACCCAGCGTCGATGGTGGGATTCGCTCCCGCAATGGCTGCGTCTGAAAGGATCGGGGTCACCGTGTAGACGCCTGCGGTCTGGGCCGTTGAAAGACCGCTGAATACGGTCGCCGCCAGCGCGACATACAGCGTCGCTGCCTTCATCGTCCTGAGAGAAGCCCGGTAGGGCCTGAGGCGCTGATCGCTGGCAGGAGCCAGAGTTTCCTGCATCGCCGACTGGTGCATGTTGACCTCGCTCTATCGCTTTTTTTGCCGGTGATCCTATCTGCCGGCAAGATGGAGAGTAGGCCGTTGCCGCAGGCAATGTGTCAGCCGCGTGTCAGTGGCGAGTCATCTGATTATCACAATATTGTCGCGAAGTGGGTCTGGACTACTTAAGATGAGCAATCGAGCCGTTAGAACCTGTTTAATGACTCATGGGCAGGCCCCGGAACGTGACCTCAGCGGCTAAAGCCGCACTGCACATACAGCATTTACGGCACGGATAAATCCGTGCCCTTAAGCAAAACGTGAGCGCTGCGGGCGTTTGAAGTGAAGCGATGCGGGCGTTTGAAGTGAGTTGTTAGACAGATTCTTACATCAGCACTGGCCAGTCGTTCTGCCAACTGATGTGCTTGAGCCACAGGTAGGTCGCGCCATTTTCCGTCATCTTCAGCGCGTGGAAGACGAGGATGCTCTCCCCGGTCTGCGCATCGACATACGCAGTGCCACCGCCGGGAGCGTTCCATATTCCCTCCCCTTGCAGGATGACGGTACCGCCGCCTTCGATCATGGAGGTTCCGCTGCTATCGACAAACGGCCCCTGCGGGCTGGTGGAGCGCCCCACCATCTCCTTGTAGTCGTCGGTTGCGGCGTCGGTGTTGCAGCAATAGTCGACTGAAACGAAGAGATAGTAGAAGCCGCCGTGGCGGACGATGGACGCGCCCTCGATGGGGTTGTTGGGCACCTCAGGCCGGCTCGCAAGCGCAAATCTCGAGGCATTCACGATGGGCGCGCCTGTTTGCGGATCGATCTGGACCTGTTTGATCCCCGACCAATAACTGCCATAGGTCATCCAGATGCTGCCGGCCGGATCGATTGCGATATTCGGATCGATGGCGTTGAAGTTGTCACCTGGTAGGGATTCCAACGCTTCGCCCGCGTCCACCCACTTGTAGGCCGGATCGGACGCGTCCAGAGTGGTGTTGGTTGCGAGCCCAATGACGGAACGCTGCGATCCGGCGGTCGATCCCGCGTAGTAAAGGTGATACAGGCCGTTGAAGTAGGAGATGTCCGGCGCCCAGAGCGCAATCGCGCCCGGCACCTTGCTCTGAACCCAGGCGGGAATTTGCTGGAAGACGCTGCCGCAGGAAGTCCAGTTCACCTCATCCTGCGAGCATCGGATGGGGAGATAGTTTCCCGGGGGAAGTCCGAACCAGTCGGACGTGAAGACGTAATACGTGCTGCCCTGGCGGATGATGCTGGGATCGTGCAGCGGCTGGGTCGATCCGGTTAACGCGTAGCCAGTCAGCGTGGTGCTTGCAGCAGGCGCGTAGGAAAGGTTTCCTTCCAGCTTCGGGAGGGGCGCGGGCGCAGCGACGCTCGCGCATCCCAGGAGAAAACTCGAAACCAAGGCAAAGCCCACACTTACCCCGCGGGCAAGGCGGCGAACCATAAACGTTCAGGCAAACACTTCTGTGAATTTGTAACTTTTGTAACCTAACGATAGGGGCTCGCAACCTGCATGTCTATTCATTTTTACGATGGGAGGCAACCCCAATCCTATGAAGCGCACCGCGAATCGTCTTTTGTCAGGTTCAGCCAGTCGCAACCCGCCTATGATAGAAAGTAGCGGGCAGTTAGCCAGCCCAGCAGGAGCATTGCAAACAAATGAACACGACGACTACAGTTTCGATCGCCGAACCCGCCACATTCGACGCCGCTGCATTTGCCACCCACGCACTCTCGTCGGCTGCCACGCTGGCCGCCGTGCTCGACCACACTTTGCTCAAGCCCGACGCCACGCGGGCCCAGGTGATTCGCCTGTGCCACGAAGCCGCCGAACATCGCTTCGCCTGCGCCATGGTCAACCCCGCCTGGGTGGGTATCGCGGCCGAGACGCTCGCCGGCACCGGAGTTCCGGTTGGCGTCGTCATCGGCTTCCCGCTTGGCGCCACGCTCTCCGCGTCCAAACGCGACGAGACCGCCCGCGTGCTGAAATTAGGCGCGCACGACGTCGACATGGTGCTGAATATCGGCCTGCTGAAGTCCGGCTCGAAGGAAGACTACGAAGCCGTCAAGCAGGACATCCGCGGCGTGGTGGAACTGGCGCACGGCGCTGGAGCCATCGTCAAGGTGATCCTGGAGACTTGCCTGCTGACCTTCGAGGAGAAGCATCGCGCCTCGGAACTTGCGCTGAGCGCGGGCGCCGACTTCATCAAGACGTCTACGGGCTTTTCGACGGGCGGCGCCACCGTGGACGACATTGCGTTGATGCGTTCGATCGCGGGTAACCGCGCTGGAGTGAAGGCTTCAGGCGGCATTCGCTCACTCGCCGACGCGAGCGCGATGCTGCACGCCGGAGCGACACGCATTGGAGCATCGGCTAGCGTGAAGATCCTGGCGGAGTTGGCGGGGAAAGCCGTTGCACCGGCTGCCGGCAACGGGTATTGACGCACAGCCAAGGCTTAACACCGATCAACACTGATTGAATCGATCAAAACCATGAAATGGCTCCATCGGTCTCATCAATATGCATCGGTGTTGAGCCTTCGTCCTCGGCCTCACAAGACGCGCAAGACGACCAGCGTCTCGTCGTCGAAGTGGGCGGTGCCGGCCTGGAACGCGCCGACTGCCGCAAGGATTGCGTCGACGGTGGCCTGCGCGGAGTTGCAGGCCGACGGATGCTCGCGCAGCACTTCGGTCAGGCGTTCGGTGCCGAACATCTCGCCCTCTGCGTTTTCTGCATCGACGATTCCGTCAGAGAAGAAGATAAGCACATCGCCGGGCTTCGTCTCCAGCGTTAGCTCCTCGTACTTCGCGTCGGGGAACAGGCCCAGCGGGAATCCCTCAACCTTGACGGTCGTGACATTGGAGCCGTCGACCGGAGGACAGTCGGCGGCGGCAGCCTTGCCGGGGCGCTTGCCAGGAGAACCGGCGGGCGGTGGGGGCGCAGCGACATAAAGCGGCTGCACCGAGCCCGCGTTGGCGATCTGCAGGGTTCGCCACTCATCGTTCCAGACCGCCATCAGCATGGTGACGTATTGCGAGTCGAGCTTGCGTTCCTGCAACTGATCGTTCATCTCCGACAGCAGATCCGCGGGAGGCAGATGGCGCGCCGCGAGCGAGCGCAGAATCCCCGAGACAAGCGCCGCATACAAGGCTGCAGGTGCGGCCTTGCCTGAGACATCGCCGATCACGATGGCGATACGCTCCGGTTGCGCCGTCTTATAGAGCGCGTTGCCTGACGCGCCATAGTCGATGAAGTCGTATACGTCGCCGCCGATGGAACGCGCCGGCAGGAATGCCGCTGCAATCTCCGCGTGGCGCGGCTGTGGAGGCGCACTTGGAAGCAGGCGCAACTGCACCTCGCGCGCCATGGCGAGGTCGCGCTCCAAACGCTGTTCCTCTTCGTGGATGCGTTGATAGAGCCGGGCATTCGCAATTGAGATGGCCACCTGCGCGGACAATGTGGAGAGCGTCGTCTGGTGGTCCTCGTTGTAGTAGTTCACGCGCGTGTGCTCGAGGTCGATCACGCCGATCACCTTGCCTTTGTAGATCAGCGGCACGGCCAGTTCCGAGCGCACCTCCGGGTTGGCGACGATGTAGCGCGGGTCCTTGCGCACGTCCGGCGCCAGCAGCGGCGTCCTCAACTGAGCCGCGTTGCCGATGATCCCCTCGCCCAGCTTCACATTGTGCTCGCGCTTGATGCGCTCGCCGAAGCGCGAGCTGAACCTGTGTTCGAAGCGCTCGGTGCGATCGTTCCACAGCAGAATCGTAAACATCTGGAAGTCGATGACGCGCTTCAGCAGATGGCCGATGCGCTCCAGCAGATCGTCGACATCGAGGATGCTGGTGATCTCCCGCGAGATGTCGTTGAGCACCGTCAGCGTCTGCGCCTGGCGCGAGACACGCGTGTAGAGCCGGGCGTTCTCAACCGCGATCGCCATGCGCGACGCTGTGAGTTCAAGCAGGCGCTGATGCTCCTCAGTAAAGTACGACGGATATTCCGACTGCAGATCGATCACCCCGATGACCCGGTTCTTGACGATCAGCGGCACAGCGAGTTCCGACTGCACGTTGGGGTTTGCGTCGATATAGTTTTCTGCCTTGCGCACGTCCTCCACCAGGATGGAGCGCCGCTGGCTCGCGACCTGTCCCACGATGCCGCGGCCGGGCTTGATGCGCATCCGCTCGACCTCGGGCGTGTGCCCGGTTTGGAAGCGCATGCGCAGATCGCCGGTGCGGTCGTTCACCAGCAGGATCGCGAAGATGCGGTAGTCGATCACCGCGCGCACCAGATCGGCGACGCGATGCATCAGCGTGTTCAGGTCGAGCGTGGTATTGAGGGCGTCCGCGACCCGCATCAGGAAGTCAACCTGCAGCGGCTCCAGCCGGATATTCGGCTCGATCACGTGCGTAACAGGCAACGTGCCCGGCACAGTCGGCAGGTCGACCTGTGCCGGCCTGTAGTCGCCTTCAAATGCTTCGGTAATTGCCTCGGCGGGAGACTCGGATTGGCGAGCGGCGCACATCGTCGATAACTCGATTCTACGCGTTGGCGAGCTGTGGAGAGTCCCCACACGATGTAGTCTGCGCGGGACCGGAATTCCTGTGGACAACCATTCGCAGCCCGCGGCTTTCCCATCCGCGCCGTGACCTTCTATGATGGCGGGCATGTCCGCTTCGCGCTTCACTCGCCGCCACCTGCTGAAATCCGCTCTCGCCGCCGCACCGGCCGCAGCCCTGGCGCCCAGGCTCCTGGCA
>WNGR01002976.1_pt1 | contig 18542 bp, 16 predicted proteins | sample 5407581 | NCBI WGS metagenome assembly WNGR01 (sample SAMN13153383, study PRJNA577476) | soil metagenome | isolation source: 80 cm soil or saprolite under Garry oak tree replicate 2 | place: USA:California | collected 2016-06-15 | reverse complement strand
GTTCGGGCTGCGTACGCAGGCCGCGGCGGAGGCGACCGCGAGCCGCAGGCACCGCTCGACCGGCCAGCCCTCGTGCAGGCCCAGGATGACGCCGGCGGCGAACGCGTCGCCCGCGCCGATGGTGCTGCGGACCTGCTCGCGCGGCAGCCGGACCGAGCCCTGGCGCCAGGTCCGGCCGCCGGGTGCGGCGGCGACGCAGCCCGCCGGGAAGTGCACCACCGCGAGCACCGACACACCCTGCTCGACCAGGCCGAACGCCATGGCCTCCAGGGCCGGCCAGTCCGCCGGCCCGTCCGCGGTGGGCGCCGCGGCCTCGATGCCGGTCAGCGCACCGGCCTCGAGCTCGTTGATCACGATGCTGTCCAGGCACGGCAGGCAGGCCCGGGCCACCTCGGCGGTGCGGTCCGGCGCCAGGCTGACCATTTCCAGGTTGGTGTGCAGGCCCGCCGCCTGGGCCCGCTGGAGCAGAGCGGACCAGCCGTTGCCGCCGCCGGGGTGCGGACGGTCCATGACCGGGTGGATGCCGGGCGCGCCCGCGTGCAGTATCCGTGCCCTCCCCAGTTCGACGGTTGAGGCGTCGAACAGCGCGTTCGCCCCGCTGTGGTGGAAGAACGTCCGGCGGCCGCCGTCCCGCTCGATCATCCCGTCGGTGAACGAGGTGACCGCGCCGTCCAGCGTCCTGACGCCGGCCGTGTCGATGCCCAGCCGCGCGCACTCGGCCAGGATGAAGGCGCCGTGCTCGTCGTCCCCCACGGCGCCGAGCACCCCGATCGGGAAGTCCGCCCCGAGCATGCGCAGGTCGACGGCCATGTTGAGGCCCGGACCGCCGGTGCTCAGCGAGACCTGCTCGATCGTGGCCAGGTGATCGAGGGCCGGGTAGGCGTCGATCACCTTGGCCACGTCGACGAGGATCGTCCCGGCGCACAGCACTCCTGGCCGCGGCCCGCTCGTCCCGGCACCGCTCATCTCGGCACCGCTCATCCGGTACGCAGCACGGGGTCGGTCACCTCCAGGTCGGCCTCGAGCTCGCGATGCGGGGCGATCTCGGCCTTGGCCAGGGCATCGTGGTAGGCGCGGACGGCATCGGCTGGGTCCAGCTCGCCCCGCAGCACCGGCCGCATCAGGCCGACCAGGTCCAGCTGCGACTCCGCGCGCTGGATCTTGCGGCCGAACAGGGCGACCCGGGCGCCGTGCTTCTCGGCTTGGTGCAGCAGCTCGAAGGTGTCCCGCGTGGTGCCGGACGACCCGCCCAGGATGCCGACCACCAGCGACGGGTCGTACCCGGCCAGTTCGGCCAGCGCGTCCGGGCCGTTGTAGGCCACCTTCAGGAACAGCGGCCGCTGCGCATCGGTGACCCCGGCCAGGGCGCGGGTGATCGAGTCGTTGACGAACGCGCCGACCTGACCGCCCGCCAGGCCGGCCGGCGCGTTGGGGTTGAAGACCTCGAGGAAATGCCGTATGCCCAGCGCGGCGGCCTCCCGCCGGAACGCGCCATAGGCCTCCAGCGTGGCCAGATCGTAGTCCAGCTCGTTGTTGAAGGTCATCGAGTACAGCACCAGATCGCAGAACGGGCGGACGTTGGTCAGGTCGGCCGTGCGGAACGGCCGCGACGGCAGGGCGGGGTAGCGGCCGCCCCGGCTGTTCCAGATGTCCGTGCTGTCGTTCCCGCGCACGGCCAGCGTCATGTCGCTGGCCACCAGTGAGCCGTCCTGGGCCAGCCGCTCCCCGTTGGACGCCGAGGTCAGCATGATGTCGAGTTCACCCTGCACGACCAGGGCCTGCATGTCGTCGAGGAAGTCGCCACGCGTGCGGTAGCGGCCGGCTTCGGCCGGGCCCGCCGAAGTCAGGCCGAAGGCCATGTCGGCGTCCTTGGCGTCCGCGAGGACGAAGTCGCCGGGGGTGTACCGGCCCGCCGTGATCGCGTCTAGCTTGCGGTCCAGGCGCCGGGCGCTCCGGGAAGGATCGGGCATGGACATGATCAACCCCTTTCGTCGATGGTGAGGAGGACCTTCACGTGCTGTCCCGAGGAAGCCAGCTCGAATGCCTCGGCCACTTGAGCGAGCGGTCGCGTGGCGGTGACGAAGTCCGCGGTCCTGATGGTGCCGCGGCCGAGCAGGCCGGCCGATTCGGCGTAGTCCTCGGGCAGGTAGGTGGCGCTCCCCTGGATGCGGATCTGATGGTCCTGCACGATGGGCAGCGGAACGGTGACCTCCCGGGCCGGGACGCCGACCACCATGACCGTCCCGCCCTTGTCGGCGATGGCGATCGCCTGGTCGACGGAGGACTGGACGGCCACGCAGTCGAAGACGACGTCGGCGCTGCCGCCCAGCGCCTCCCGCACCTGCCCGGTGAGGTCGGGGGCGCGCGCGTCGATCGTCACGTCGGCGCCGAGAGCCTCGGCCCGCTGGCGCTTGGCCAGGTTCGGATCGGTGCTGACTATCTTTCCGGCGCCGTGCGCACGGAGCACCGCCAGGGTGAACATGCCGATGGTGCCGGCTCCGAGGATGGCGACGGACCGGCCGGTCACGTCGCCGGCCAGCCGGACCGCGTGCACCGGCGTGGACAGCGGCTCGATGAGCGCCGCGGTGTTGTCGTCCAGCGCGTCCGGCACGGAGTGCAGGCGGTTCGCGGGCAAGGTGAAGTAGTCGGCCATGCCGCCCTGGGCGTAACCGCAGCCGAAGAACTGCAGGTTCTCGCACAGGTTCTCGCGTCCGGTGGTGCACATCTTGCACGTCCAGCAGGGCAAGTCGGGTTCCACGATCACCCGCTGGCCCGGCGTCCAGGCTCCGGCGGCGGCGCCCACCGCCTCGATGACCCCGACGACCTCGTGGCCGGGCCGGTAGGGCAGCGGGACGAACGGGTGGCGCCCATGGGCCGCGTGCAGGTCGGATCCGCACACGCCGGCCACAAGCGCGCGGATCAGGGCCTCGTTCGGGCCGGGGGCGGGAACGTCCGCTGCCTCGACAGCGATCCGGCCCGGGTAGACGACGACGCGTCGCATGGCGGTCACGGCGAGTCCTTCCTAGGCGTACTGGTCAAGGTCGGTGAGCGTCTTCCGGACGCCCTGGTCGAGCAGGGGGGCCAGGATCGCACCGTATACGCCGGTGAACCTGGGGTCGTCGGCCAGATCGCCGAAGACCGCGCGGTTGTCCTCGAGGAACGCGGGCGGATATGCGCGCTGCCGTCTCGCCGCGGCCTGCAACTGCGGCGCGAGGACGTCGTCGATTTCGTACGTCTCGCCGTTCTCGTCGGTGCCCTCGGCGTAGCGGGCCCAGCTGGCCACGACCGCCGCCGACCGGGTGAACGGGGCGCCGGCCGCGAGCTGGTGCCGGATGACGGGGAGCAGGAACTTAGGGATCAAGTCGGAGGTGTTGGCACACAGCCGGGCCACGGTGTCGCGCACCTCCGGGTTGGAGAACCGCTCGATGAGCTGGCGGGCGTACTGGTGAATGTCGAGGCCGGGTACCGGCTTCAGGGTGGGGATGGCTTCGGCGGTCATGTAGTCGAGCAAGAACCGGGCGAACAGCGGGTCCGCGGTGACCTCGTGCACGAGCCGGTACCCGACCAGGTAGCCCGGATAGCACAGGGCCTGGTGACTGGCGTTGAGCAGCCGCAGCTTCATCAGCTCGTAGGGTTCCACGTCGGGGACGATCTGCACGCCGGCGTCTTCCAGCGGCGGCCGGCCGCCGCCGAAGTCGTCTTCGAGCACCCATTGGGTGAACGGCTCGCAGAGTACCGGCCACTGGTCCTCGAGGCCGAACCGCCGGCTGAGCTCGGCCCGGTCCTCGTCGGTCGTCTGCGGCGTGATGCGGTCGACCATGCAATCAGGGAACCGAACGTGCCGGGCGATCCAGTCGGCCAGCCCGGGATCGCGCAACCGGGCGAACGCGGTGAACGTTCGCTGGCTCACCTGGCCGTTGCCACCGATGTTGTCGCAGGACAGGATGCTGAAGGCGGGTGTGCCCCGGTCACGGCGGCGGGCGAGTGCCTCGGTCACCAGGCCGAACACGGTGCGCGGCACGGCTCCCGGCCGAAGGTCGGCCAGCACCGCCGGATCGGACGCGTTGAACTCGCCGGTGACCGCGTCGAGGTTGTAGCCGCCCTCGGTGACGGTCAGCGACACGACCCGGGTGGCCGGCGCGGCCATCTTCTCGATCACGGCCTCCGGATCATCGGGCGCGAACAGGTACTCGACGATCGACCCGATCACGCGGGGCTCCCAGGTGCCGTCGCTGTGCCGCAGGACGAGGGTGTACAGGCCGTCCTGGGCGGCCAGCGCGTCGCGCATCCTGGTGTTGGACGGCTGCACCCCGACTCCGCAGATGCCCCAGTCCATCGCCGCGCCGCGATTCATCAGCGTGTCGATGTACATGGCCTGGTGCGTGCGGTGGAAACCGCCGACGCCGATGTGCACGATCCCGGTCGTGACCTGGCGGCGGTCGTAACGGGGAACGGCCACGGCGGCGTTCAGCCGCGCCAGGGTCTCCCCGGTCAAGATGGTCATGCTGTGCCTTCCTCCGATGGCCCTTCCTCCGATGGCCCTTCCTCCGAGTGCCCTCCCGTGCACCGCAGGACCGAGACGGCTCGCCGGAACCTGGCGTGACGGTCCGCGTGGAAAGCGGTCATGGCCGGGTCCGGTTCGGCCACCAGGCCGGCCGGCGGTGCCAGCGGCCCGGCGATGTCGTCGAAGCTCAGCAGGCCGGCCGCGTGGGCTCCGAGCAGGGCCGCGCCCCGGCCGGACGCCGCGGGTACGTCCACGGCGTACAGCGGTAGCCCGAGCACGTCCGCGAGCAGCTGCCGCCAGCCGGCGGCCAGCGTACCGCCGCCGGCCAGCCGCAGCCGCGGCGGGCGATCCGCTCCGAGCAGCGCGTCCAGGGCGTCGCGGATCGCGAACGCGACGCCCTCGAGCGCGCACCGCAGCAGCGACGCCCGGTCGTCAGCCAGCGACAGGGCGGTCCACGAGCCGCGCAGCGCCGGATCGCAGTACGGTGTCCGTTCCCCCGACAGGTGCGGGACGAAGATCGGGTCATCGATCCGGCCCGGGTGACCGGCACTGGCGTACAGCTCCGCCCAGCTAACGTCCATGACCTCGCGCACCCAGTTGAGGCTGAGCCCGGCGCTGAGGGTAGCGCCCATCTGATACCAGCCGTCCGGCGTCGCCGACCGGTAGAGGTGAACCCCGGCGTCCGCCCGGCTGACGGCTCCGGCCAAGGGCCGGATGACCTGCGCGCCGGTGCCGACGGTCAGCTGGACCTCGCCCAGGCCGATGCCGCTGCCGAGCGCCGCCGCCGCCGTGTCGCCGGCCCCGGCCGCGACCGGGATGCCCGCGGGCAGCCCCAGCTCGTCCGCGGCCCAGGCGGTCAGGTGGCCGGCCGGCGCTCCGGCCGAGGGCAGCAGAGGGGGCAGCAGGCTGGTGTCCAGGCCCAGCTCGCTGACGACATCGAGGTCCCACCGATCGCCCGGCACGTCGTAGAGCAGGCTGGCGGACGCGTCGCTGGGCTCGGCGTGGATCTCGCCGGTAAGGCGGGCCCGCAGCCAGTCCTTGGGCGCCAGTGCCCAGCGTGCGTCCTGGTACGTCCCCGGTTCGTGCTCGGCCACCCACATCAGCAGCGGCCCGGTCATCCCGGGGGCCAGCGGGTTGGCCAGCCGGGCCAGCGCGGCCGGCCCGAGGCGGCGGTAGGCGCGCAGCGCCCCGGTGGCGCGGCTGTCGGCCCACAGCAGGGCCGGGCGCAACGCCTGTCCGTCGGCCGACGCCAGCACCAGGCCGTGCATCTGCCCGGAAAGCCCGATCGCCGCCGGCCGCGTCCCGGCCGCGCGGACGGCCGCGCGGACGGCCTCGCGGGCGCAGGCGGTCACCGCGCTCCACCAGTGCGCCGGCTCGCTCTCGGCGTAGCCGGACACCGCCGAGGTCACGGCGTAGCCGGCCGAAGCCTGCACCAGGACCTTGCCCTCGATATCGGTCACGACCGCCTTGGCCGAGCTGGTGCCGAGGTCAAGACCCAGGGCGCAGTGCTCCTGGGCGCCTGCGGCGCGGGCCGCGTTCATCCCCGCCAGCACCCTGTCTTCAGCCCAGTCCGCACGGGCGCGTCCTCACCGTCCTCATTGGCGTGCCCTCACTGCGGCCAGCACTCGATGATGATCTTGTGGACGGTCCGGTCGCCGCGCAGCGCGTCCAGGGCGCCGGCGTAGTCATCGAGCGGGAAGCGGTGCGTGATGAGGCCGTCGGTGCGGGCCCGCCCGGTCCGCAGCGCCGCGATCGCGGCCGGGAACGAATCGATCTCGGCGAAGGACCCCTTGATCGTGATCTCGCGCCGGAACACGTCGTACGGGCTGACCCGCACGAGGTCCTCGGGCTCGGTCACGCCGTAGAACATCACGGTCCCGCCGCTTCGGGTCAGCGGCACGCACTGCTCCGACACGGCCGCCGCCCCGGTCGCGTCGACCACGATGTCGAAGCCGCCGCCCGAGGCCGCCTTCAGCTTGGCGGCGTCGCCGGCCAGGTCCGCGCGATCCATCAGGAACGTCGCGTCGAGCCCGAGGTCCTCGGCCCGCTTGAGCTTGAACGCCGAGGACGCCGCCACCGTCACGCTGGCCGCGCCGCCGCGCGCGATGAGCTGGGCCAGCAGCAGGCCCGTCGGGCCGGCGCCGAAGACGAGGGCCGAGCTCCCCGGCCGGGGGCCCAGCGTCTCCGTGCCGTGCATGGCGCACGCCGTGGGCTCGGTGAACACCGAGATGTCGGGGTCGATGCCGTCCACGGAGAACACCAGGCGGGCGGGGACCGTGACGTATTCGGCGAAGGACCCCGGCCAGTTCGTGCCGAGCCCCTTGAGGTTGGCGCACAGCAAGGTGCGCCCGATCCGGCAGTACTCGCAGTGCCCGCAGTTCCTGTTCGGGTTGACCGAGACGTACTCGCCGATACGGAAGCCCTCGGTGCCCTCGCCCAGCGCGTCGACCGGCCCGACCAGTTCGTGGCCGGGGGTCAGCGGGAATTCGGCGAAGAACTTGCCGTTGTGGATGTGCAGGTCGGTGCCGCAGATTCCGGTCTGCTGTACGCGTACCCGCACCTCACCCGGTCCGGGGTCCGGGGTCGGGATCTCCCTGATCTCGTACTGGCCAGGGGCGTCGTAGACAACGGCTTTCATGCTGCTCCTTAGGCGGAATGGGCGCGGTGATGAGGGTCGCGGCTCGACGGCCAGAGCCCGCGGGCTCTGGCCGTCAGGCCAACGGTCCCTTCCGGGGTCACTCCCGGGCCGGCGCCGCCTGCCTGCTGGTGGTCAGGTGAGTCAGCCAGCTGCCCATCGTCGTCTTGCCGCCGCGCAGGGCAGCGGCGCGCCGCTGCTGGTCGACGTAGACGGCGGCGATGAGCACGGCTCCCACCACCACTTGCTGCCAGAACGGCTGGATGCCGATGATCACGAACCCGTTCTGCAGCGTGGCCGGGATGAACAGGCCGATGAGGGTGCCGAAGATGGACCCGTAGCCGCCGAACAGGCTGGTTCCGCCGATCACGGTGCCGGCGATCACGCTGAGGTTGGTATTAGTCTGGCCGCCGATCGTGGTCGACTGGAAGAACGCCAGGTTGAGCCATCCGGCGAAGCCGGCCAGCAGGCCGGACAGGGCGTAGACCTTGATCAGGTGAAAGCTGACGTTCAGGCCGGAACGCCGGCCTGCCTCGGGGTTTGAGCCGAGCGCGTAGGTGTACAACCCGAACTTGGTCCGGTGCAGGATCACGATCCCGATCACGATGACGACCGCGGCGATGACGGCCAGGGTGGGGACCTGCCAGAAGATGTTGCCGAAGCCCACCGAGTTGACCATGACGGTCGGGACGTTGCGCAGGTCCACGCCGCCGGTGATCACCTCGGCCAGGCCCAGGGACATGCCCAGGGTGCCGAGCGTGACGATGAGCGGCGGCACCTTCGCCCTCGCGACCAGGAATCCGTTGATCAGCCCCCAGCCGAACCCGCAGCCGATGGCCACCAGGAGGCCGATGAGGGCGCTACCCCAGCCCTGGCCGCCGCCTATGGCCGCCATCACCTTATCGGCGACGACGCCGCTGAAGACCAGGACGCTGCCCACCGACAGGTCGATGCCGCCGGTGATGATGACGAAGGTCATGCCGACACCCAGGACGGCCAGGATGGCGGTGTTCTGCACGATCCCGCGGATGTTGAACACGGTCAGGAAGCTGCTGGGCTTGAGGATCGCGAAGACGACGACGATCACGGCCAGCACGATGATGATCTGCAGCGCCTGCAGCCGGCCGAGCCGCGCCAGCCGGCCGGTCGGTTCCTCTTCGCTCGGCGTCGCTTCGGCAGGCGCGGGAGGAGGCGCGGTGGCCTGCCCCGTCATGACTGGTTCTCCTGCGTCACGGCGCCGGTCATCGCTCCGACCAGCTCCTCCATCGTTGTCTCCTTTGCTCTGTACGTGGCCACCCGTCGGCCGAGCCGCAGGACCTGTATCTCGTCGGCGACCTGGATCACGTGGGGCATCGAGTGGCTGACGAACACGACGCCGAGCCCGCGGTCGCGGACCCGGCGGATCAGGTCCAGGACGCTCTTGGTCTGCACCACTCCGAGGGCGGCCGTGGGCTCATCGAGCAAGACGATTCGCTTGGCCCAGGCGGCCGCCCGGGCGACCGCGACCGCCTGCTTCTGGCCGCCCGACATGGCGCCGATGCTGCCGGAAAAGTTGCGCACGGTCGCCCCGAGCTCGTCGAACGCCTTCTTGCTGCCCGCGAGCATCTCCGCGTTGTTCATGAACCCCAGCCGGCCCATGACCCCCGCGCGCATGACCTCGCGGCCGAGATACATGTTCTGCACGGGATTGAGATGAGGTGCCAGGGCCAGATCCTGGTACACGGTCTCGATCCCGTAATGACGCGCCGCGAGGGGTCCCGAGATGGTCACCGGCTTGCCGTCGATCAGGATCTCGCCCGATGTCGGCGTCTCGGTGCCGGAGAGGATCTTGACCAGCGTGCTCTTGCCGGCCCCGTTGTCCCCGATGAGGGCGACAACCTCGCCCGTCTTCACCTCGAAGTTGGCCTCTGACAGCGCGCTGACGTGACCGTACACCTTCGTGATGTCCCGTGCTTCCAGCGCAACACTCATCGAACCACTCCTTATCGACGGTCGGGCCGGCTGAAACGGCCGACTGGCTGAGTCCACCCCGCCAGTCCCGCAAAGCGGCTGTAACCATGTCGCAATGTTTACGAAGAGAGTGCCTTCCCATGTCACCGATGTCAATACCTGAGGCCGAAACGATATCTGCTGCCTAAGACCACTGTTCAGGTCGGCGTGAAGAAGATCGGATCAGAGTCTTGACATCGATGACATGGCTGCTGCAAGATCAACCCGTCATGTTTCCGCGAGGTTGCCAACAGCTGAACATGCCGGTCGGCGGGATGCAAGCAGCCGGGCACCGCACGCTCATCCGGTGCGCACCCGGCGCCATCCGGGACCGGCAGCCGACCCAGATTCACGCGAAGGAGCAAATATGAAGCGGTCTATGGTCAGACCAACCGCGGGTGCGGCGGCAGTCATGCTGCTGGCCCTCACAGCGGCGTGCTCGTCCTCGAGCTCGTCATCGAGCGCCTCCGGCGGGTCCACCACGACCGGCGGCTCGACCAGCGGCAAGTCCTACAAGATGTCGTTCATCCAGGGTGTCCAGGGTGACGGGTTCTACGTCACGATGGGCTGCGGCATCAAGGCCGAGGCCAACAAGATCGGCAACATCGCCGCCAACATCCAGGGGCCCTCGCAGTTCGACGCCACGCTGCAGAACCCGATCATCCAGTCGGTCACCGCGGCCAAGCCTGATGCGATCCTGATCGCTCCCGACGACGTGTCGGCCAGTCGGCCCCCGATCGCCCAGGCCATGGCCGCGGGCATCAAGGTCGTCCTCGTCGACACCACGCTGAGCGACCCGTCCGGGGCCGTCTCGCAGATCTCGTCGGACAACCTGGCCGGCGGGGGTTTTGCCTTCAAGGCGATCCAGCAACTGGTGCCCGGCGGCGGCGAGGTGCTCGTCGTCAACACCAAGCCCGGCATCAGCACCACCGACCAGCGCACGCAGGGCTTCGCCGACGCGGTGAAGGCCGACCCGAAGTTCAAGTACGTCGGCGTGCAGTACAACCAGGACAGCGCGTCCATTGCCGCGCAGGTCACGCTGGCGGCGCTGCAGAAGAACCCCGGCATCGTCGGCATCTTCGCGACCAACCTGTTCGGCGCTGAGGGCGCCGCCACCGGCGTCCGCCAGGCCGGCAAGTCCGGCAAGGTGAAGGTCGTCGGATTCGACGCCGACCCCGATCAGATCACCGCGCTGAAGCAGGGAACCGTGCAGGCGCTCATCGCCCAGCATCCGTACGACATCGGGACCAACGCGGTGGACCAGGCCTACGCGGCCCTCACCGGCAAGCCGACCACGGCGAAGATCGGCACCAAGTTCACCATCATCACGCAGGCCAACATCAACTCGGCAGCCAGCCAGGCAGCCATCTACAAGACCAGCTGCTGATCTCAGGCCGCCGGCCTACTGCCCAGCGAATGGTCCCCCGGTGCTCTGCGCCGGGGGACCCTCGCCGCCAGAGCTGCGCGGCTCGACCCTGACCACGCAGTCGCCACAGCAGGCGCCAGTCTGGAGGCGATCCCGATGACCACCATGCGCGATGTCGCTCGTGTCGCCGGCGTCAGCGCGAAGACCGTATCCCGGGTCTTCAACGACGATCCGCACGTCACCGAGGAGACCCGCGACCGGGTCCGCTGGGCGATGCAGAAGCTCAACTACGTGCCGAACCTGCTGGCCCGCAGCTTCCGCGCGGGCGCCGACGCCGCGGTGGGCCTGGCCGTTCCCGACCTGGCCGACCCGTTCTTCGCCACGATGACGAGCAGCATCGAGGTCGACCTGATGCGCCGGGGCATGGCGGTCGTGGTGACCAGCCTGCACCCCGGCGCCGACGAGCGCACCGCCCTGGAGCTCCTGCTGCGGCGCCAGATCAGCGGCCTGATCGTAGTGAGCGTGAGCACGGACCAGTCCTACCTGGCCCCCTGGCAGGAGCGGACGCCGATGGTATTCGTCGACCGGGCCCCGCGGGGGCTCTCCGGCGTCTACGTGATCGAGGACGACCTGGGCGGCGCCCGGGAGGCGGTCACCCACCTCGCCCGGCACGGGCACCGGCGGATCGCCTTCTTCGGCGTCTCGACCCCGGTGACGACCACCCACCGCCGGCTCAAGGGCTACCGCGCGGCGGTGAAGGAGAACGGGCTCGCCGACCGCCCCGATCTCGTCTGCATGCCCTTCGAGTCCCCCGGCGAGTCCGCGGCGGCACTGGTCAAGCGGCTGGCCGAGCCGGACCCTCCCACCGCCGTGTTCTCCTCGAACATCCCCTGCACGATGGCGCTCGTGCTCGCCCTGCACCTGGCCGGGCGCACCGACGTCGCGGTGGTCGGATTCGGCGACATCCCCATGGCCGAGGCCCTGGCGCCCGCCGTCACCGTCCTGGATCAGGACCCCGCCGGACTCGGGCGCATCGCCGTGGAACGGCTGCTCCAGCGCATCGAAGACCCGCACGCACCGGTGCGACGCAAGACCGTGCTCCCGGTCCGGCTGATCCCGCGAGGATCGGGCGAGCTGCCTCCGCGTCCCGCCTTACCCAGAAGACACTGACCAGGAAGACACAGACACCACGATGAGCGAACCAGGGACCGGGCCATGGCGCCGCGCCGAGGCGAGCCGGCTGCTCTCCTTCGGCCGGGCGGCGGCGCTGCCCGACGGGGGTTTCGGCTGGCTGGATGTTGACGGTGGCATCGACCCGGCGCAGCCGCGCCCGCTGTACCTCAACGCGCGCATGACCTACGTGTTCGCGCTGGCGCACCTGGACGGCGTGGCCGGCGCGGGCGCCCTGGCGGCCGCGGGCATCAGCGCCATCGCCGATCGCTACGCCGACGGCGCGAACGGCGGCTGGTTCGCCAGCCTCGACCCCGCCGGGAACGTCCTGGATACCTCCAAGGCGAACTACGCCCATGCCCACGTCCTGCTGGCCGCCGCCAGCGCGCTGGCGGCCGGCGTCCCGGGAGCCGGGCCCGTCCTGGAAGCCGCCGCGGCCGCCATCGGCCGGCATTTCTGGTCCGACGCCGAAGGCCTCGCCCGGGAAAGCTGGAACGCCGGCTTCACCGAGTCCGAGCCGTACCGCGGCGCCAACAGCAACATGCACTCGGTGGAGGCGTACCTGGCCGCGGGCGACGTCACCGGCGACCCGGTGTGGCACGCCCGGGCCGCCTCCATCGCCGGCTACCTGGTCAACGTGCAGGCCCGGGCGCACGCCTGGCGGATACCCGAGCACTACGACGAGAACTGGCAGCCGCTACCGGACTACAACGCCGACCGCCCCAACGACCCGTTCCGGCCGCCCGGCACCACCCCCGGCCATTCCTTCGAATGGGCCCGGCTGCTCGTGACGCTGGAGGCGGCCCAGCCGGCGCCCGCCGCCTGGCTGCTCGAGGCGGCGACCGCGCTGTTCGACACCGCCGTCGCCGACGCGTGGCAGCGGGACGGGCACCCCGGCCTGATCTACACCGTCGACGCCGACGGCCAGCCGGTGGTGGCGGCCCGCATGCACTGGGTGGCGTGCGAGGCCGTGCTCGCCGCCGACGCCCTGCACCGGCGCACGGGGGAGGGCCGCTTCGCCGCCGCCGCGGCGCGCTGGTGGGACGAGATCGACCGCTACTTCCTGGACCGCCAGCACGGCGGCTGGTGGCAGGAACTGGCGCCCGACCTGACCCCGGCCACCTCCACCTGGTCGGGCAAGCCGGATCTCTACCACTCCTACCAGGCCCTGCTGCTCCCGTCGCTGCCGCTGAGCCCGACCGCGGCCACCGCCCTGGCCCGGCGCGACCCCGGCCTATGACCCGGTGACCCGGCTCGCCGCCGTCCTGATCGCCGGGCCGCCGGCCACCGGCAAGAGCACGCTGGCCGAAGCCCTGGCCCCGCGCCTCGGCGCCGCCCTCCTGGACCTGGACGTGGCGACCGCCCCGCTCACCCGCGTTATCTCCGGCCTGACCGGGGTGCACGACCTCGACGACCCGGCCCTGGCCGGGCTGACCCGGGCGGCCCGGTACGACACGCTGCTCGGGCTGGCCGCCGCGAACCTGCGGGTCGGCAGGCCGGTGGTCCTGGTCGCACCCTTTAGTACCGAACGGGCCCAGCCATCCGCCTGGGTCACCACCACGCGGCGCCTGGCGGCCGAACCCACCCTGGTCTGGCTGCACCTGCCCCCGGACGAGCTCGTCCGGCGCCTGACCCGCCGCGCCGAAGCCCGCGACGAGAACAAGATCCGCGACCCCGCGTCGTTCCTCACCGCCCTCGACCTCGCCCCGCCGGCCGTCCCGCACCTACCCCTGGACGCCACCCAGCCCACCCCCGCCCAGCTGCGAGCCGTCCTCACCCACCTCTCCCGCTAGGCCGCTTGCCATCGATGGCACAATGCGGCACAATCAAGGTATGCCATCGATGGCACAACCTCCCGCCACCCAGCGCCCCGCCAACGGGCCGACCAGGCTCCTCGACGTCGCGAACGCGGCCGGGGTGAGCCTGCGTACCGCCTCGCGCGTCCTGAACGACGATCCGCGGGTCGCCTCCGTCACCCGGCAGCGCGTCCGGGCCGCCATGCTCGACCTGCGTTTCGAGCCCGACGCGATGGCCCGGTCCCTGCGGGCGGGTACGGACACCGCGATCGGGTTCGTGGTGGAGTCCATCTCCGATCCGTTCTTCGCCGAGGTCATCGACGCGGTGGAGCTAGAGATGTCGCGTCATGGCCGGTCGGTGCTGGTCACGAGCACCCGGCGGGACCCCGGCTGGGAACGCGACGTGATCGGGCGCATGCTCCAGCGCCGGGTGGCCGGGCTGCTGCTCTGCCCGACCGGCGACGATCACGCCTGGCTGGACCCCCATGTCCCGGTCGTGCTCGTCGACCGCCCCGCGCCCGGCCTGTCCGCGGACCTGGTCGAGATCGACGACCACCGCGCCGCCTTCGACGCCGTGGCTCACCTCATCGCTCACGGGCACCGGCGCATCGCCTACATTGGCGACACGCCGGCCATCCCCACCTCGGCCGCCCGGCTGCGCGGCTACCGCGACGCCCTGGCCCGGCACCGGATCGAGGCGGACGAGCACCTGGTCAACACGGCCTGCCCGGCCAGCCAGGACGCCGCCGACGCGGTGACGGCGCTGCTCGGCGGCTCCCGCCCGCCGACCGCGATCCTGAGCGCCACCACACGCGCGTCCCTGGGCGTCGTCCCGGCGCTGCACTCGGCCGGGCGGACGGACATCGGCCTCGTCTCGTTCGGCGATTTCCCTATGGCCGATTCGCTGCGTCCCGCCGTCACCGTCGTAGACCATCCCGGTCATGACATCGGGCGGGTAGCCGCGGCGCGGCTCCTGGCGCGCCTGGGCCAGCCGGACCTGCCCGTCGCGCGCATCCAGGTGCCGGCCAGGCTCATCGAACGCGGATCGGGGGAGCAGCACCCATGAGCGCCAGCGTCGTCGTCGGCCTCGACATCGGCACCACCTCGTCCAAGGCCGTGGCTTGGTCGGCGTCGCGACGCCGGTCAGGCCCGCATGCCGAGCAGCCGACCCCATGGCACACCGGCGATCGCGGCCGCACCGAGATCGACCCGTACCGCCTCGTCGACGTGGCCGTGGACCTGATCGGGCGCGCCGTCCGGGCGGCCGAATCCGCCTGGGGCCCGGTCGTGGTCCGCGCCGTCGGCGTGACCGGGCTGGCCGAGAGCGGCGTGCTGCTCGACGCGGCCGGGCGGCCGGCCGCGCCGGTGATCGCCTGGTTCGATCGCCGCGGCGGGACTGAGATGGAGGAACTGGCCCGGGAGGCTCCAGAGTTTGCCGCGGCCTTCGAAAGCACCACCGGCCTGCCCTGGTCGAGCCAGGCCACCCTGGCCAAGCTGCTCTGGCTGCGCGCCAGCGGACATCCGGCCGGGCCGGCCTCGACCTGGCTGAGCGTGCCCGAATGGATTGTCTTCGCCCTGGGCGGCGATCCGGTGTGCGAGCCGTCGCTGGCGTCCCGGACCGGTCTCATCGACCAGGGCACCGGCCAGGTCTGGCCGCAGGCCCTGGCGGCGGCCGGGCTGCCCGCCGGGATTCTGCCCGGGGAACGCGCCGCCGGCAGTCCAGCCGGGTACCTGCGGCACGACGGTGTCGTCTCCTGTGCGGCGGGCGCCGTCCTGACGGTCGCCGGGCACGACCACCCGGTGGCGGCCGTCGGCGTCGGCGTGGGCCCGGACGAACTGTTCAACTCCACTGGCACCGCGGACGTGCTGGCCCGGTCCATCCCCGGGACGCTGCCGTCGGCCGAACGCCAGCAGGTCGTGACGGCCGGCTGGTCGCTCGGGCGGCACGTGCTGCCGGACACCAGCCTGCTCCTGGCCGGGGTCAGCGGCGGGCTGCTGCTGCGGCGCGTACTGGCGGTCCTGGGCGCCGAGTCCGAGCCGGCCCGGTCGGCGCTCGATCACGCCAGCCTGAGCGTCGGCGACCTGCCGGCCGGCCTGTCGGTCAGCGGCGACGGGCGGACCCAGGACGACGTCGTCCTCCGCGTCCAGGACAACGCCTCGCCCGCCACGATCTGGACGGCCGCGGTGCGCTACACGGCGGACCAGGCCCGCCTCCTGCTCACCGCCATCGAGAAGGTGGTCGGTCCGCACCAGCGGGCCGTGGCCGCCGGAGGCTGGACGCAGATGGCCAGCGTGCGCGGGGCCAAGGCGGCCGTCATCGACGCGCTGAGCTTTTCACCCGTGGTCCAGCCGGGGGTCACCGGGGCCGCCATGCTCGCCGCGTACGCCCTGGCCGGCGCCGACCCCACCAGCAGAGCCCTGGCCAGCAGAGACCTCGCCAGCTTCATCCGGGAAGGAATGACATGACCTACGCCACCAAGGCCCGAACCCTGGACGACATCGCGGCTGACAGCCACGTGTTCTCCATTATCGCCATGGACCAGCGGAACACGCTGCGCCGCATGTTCACCGCCGTGGGCCTCGACGCCAGCGACGACGACCTGCGCGTCGCAAAGGCCGACGTCGCCCGCGTCCTGACGCCCGCCGCCTCCGGCCTGCTGTCCGACCCGACCTACGGCGTCCCGGCCATAACCGAGGCGAAGGCGCTGGCCCCGGACTGCGGGCTGCTCGTCGCGGCCGAACCGTCCGAGCGGCGCAGCTACCAAGGCGAGCCGCGTACCCACCGCGACCCGGCCCTGAATGCCCAGTGGGTCCTGGACCAGGGTGGTGACGCCCTCAAGTTCTTCGTTCAGCTGCGCGCCGACCGCCCGGCCTCTGCGGGCCCGGCCCCCGGTGAGCCCGACCTGGTCACCGAGGCGCTCGCCGTCTGCGACGAGATCATCCGGGACTGCCGCGCCACCGGTGTCCCGGTGGTCATCGAGAACCTCGTCTACGCGCGCCCGGGGGAGGATCTAGCCGGCCGGGCCCGCGAAGACGCCATCATCGAGTCGGCCCGGGCGCTCGACGACCTGGACATCGACCTGCTCAAGCTGGAGTACCCCGGTTCGCCGGAAGGCTGCCGGCGGCTGGCAGCGATCCTGCACCGGCCGTGGGCGGTCCTGTCCGCCGGCGTGCCGTTCGACCAGTTCACCGACATCATCCGGATCGCCGCCGAGGAAGGCGGCGCCTCCGGCTTCATCGCCGGCCGCTCGGTATGGCGCGAAGTGGTGGGCCTGGCCGGACCCCACCGCGAGGAGTTCCTCACCACGGTGGCGCGGCCGCGGCTGGAAAGGCTGATCGAGGTGGCGGAACAGCGTGCCCGCCCGTGGACCGATGTGGCCATAAATCACCAGGCACCGGAGTAAACTCCTGCGCAGAAACCGTTCCGGCGTGCCTTGGGGGGTAATGCGGGATGTCAGCCCGGTCGCTAAGAGTGTTCTGGTGGACATTAATCGTTTTCGTGCCCGTAATGGCGATTTTCAGCGGTATCTACGCCTATCAGGCGGTGGCGCGCTACGGCGATGACGTCAGCTTCGCATCGTGCCCGGCCGTGATCGCCTACCCCCAGGAGGGCCCGTGCGTCGCCGCGCTGCAGCAACTGCTCAATGCCGACGCGCCGCACGCGGGCATTTATCACGACGGGATATTCGGGCCGCAGACGCTGGCCGCCACCCGGCAATTCCAGTCCGGCCACGGCCTGCCGGCCAGCGGGAGAGCCGACGCCGGGACGATACAGCTGCTCGGCCGGCTTGCCCCGGCCCCGCGCCCTGTGCCGGTCGCGGCGGGCCTCATGACCGTCGCCCTGACGGGCGTCGTCGTGCTGGGCCTGATCACGGCCCGGCGCAGGCGTGAGCGCGGCGCCGTCGCCTGGCCCGCCGCGCCCGCTCAGTGCGTCGGCGGCCCCTGAATCCCGGACTCCTCGCGCGCCTTGCGCGCCGCCTCCACCTCCGCCATGGTCACTAGCCCGCGCTGGTGGCGACGCGGAAACGGTGCGATGCTGGGATGGTGAGGACGGGCATGATGCGACCGGCCGAGTCGGCCGCCCCGCGCGAGCACGTCGCCGACGCACCGGGCTGGTGGCATCGGGTGTGGCGGCGGCTGATGTCGCCGCCGAGCGCGGAGCTAGTGCTGGACCAGCTGAACCGCCAGCTGGCCGTCCTGGAGGGAGCGCGCGCCGAGTTGGAGGTCGGCTGGGTGCAGGGCGGTTGGTGGTCGATGACCTCGGCTGACGGTAACCAACGGCTGGTGACCGGCTACGCGGCCGCGGGCGGCGGCAGCCCGGATCACGTCGACGGGAGCTGCCTCGTCGGCGCCTTGGCCCGGTCCGGCTCGCCCTCGGACGTCGGCCGCGCCGTCGACGCGGTCTATGACGCGCTGTGGGCCTCCCGCGACCAGCCCGGCGCGACGCGGGACGGCGGACTGCCGCCGGTGCCCGCGCCCGAGGTCCGGCTGGCCAGGGTGCGCACGCTCACCCACTGGAACGACCGGGCTGAGCGGACCCAGGAGGAGGTCCTGGCGGTGGTCGACCGCGCGATCAGCGCCACGATCATGGACCTGATGTCCGCGCCGCGGCCCTCCAGCCCAGCCGACGCGCCGCTGAGCGTCCACGCTCACTAACCCGCACCAGCTCATTGAGCAACCGCCGTTCTTGTCCAGTTCGGCGGGCGGCCCGGCTTACTGTGCCGGACGGCGGCAGTCCCCGCGGCGCAGCTAGTCCCTGCATTGCGCTGTGCTATGGCGGCAGGCACCGGGGGTGTTCATGATGAATGACATGGGAAGCCAGACGGGTCGCAAGGTTGCGGTGCTGGGTCCGATCCCTCGCGACCAGATCGTGACCCATGCCGGTGAGCGGTTCGAGAAGTACGGGTGCGTGTTGTATACGGCGGTTGCCCTGTCGGCTCTTCTGGATGCGGGCGACATGGTATTCCCGGTGTCTCACGTGCGTCGGCAAGATGAGGGCCCGATCAAGGAGATCCTCGGGTCGTTCCCGAATATCGACACGTCCGGTATAACGTCGTCGGCTGATCAGGGGGATGTCATCGA
>WNGR01002973.1_pt1 | contig 18546 bp, 14 predicted proteins | sample 5407581 | NCBI WGS metagenome assembly WNGR01 (sample SAMN13153383, study PRJNA577476) | soil metagenome | isolation source: 80 cm soil or saprolite under Garry oak tree replicate 2 | place: USA:California | collected 2016-06-15 | reverse complement strand
TGATGCGGCCGGCAATGGCGACCTCGCGGTGCTCGGCATAATTGGCGCGCGCCTGGCCGCAGCCCTCGGTGGGCGCGAAGCGATTGGCAAAGGGATTGATCCCTTTGGCGCGGAGCGCCGCCAGTTTGGCTTTGCGCTGTTCGATCAGCGAATTGGTCTCTTCCATAAGCTCAGCCGCCCCCGATCAAATACCGGGAGCGCCGGGAAATCCAACCTTTTGCCGCGAAAACTTGCGCGGCCACAGCGCCGGAAATTGCTTTGGATTTAGTTTGGCGCCGACTTGCATCCGTGGCGCGTCGCTGCGCTCGCGTGGCTTGGGTTTCCGCTTCCGCTTTCGCTTCGGTCTCGGGCGGAAAATCGGTCCAAGCTCCAGCCGCGGCCGTCGGATGCGCCATCCTCTTCGGTCGGCCGGACTGCCAATCCTGCTCCATTGAACCGGCTTTAGCCGGCACGCGCAAAAATTGGTGTCGGATTGCGCCCGCGACACGACATTCTCTAATGGAAGATTCGTGTTATGGACGACTTTGAATTACTGCAAGCCTACGCGTCCCGGCGGGCCGAAGACGCCTTCACCGCGCTGACCACTCGTTATATCGATCTGGTCTATTCGGCGGCAGCGCGGCAGACGGGTGATGCCCAGACGGCGGAAGACGTCACGCAAGCCGTCTTCCTCACGCTGGCGCGGAAGGTCGGTTCGATTTCCCGCGACACGATTCTTTCGGGCTGGCTGCTGTGCACCACGCGCTTTGCCGCCGCCAACGCGCGACGACTCGAGCAACGCCGCCAGCACTACGAACAACAAGCCATGCAATCCTACGTTGGCCCCAGTGAATCCGAGGCCGCCTGGCGGCGCATTGCGCCGCTGCTCGATGAAGCTCTCGACCGCCTCGGCGAGAAAGATCGCGCCGCCGTCGTGCTGCGCTTCTTCGAGCAAAAGTCATTGAAGCAGGTCGCCGAGAAACTCGGGGCCAGTGAGGACGGAGCGCAGAAGCGCATTAGCCGCGCCATCGAGAAGCTTCGTCTCTTTTTCGCTCGCCATGGAAAGGGCGTGTCCGCCGCCGCTCTGACAGGCACCCTCGCGGCGAATTCGGTGCAGGCGGCGCCGGCGACTTTGGCTGGCTCCGTTTGCGCCATTGTCGGTTCACAGGGCGTCCTCACAGGCTCCGCAGTGGCCTCGTTGGCGAATGCGACCAGAGGCGCCCTCGCGCGGGCCAGGCTCCGGATTCTCGCGGTGCGCGCCGGCAGCGTGGCGGTTCTCCTCGGTCTGGCGGTCATCGCGATTGTTCTGGCCAACCAATCCTCAACCGACCGCAGCGTTTCCGCCGCTGCCGCGCCCGCGGCTCTGCCGGTGACCGCGCAGCCTACGTCTCGTCGCGGACTTCCCGCTGCCGGCCCGCTGGCCGCCGAGGCGCCCCAGCCCGACGCGGGACAACTTCTCTTTCGCGTCCTGGACGCCCAGTCCGGAGCGCCCGTCACGAACGCGCGTTTGACGCTGGTGTCCATCGCGGAGTTGTCGCGTCGCACCACGAACACGTTCGCCACCGACGCGCAAGGAACGGGCACGATTTTTTATTCCCCGATCCCGGTCAAGTATTGGAGTCATCGCATCGAAATCTTCCGCGACGGCTACGTGCCGAAGTACGTGAGCTGGTCGGAGTCGCAGCAGGACCGCATCGACGAGATCCCGGGCGAATACACGGTGAAGATCGACCGCGCGGTCACGATTGGGGGCACGGTCATGGACGAGCAGGAGATGCCCGTTCCCGGCGTGCGAGTCGTCTTTAGCGTTTCAGGCGCGAGCGTCGGAGCTTCACGCGCGCGCGAACGGCTCACGTTGATGGGCAACTACCACACCGAGGTCACCGATGCCCGCGGACGCTGGAGTTGCAATCACGTTCCGGCCCGGTTCGGGATGATTGACTACAAGCCGGTTCATCCGCAGTTCCAGGAGAAGATTTATGCCTCCGACTCGCCGGACTCGGCCAACTATGTCCGGGTGGACCGAATTGCCGAAGCAGACCTGCTGGCCGGGCGCGCGATCATGCGATTGAAAGCTGGGCTGACCATTGCCGGACAGGTCACGGAGGAGAACGGTTGGCCGGTCACCGGCGCCAAGGTCACGCAAGGCTTCGACTTCAACCGGCCGGAGCTAAACACGGTCACGGAGGCGGACGGGTCATTCCGATTCGGCAATGGCCGGCCGCGCGAGCTCTCCCTCACCGTGCAAGCCGCGGGCCTGGCGCCAGTCGTCACTTCGCTCGTCATGAACGCGAGCGTCGAGAACCTTCAATTCCGTCTCCCGATGGGCGGCACGTTGCTGGGCCGCGTCGTTGACGAGGCGGATCAGCCTGTGGCCGGCGCGACCATCGAGGCGGCAAGTCCCAGCTCGGACTCAAGGACGCTCTTCGAGTGGCGCGCCAAGGCGGATGCGGACGGTCGCTTCTCATGGGCCACCGCGCCCGATCACCAGGAGTACGCTATCTACGCGTCCGGCTACGAATCGCAGTCTCGAATCACGCTCGCGGGGGACGGCGTGGAGCAAGTGGTGAAGCTCCAGAAGAAGAATGTCGCCTCGGTGCGTATTCTCGGCGAGGTGGTGGACGCGGAGACGAAGTTGCCTCCGGCGTCGGTGCGCGTGCAGATTTGGGAAACGGCGAAGGAACCAGGCCGCGGCTTGTCCACGTTCACCACTCGGCCCGAGGACGCGGGGTCCGACGGACAATTCCGGCTCAAGACCTCCTCCGGCACGATCAGCTACGTCCTCGAAGCCCAAGCCGACGGCTACTGGCCGGAGCGGTTGACCAACCAGGTGGCGGGGTCGAGCGAGGTTCACCTCAAAATCGAACTGAAGAAAGCTCCGCTCTGTGCCGGAGTTGTGCTCACGCCCACGGGCGAACCGGCCGCTGGCGCCACCCTCGCCGTGTGTGGACCGCTGGAGTGGGCGCAGATGAGTCAAGCCGGCAAGATCCATATCGGTGAGCGCAGCGGCGTGCTTGGCGCAATCACCGATACCCAAGGCCGGTTCCGATTACCGCCGAAGTATGCTGCCGAAGTCATCGTGGTTGCGCACGCCGCGGGCTTCGCCGAACTGCCATTCGCGCAGGTAACTTCCAACACCACGATAGCGCTCCAGGCTTTGGGTCGCATCGAGGGCACGGTACAACTCGGGACGAAGCCTCTCGTGGGCGAAACCATCCCGCTCAACGTCATGCCGTGGCGGATAAACCGATCACCCCGCGTTTCGCTCAACATCAGCGCCACGACGGATGCCGAGGGCCGCTTCGTCTTCGAGTCCGTCCCGCCTGGAGAATGGAAAGTGGCGCGCGAGATCAATGCCCGTTCGGAGGGGAAACTCGGCATTCATTTCCCGGCGTTCAGTCACGGGGTTCCCGTCGTGGTCCGACCCGGCGAAACCGCGCGCGTCGCATTGGGCGGCAGTGGACGGCCGGTCATTGGCAAAGCCGTCCCGCCCAATGCCAATGGGTCGATCGCCTGGGCTGAGAACGCGGTCACTCTTACCCTCAAGGTCCCCGCGCCCGACGCACCGCAACCGCCAAGCCGCACGAGCTTCGATTCGGACGAGGCGTTCGCGGCAGCGCAGGCGTCGTTCCGCGACAGAAGCCAGACCTACTGGGCTTCCGACCAGGGCATGGCCGTCCAACGTCTCCAACGCCAGTACGGCGCACTGTTTGAACCCGGCGGTTCATTCCGCATCGACGACGTTCCGTCTGGCGACTACACGCTTGAGATCAAACTGGTCGAGCCGCCGAATAGACTCAACAATGATTTCACGAAGATCGCAGTGATTGGTTCGTTGGAGATGGACGTGAGTATTCCGGCGCTGACTGGGGAAGGTGGTGAAGCTCCGGTCGATCTCGGCGTCCTGCAACTGACCCACCAAGGCTCGCAGCCTAGGCAGCCGCCGTAATCGCAGTTGCCTTTAGCATTTGCCGCTCCAAACTCGACATGGAAGCGGCCGGCCCAGATGTGAACGGGGCCGCGACCCGTAGTGTAAGCGGAGTGATTGACGAATTGGAAAGGGGTCAGGGATGAACCTTGACGTGTGCTTCTTTTCGGGGAGGGTCCGACGGCCTGGGACGTTGAGCTCTCTCAGTGCTGCTTTCCTGATTCAACCTCTCCACTTCGCAAGCGAACCAGCATCCAAATTTCTCACAGTGAGAAATTTGATCAGCGCTTGCACAGAAGGATGTTACAGAGGTACAGGAGGCAAAAGCGTGGCTATGCCTGGCTCCGGTTTTACTTTGTAACACTTTTTTCACTTACGCCTGAGGTCCGACCACCGCGCCACTTGTGCCAATTTTCCAGCGAGCGCGGCGTTGTTGGCCAAACTGGTCTGACACCTCGAGTCCGCGAACGAAGAACCCAGACCGCCCCGCTGACCGGGCGCTGGCGGCTTCCTCATAAGTGCGGGAGCCGAAGCCTGGGTGAGGCAAGGGACACGCCAACCTCCGGAAAACGCTTCGATCGCATCCTGTTTCAGGACGAGTTTACGGTTTGGACGGCGCAGCCCTCCGCGATTCCATCAATTGTTAATCCTTACACCCAGTTCCTTTAGGGCGGAGAACTGGCGATGTTTGGCGGTGGAACTGAGTGGATTGCCAGCCAGGTAAACGTTCAGGAATGGGGCGAAGCGCTGTTCCTTGTCCTTTTTCGCCATCTCCAAAAGAGGGCCGAGGTCGCGGATTTTGTTGTGCTCCAGCATCAGGGTGTAGAGGCCGGGCAGGCCTGCGAGCGGCGAGAGATCGGCGATCGCGTTGTCGCTGAAAGATAGCGTGAAGAGGCCGGTCAGGCCGTTGATTCCCGGGATGGCTCGGATCTGGTTGTGGTCCAGGTAAAGGGAGGCGAGGCGAGGAAGTTTCACCACCGGTGAGATGTCGGTAATCTGATTGTGGGAGAGGTAGAGGGAGGCAAGGTTGGTCAGCGAGCGCAGTGTTTGGATGTTCTTCACCCGGTTGCGCGACAGGTCGAGGTATTGAAGCGCGTTAATCTCGCCCAGCGGCGAGAAGTCGTCGATTTGATTGTCGGCGAGATTGAGATACTGAATTCTCGTCAGCGTTTTGAGCGGGCGAAGATCAATGATTTTGTTCCTGGATAAATCCAGCGAGGCCAGATTCTGGCAATGCTCCAGTCCGGCCAGGTTGGTGATGCCCAGGCCGAGGCCCTGGATCGTGGACAAGTTCACCAGGTCGGCCTCGGTCAACGGTTTGTCGGTATCGCGCTTTTCGATGACGAATTTCCGCACGGCCGCTTCCAAGTTCGGGTCCGCAAAACTAGCGAGCGTTGCCGGCGCGGGAGCCGAGCTTTCCGCGCACCATACCGGCGCGGGACAAACCAGGACGGCGATGAGCACCCGAACGAGGCAGCCGGAAAGTTTTTTCATCATCAGTGACGTGGCTCGATGCGAGTGGTATTGATGGACCCGCGAAACGGTTTCTTCAAACTTTTTTTGCTTTCCACCCGCGCGGAACTTTCTGCGATCGGCCGCGAACCAAACGCGCCGGGCTTTCTGCTTGTTTGCCCGGCGACTCTGTGCGTAAGAACTCCCGGTGGATCGCCGCAAACCATTTCACCTCGGGGTGCTCGGTTCGGGCAAAGGCTCGAACCTGGTGGCCATCACCGAGGCCTGCGCGGCGGGAATAATCCCCGCGGCGATCGCCTTGGTTTTGAGCGACGTGGCCGACGCTGGCATTCTCACCCAGTCGCGTGAACGCGGATTGCCCGCGGAATTCATCCCGCCGGGCAAGTTCCGGACCAAGCTCGATGAGGAGGCGGAGCGGGCCTTCATCGACCGGCTCGTGGCGGCGGAAGTTGACCTCGTGGTGCTGGCCGGTTTCATGCGCATCCTGAAAGGCGAATTCTTGCGCGTTTTTTCACAGCGCGTGGTGAACGTCCATCCCTCCTTGCTGCCAGCTTTTCCGGGCTTGGAGGCCTGGAAGCAGGCGCTCGATTACGGCGTGAAAGTGACCGGCTGCACCGTCCACTTGGTGGACCAGGGAATTGATAGCGGCCCGATCATCGCGCAGGAAGCCGTGCCCGTCCTGCCGGACGATACCCCCGCGAGCTTGCACGAACGGATTCAACAAGCGGAGCGGCGTTTGTATCCGCGAGTCGTCGGCGCGCTGGCCGAGGGCAAAATTCTCATTGAAGGCCGCCGAACGGTATGGATGAAATGACCGTCCTCCGAGCTCCCTTCAAACACCACTCGCCAATCCATGAAGCCACTGAAGAAAAGAATCGCCTTTCCGCGGCGCACCTGGAAAATCAAGCCCGCCACGCGGGTGAAGGAATCGGCAAAGGCCTATACCCGCGTGCGCGCGCGACAGGACTTGCGGAAAGCGCGGGATGAAGAATAAGAAATTGCGGTTTGGTCTGCCCAAGGGCAGTTTGCAGGAGGCCACCGTCGAGAAGATGGCCAAGGCCGGTTTCCACATTGCCGTGAACGACCGCTCCTACCTGCCGTATGTCGATGACGAAGAGCTGGAGGTGCGGCTGATCCGCGCGCAGGAAATCAGCCGTTATGTGGAGCATGGCTATCTGGACTGCGGCATCACCGGCCACGATTGGATCCAGGAAAACGGCTCGGATGTCCACGAGGTTCTCGAGCTTTTGTTCAGCAAGGCCACGCGCCAGCCGGCCCGCTGGGTGCTGGCCGTGCCGGAAGATTCGCCGGTCAAATCGGTGAAGGACCTGGCCGGCAAACGGATCGCCACTGAAATCGTCAATGTCACCAAAAAATATCTCCGCCAGCACCGGGTGAAGGCGGAGGTGGAGTTTTCCTGGGGCGCGACGGAAGTCAAAGCGCACGAGCTGGTTGATGCGATCGTCGAGCTGACGGAGACCGGCTCGTCCTTGCGCGCCAACAACCTGCGCATCGTCGATACGTTGCTGGCCTCCACGCCGCGGCTCATCGCTAACCGCGCCGCCTGGAGAAGCCCGTGGAAGCGGCAGAAGCTCGAGACCCTGGCCCTCTTGCTCCAGGGCGCCTTGGAGGCGGAGGCGAAGGTTGGCTTGAAGATGAACATTGCCGAACCGAACCTCAAAAACCTTTTGCAAAGTCTTCCCGCCTTGCGCCGGCCGACGATCTCCCAATTGAGCCAGGCCGGCTGGGTGGCGGTGGAAACCATCATTGACGAACACGTCGTTCGTGAGTTAATCCCTCAGCTCAAAGCGGCTGGAGCCGAGGGCATCATCGAATATCCGTTGAACAAAGTTGTATATTGATTGATAAAGCAGGGGAGCGCGGGAGGTTGAAGTTAGTCGCGCGCAAGCGTTCGAAACTTCCGCCGCCGCGGCCTGGGAATTATGGGTTCACTAAAGAAACGTCGCAAAGCGAAGATCAACAAACATAAACGCCGCAAACAACTGCGCGCCAATCGCCACAAGAAGCGCACTTGGCAAAAGTAGCCGCGCGGTGCTGGTGTGCCGGCGTGACCGAGTCCTGCCGCCTCACGGCGAGGTTGCGTTCGGCCCGGTTGTCAGTATCCTAGTTCATGCCGAAGCGCATTTATTTGGCGATCGCCGGCCTGGCTTGGCTGGCGATGCTCCTGATGGGATGCGGCAGCGGTTCCGCGGCGAAAAGGCCGCCGGGGGAACGGACGGCCCAGGACAGTCCCAATGAGGACTTCTCGCGCGCGGCGATGGACCGGCGGGCCGAAGCGCACGCGCGCTACGCCAATGCGGTGCTTCATGACTGGAACGAGGAGACCGAACTTGCCGCCGAGGAATATTTTAAGGCGGCCATGGCCGATCCGGCCAACCAGGAACTGGTGCTGGAGGTTTCCCATCGGCTCCTCCAACTCAAGCAGAATGACAAGGCCGTGGAGGTTTTGACCAAGGCCACCGCGATGCCAAACGCTTCCGGCGTCGTCTTTGCCCAACTGGGGCGCCTGTACGCCTTGCTCGGCAAGACCGACCAGGCCACTGCCGCGGACCGGACCGCGATCAAGCGAGCGCCCCGTTCGCTCTTCGGCTATCGGTATCTGGCGCAGATCTATTCGGACAACCGGCAGTTCACCGAAGGCCTGAAGGTGCTGGACCAGGCCGCCAAGCAGAGCGGAGTCGATGCCGCTTTTCTCGTGGAATTGTCCGAACTCTACGCTGCCTTCATGCGCGGGGGAACCAACGCCACCGTCAAGAGCCACGCCCTCGACGCGCTGCATCGCGCCGCCCGGCTCAACCCGACCGGCGCGTTCCTGATGCAAAAGCTGGCCGACGGCTTCGCGGTGCTCGGGGACACGGAGCAGGCCACCCTCTATTATCTAAAGCTGCTCGAACATTTCCCGGCCTTGCCGGGCGTGCGGGAAAAATTGACCGACATTTACATCCAGAAACAGGATCGCAAGAAGGCCGCCGAACAGCTCCAAGCCATCATCCGCGACAATCCGACCAATCCCCAAGCCTACTATTTTCTGGGCGCGCTCGCCTTGGAGGATAAACGGTACAAGGACGCCCGCGACTATTTCAACAAGACGCTCCTCCTCAATCCCAATTTCGAACAGGTCTATTACGAGTTGGCCGGCGCTCAGATCAATCTGGACCAACCCCGCGACGCCCTGACGACGCTGGGCAAGGCCCGCCAAATGTTTGCGCAGAGCTTTGTGAGTGAATTCTACGCGGCCATGGCCTACACTCGCATGAAAGAGTACTCCAATTCCATCACCCACTTGACCGCCGCCGAAGTGATCGCCCGCGCCGCCGACACCAACCGCCTAACGCCCGTTTTCTTTTTTCAGCTCGGCTCGGCGTACGAGCGCAACCAGAAGTACGACGACGCCGAGCTGAATTTCAAAAAGTGCCTGGAACGCTCGCCCGATTTCAGCGAAGCGCTCAATTATCTCGGCTATATGTGGGCCGAGCGCGGCGTCAACCTGCCGCAGGCCAAGGAGTTGATTGAAAAGGCCGTCAAGCTGGAGCCGAAGAACGCCGCTTTCCTCGACAGCCTGGGCTGGGTGCTCTACAAACTCGACCAGCCGCAAGAAGCCCTCACGCACATCCTCAAGTCGATCGAATATGCCGAGGAACCCGACGCGACCCTCTACGATCATCTCGGGGACGTTTATTTGAGGCTCAAACAGCCCGCCAAGGCGCGCGAAGCCTGGCGCAAATCCCTCTCCATCGAGCCGAGCGAGCCGATCCAGAAAAAACTCGGCGCCGAATCAGTGTCGGAAACCAAGCCGCGCTGAACCATGGCTTTCCAGTTCCGTAAACATTACAATCGCGACGAGGCCCGCGCTTTGCTCCCGAAGATCCGTGACTGGCTCAAACAACTGGGCCGCCTGCGCCAATCCTTGAGCCAGCAGGAACAGCGGCTCGCCCGGTTGCTCGCGGCCGGCAACGACGCCGGCGGCGAACTGGTCAACCACTGGGTCAAAACCGTGGCCGCGACCAAAAAGGTGCTGCAGGAATTCGCCCAACGGGAAATTCAAGTGAAGGACCTGGACCGCGGCCTGATCGACTTCCCGGCAATTATTGGCGGACGCGAAGTGTTCCTCTGCTGGGAACAGGACGAGGACGACGTCGAGTTCTGGCACGATCTCAACTCCGGCTACGCAGGCCGCGAACGCCTGTGACGCAGGAGTGAGGCGTGATGGCGCGCCTGGACCACGACGGAGGGGTGCGCGCTAATAATTCCAGGCATGATAAATTTCATACACGTCCACCCGGCCGCCCTTGAAGCAAGAACTGCGCGGGAAATCGAACGTCCGCGCCCCGCGGTCGTAAACGAGCGTGACCGGCTCCGCGGGATAATTCGGATCATAGGTCGTGAACTGGATTTCCCGCCCGCTTTCCTTCACCGCGCAGACCAGCACCGCATGATTGATCGTGAGCTGCGGGAAGCGAACCAAGTGCACGAGCGGCGGGCGGTTTTGGTGGAGCGATTCCACCAATTGCCACGCCATTTTTTCCTGATGATGGCGACTCAGCGGAAAAATCATCCGCCAGTGGCCCCGCTGGAAATAGCTCTGCGCCGCGCTCCCGCATTCCTTTTTCAGCAGTTGCTCCCGCGCCCCGCTGAAGGCGAACAAGTTCGAGTAACCCGGGATGACTATCTTATCGTCTTCCGGCAGGATTCGCCGCGGGCTGATGGAAACCACCCGCCGGATCAGCCGCCGGTAAGTCGCTGCCTCCGCCAGCGGCAGGTCCGGGTCGAAGCGCGCGTGCTCGAAAAACTGCCGCGCCGACCGCGCCACCACAAAGCAATGATGCGTGTAAGTCGGCGATGTTTCCGGGCGATGATGCGTGACCTTGTCGGTGGCGGGATCGAAGTGGTATTCCCAAGTCAGTTCATTGGCGAACGCAAAACCATCCTGCTGGATCTGGAACGGCCGGTCCGCGCCCGGAGCGGCCTCGAAGCGCGCGATCGCGCAGCCACAGACAAGTGAGGCCAGCAATAGCAAACCGCCTGCGCGAGCGGACAAACTCATCCTGCGCCTTCGACGTCGACCGGGGCTGACCGCCAAACCTTCAACTTCAACCTTCATTCCGCTTGCGAGGGACGCTATCCCCGCGCTACCAAACTGACAATGCTTTACGAACGCTGGCGGGAAATCGCGCAGGCGCGGGGCGCCGAAATCGCCTTGCGCGATCTCAGCTGCGGCCGGCACTGGACGTTTGCCGAGCTGGAGGCGGCGTCAAAAGGCGCGGTCGAAGGCCCGGTCAGCTTTCCGCTGGATTCGTCCGCCGAATTTATTTTCACGGTGCTGCGAGCCTGGCGGGGTGGTCGGGTGGTTTGTCCCCTCGCCGCGGGACAGCCGCCGCCGCCGCCGTTCGCCCACATTCCCCCGGGCATTGTTCACCTTAAAACGACCTCCGCGACGACCGGCTCCCAACGGGTCGTTGCCTTCACCGGCGCGCAACTCGCCGCTGACGCCGATAACATCGTTCGGACCATGGGACTGCGACCGGATTGGCCGAACCTCGGAGTGATTTCTCTGGCGCACTCGTACGGATTCTCGAATCTGGTGACACCGCTTTTGCTCCATGGCATTCCCTTGGTGTTGCTCGACTCGCCTTTGCCCGAGGTCGTGCGCCGCGCCGCGGCCGAGTTGCCACAGGTCACCTTGCCGGCGGTGCCGGCGTTGTGGCGCGCCTGGCACGAGGCGCGCGCGATTCCGAAAAACGTGCGGCGCGCCATTTCCGCCGGTGCGCCGCTCCCACTGACGCTCGAGCAGGAGCTGTTTCAACAATCGGGAATCAAACTGCACAATTTTTACGGATCGACTGAATGCGGCGGCATTGCCTACGACGCGAGCGAAACGCCGCGCGCTGACGCCGCCCAGATCGGCGCGCCGATGCGCGGCGTGAGTCTTTCCGTGAATGAGGAGGGCTGTCTCGAAGTGCGGGGCCGCGCCGTGGGGGAAACCTACTGGCCCGAGCCGAGTCTCGCGCTGTCAGCCGGCTGCTTTCGCACGAGCGACCTGGCGGAATTGCGCGACGGCCAGGTCTTTCTTCACGGCCGCGCGAGCGACCAAATCAACGTGGCTGGCCGAAAACTGTCGCCGGAAAGCGTCGAGCGGCTGCTGCTGGCGCATCCGAGTGTGCGGGACTGCCTGGTCCTTGGTGTGCCGGGCCTGGACGCGAGCCGCGCGGAACTCATTGTGGCCTGCGTCGTCGCGCGCCATCCAGTGGCCGAAGGGACCCTGAAGCAATTTTTACTGGCGCAGCTTCCGAGCTGGCAGGTGCCGCGACATTGGTGGTTTGTTGATTCACTCGCCCACAACGAGCGCGGCAAGCTTTCCCGCTCCGAATGGCGCGAGCGGTATTTGGAACAGCGCGCCGGGCAGCGCCCGCTTCCGGCCGGCACTGGCCAGTGATCCCGCCGGCTTGGCGCTGCGCCTTGCAACACCGTACGAGCTTCGTTCAGGAAAACCTTGCCGGTTTTGATTCGGCCGCAGTTGCTCCATTTGAAATCTTTCGCAAGATTTCGCAAAAGTTTTCGCCGGCAGGTGTCACGTCACCCTTTGTGGCGCGGGCGATGCCCACGGACCCCACTTCCGTCGTGCCCGTGAGCGGGCGGTAGAGCAGGCGTTTGCCAGCTACGAGTTTGAAGAGCGTGGTCGCCAGAGCGATGCCGCGTCCGGCCTCCACTTCAGTGATCAGCGAGCTGGCGCTGTCACATTCCACCGCGATGCGCGGTTTGGCGCGGATGGGGGCGAAGAGGCGGTCGAGGAAGTGGTAATACTCGGAGTAATCCTTGCGGCGGAGACCGATGAGCGGTTCGGCAGCCAGCTTTTCCAGCGCGATGGATTTCAGGCGGGCGAAAGGATGCGCAGCGGCCATCGCCACACTCAACGGGTAAGTGCGCAGCAGTTCAAACTCGATACCTGTGGTCTGCTCGCCGGCGGGCTGGACCATGATTGCGAGTTCCAGCGTGGCATCTCGGAGGCCTGCGATGAGTTCATCGCTTGAGAGGTCATGCAGCAATACCTTCACGCGCGGCACCGCTTTTTGAAACGCTGCGAGCGCAGGTGGCAGTATCTCCACCGTGGGAGTTGGCGCATAACCGACGCGCAGTTCGCCATATTCGCCGCGAGCCAGGGCGCGGACCTTTTCCACCGATTCATCAGCGCGCTTCAGCAACTCGCGCACTTCCTCCAGAAACAGTCTCCCCTCGGCCGTAAGTGTTACGCCGCGTGGACTGCGCTTTAGCAAGTCCACACCGATCTCATCCTCCAGGTCCTGCACTTGGCGGCTCAATGCGGGTTGGGCGACCCGAAGCTGCGCAGCGGCCCTGGTGAAGTTCAATGCTTCACCCACCGCCAGAAAATATCGCAGATGCCGAAGTTCCATTGATTGTAAGAGATGTCGTTAGAGCCTCGGATCAACCGGCTCGCTTTCCAGGGCGAGCACGCCAAATACTGCCTCATGCACCCGGCGCAATGGTTCTTTGCGGACAAACCGTTCAAGCGATTCAATGCCGAGGGCAAATTCGCGGAGCGCCAGTGACCGTTTCGTGGAAAGGCCGCGTGCCCGAAGACGTTCGAGATTTTCCTCCGCCGTATATTCCGGGCCATAAATGATTCGTAGATATTCGCGACCGCGACACTTCACGGCAGGTTGCATGAGTCCGCGCCGACTCTTGGCGATGAATTCCAACGGCTTCACAACCATGCCTTCGCCGCCGCGTCTAGTCAGTTCTTCCCACCAACGGATGCCTTCGGCTTCGCTTTCAGGATTGGTCACATCAATCGCGCGGGACGGCGTGGCGACGATGATGCCACCCGCAAGACGCGCCAGCGTTTGCATGTGCCAGTCATTTGGTTTGTCAGCGTGAACTGTTCCCTCGCTGGCGAGCAGGTGAAACGGCGCGAGTTTCAAATCGTTCACCGAGTTCACAGGCCAGCAATAGCGACGATAAGATTCGACGTAGTCGCTTACCGTCTGGCGTCGCGTGGTCGTATGCGCTAACAACTCGCCCACGTCGAGGCTGCGGGCGGCGGCTTGCTCAAGTGCAGCGACTTCAGCCGCGAGCGTTGCTTGAGCTGATGCGCCGACAGCCGCGTATTGCTGTTTCAACAACTCCTGCGCCTTCGCTGACCACGGCATCAGCTCGCAGTCGAGGCAGAGCCAGTCGGTATTGAATTCATCCCAAAACCCGGCGGCGGTTGCGGCGGCACGGACATGCTCAAGGAATTCAGTTTCCAAAATCGCATTGTCAAAAAACCTGCGACCGGTGCGTGTATAGCAGATGCCGATGCCTTCGCCGGTCACGCCGAAAGTTTTCCGTGCGGCATCTTCATCGAGGCAGATGATGACCACGGCACGAGAACCCATGTGCTTTTCTTCGCACACCACCCGCGGCACACCCGCATGGCGAAAATAAGCGAACGCTTCCGCCGGATGCTCCAGCAATCCGGGTGCTTGGCTCGTCTCGCACGGCGACATCGTGGGCGGCAGATAAACTAACCATTTGGGATTTGCGGCGAAACGGCTCATTACTTCCAGCGCGGCAATGGAGTTCTCCTCGCGAATCGTCACGTTGCCGTGCAGGCGCGTGCTGACGATGCGTTTGCCCGTCACGTCGGCGAGGTCGAGCAAGTCGTCGTGCTGCTGTTGTGCTGATAAGATTGGCGCTTGGTCCTCCGGCGGCAGAAACGGTTTGCGCGACTCGGCGTATGTCTGCTTCGCCGTAACGGAGACGAGTTCCTTTTCAGGATAACGTAGCGCGGTGAGCTTCCCACCAAAGACGCAACCGGTATCAATGTTGATGGTGCGATTCAACCACTCCGGTTCAGGCACAGGCGTGTGTCCATACACAACCGCCGCCGCGCCGCGATACTCGGCGGCCCAGTTGTAACGCACCGGCAAACCAAACTCGTCCGTCTCGCCAGTCGTTTCCCCGAACAACGCAAACTCGCGCACCGCGCCCGAACCGCGACCCTGCATCGTCTCTTTCATGCCCGCGTGGGCAACGACGAGTTTGCCATCATCAAGCAGGTAATGGCTCACAAGTTTATGAATGAAATCTGCTGCAATCCGGCTGAAGCCGCGATAGTGCTGTTCGTATGCCTCAAACTGTGCGAGCGAGTCAGCCAAACCGTGGGTAATCTGCACATCCTTGCCCCAGATTTTTCGCATGAACTTCATGTCGTGATTTCCCGGCACACACAACGCACTGCCGAAGTTCACGCTATCCATCACCAGGCGGACGACCTCCGGAATCTTTGGCCCGCGATCCACGAGGTCGCCAACGAAGACCATCTTCCGACCTTCTGGATGATGCCACGCACCCGCGCTCTTTCCAGTTTCGTAACCGAGCTTGGTCAGCAACTCCATCAGTTCATCAAAACATCCGTGAACATCGCCAATGATGTCGAACGGTCCATGCTCCTGCTTCAAATTATTCCACAACGGCTGCCGCTCAATTACAGCGGCTTCGATTTCTTCCAGCGATTTCAGCACATGCACATGGCGGAAACCCTCGCGCTCCAGCCCGCGCAATGAGCGATGCAACTGCTGCGCTTGCTGGCGAATGACGTGAGGGCCAAAATCACGGTCGGGGCGCGTCTTGTTCCGGTCGTGTGCCACGCGCTCCGGCAAATCGAGCACGATGGCAACCGGCAGGCAGTGGAACTCGCGGGCGATTTCTACGAGCGGTTTGCGCGATTCCGGCTGCACGTTCGTTGCGTCAACCACGGTAAGCTTTCCCGCTGCGAGTCGCTTACGAGCGATGAAGTGAAGCACTTCAAAAGCATCCTTCGTCGCCGCTTGGCTGTTCTCGTCGTCGGACACCAACCCGCGACAATAATCGGAAGACAAAATCTCCGTCGGCTTAAAATGTTTCCGCGCGAACGTGCTTTTCCCCGAACCGGAAACCCCGATCAGCACAACGAAAGAAAGTTCTGGAATTGTAAATTTCATCGCGTTAATACGGCCATTTGTGTTGGCGAACCAACTACCAAATCTTCCGGGCCGACGGGCAGGAAGCGCACGCTGTAACCGAAGCGAGTGGCAACACCGCTTGCCCAAGTCTGAAACTCCGCCCGCGTCCACTCGAAGCGATGGTCGCGATGACGGAACTTGCCAGCAGGAAGCGTTTCCCATTTCACGTTGTATTCGCGGTTGGGCGTCGTGATAACGATGGACTTCGGCTTGGCACACTCAAACAGCACACGCTCAAATGCAGCCAAGCGAGCGGCGTCAAGGTGCTCAATGACTTCCACCACGGCAGCGGCATCGAAGCCAGCAAGACGTTGGTCACGGTAAATGAGCGAACCGTGCAAGAAGCGCAGACGCTCCTTCTGAATGGGCGGAAGGCGGTCGTAGTGCAATCGGTCATGGGCGATTTCGAGCGAGCGATGCGACACGTCCATGCCGACGATTTCGGCGAATTGCTTTTCCTTCAGCAAAGCCTGGAGCAATCGCCCTTCGCCGCAACCCAAGTCCAAGACGCGCGACGCGCCGGTGTTTTTCAACGCGGCCAGCACCGAGCCAAGACGTTGTTCGTTGAGGCTGATATTGCGCTCGATGGCTTCTTCCTCCTGTGCGTGAATTTCTGCAACCGCATCTGGATTTGGTTCGCCTTCATCCGCGAGTTGCGCAAGCGCGTCGTCCACCAAGCTGCGTTGGTGTTTGAGATAGCGGCGTGTGATGGCTTCGCGTTCGGGATGCGACGCCAGCCAGCGCTCACCGTGACGCAGAAGTTTTTCCACCTCGTCATCGCTCACCCAATAGTGCTTGTCGTTGTCCAGCACCGGCACGAGAACGTAAAGATGTGATAGAAGCTGCTGCAACGGCAGTCGGGCATCCAACTCAACATGGAAATACGAGCTTTCTCCCCAGTCAGAAAATTTCTCATCAAGAGGCAATCGGCGTGCGGACACGGTGTAGCCAAGCGGCTCAAAAAGTTTCCTCAGAAACTCCTCGCCGCCTCGACACGGCAGAGCAGAAAACTTCACGCAAAGCGGCAATGGCGTGTCCGCCAGTTCGGGGCGCTCTTTACTTTTGCCAGAGAGGGCACTTCCAAAAACATCGGCGAGAGCAACACTCAAAAAAGATGAAGCGGCATAAGGCCGGTCATTGACGTATTGCTCCAACGCTCCGCCTTCACCCGATGGCCCGCGACGATTTCGCACCAGACCGACCGGATCAACTTCGACGAGCAACGCAACCGTGCATCGCTCTGCCGTGGCTTCGGGATAAAAGACGTGGGCCTTGCCGAACGAAAGACTGAATGACTGTGGACGCGCCGGATTCTTGCGGAGCAAGTAACCGAGGTCGGTGGCCGGACTGTGGGTCGTTGTTAACGTCAGCAGCATTGCTGAGTTCCATTATGCCCAAAAAGCATGGCTGCGCAAGGAACGTGGTATTGGGCGGCTCAGAGAATCGGGATCAAACTCCCCGTAGATGAACGACAGGTTCAACGAACAAGAAATGAAATCGAAAGAGAAAATCGTGAGCACGAACATTACGAAAAGACTGGCAGGCAAAGTGGCACTGGTCACCGGCGGTTCACGCAGCATTGGCGCGGCGATCGCCAAACGACTCGCGACCGATGGCGCGGCAGTCGCCCTTACGTACAGCGCATCACCCGACAAGGCCAATGAAGTCGTGCGCTCGATTGAAGCGGCGGGCGGAAAGGCGCTGGCGATCAAGGCCGACGCAGCCGACACCGAAGCCGTCCGGCTGGCGGTTGCCAAAACCATCGGGACATTCGGGGCCATTGATATTCTCGTGAACAACGCGGGCACCGGTATCTTCGCGCCCATTGAGCAATTCTCGCTTGAAGATTTCGAGAAGCTGATCGCCATCAATGTGCGCGGGTTGTTCGTTGCGACACAGGAAGCCGCGCGGCATCTGCGCGAAGGCGGGCGCATCATTCACATTGGCAGTACCAACAGCGAGCGCATGCCATTCGTCGGCGGTTCGGTCTATGCGCTTACGAAGGGAGCGGTCGCGGGTTTCACGAAGGGCCTTGCCAGAGACCTCGGCCCGCGCGGCATCACCGTTAACAACGTCCAGCCCGGCCCCATTGATACTGACATGAATCTGGCCGACAGCGACTTCGCGAAGACGCTGGTTCCCATCACAGCCCTTCAGCGCTATGGCAATACCGATGAGATCGCGAGCTTTGTCGCCTACCTGGCGAGTCCCGAAGCCAGCTACATCACGGGTGCGAGCCTGCTGGCCGATGGAGGTTTCGCAGCCTGAGATTGGGAATCCGAAAGCAAGAGTCATCAACAATTAAGCAACTGTTCACTTAACAACATCAAAATTATGAAAACAAAGAACAATGAGAAACTAGTCGCCGTAATCGGCGCAACGGGGCAGCAGGGAGGCGGAGTCCTACGTGCCCTGCAAGCCCGCGGACAGTTCAAGGTGCGCGCTCTGAGCCGTGATCCAGGCAAGCATCAGAACCTCGCCGACGAAGTCGTTGAAGCAGATTTAAACCGCCCTGAAACCCTCGCCGCTGCATTCAAAGGGGCATATGGCGTATTTCTCGTCACCGCTTCTTCGTTAGAAGGAACCGACGAGCGCAAGCAGGGAGCCGCCGCGGTGCAGGCTGCCAGGGATGCCGGCGTCAAACACGTAGTCTGGTCTACGCTGCCTGACGTCGAAGCGATCAGCGGCGGCAAGTTCCACGTTCCGCACTTTACCAGCAAGGCCAAGGTTGACCCGATAGTCAAGGAGGCGGGGTTTGCGAATCATACGTTCGTCATCGCGCCGTTCTTCTACCAGAACCTCGCAGGCGCCATGGCTCCGCAACAGCAGGCAGATGGATCCATGGGCTGGGCGCTCCCGCTCAATCCGAGTGTGCGTTGCATTCACATGGGTGACATTAGTGAACTCGGCGCCATCGTCGCTGGAGCCTTCGTGCACCCGGATCAGGCCGGCCATGGCGAGTATCTGCCCCTCGTCGGTGATTTCATGAGCTTCAATGAGATCGTCGACGTGCTTAATCGACAGGGTCACAACTTCTCCTTCACGCAAGTCCCGGCCGACGTCTTCGCCACTCTCTTTCCTGGAGCTGCGGAGATCGCCGCGATGTTCAGGTACTTCGAAGCGCATACCTACTTGGGTTCGGAG
>WNGR01006648.1_pt1 | contig 18548 bp, 19 predicted proteins | sample 5407581 | NCBI WGS metagenome assembly WNGR01 (sample SAMN13153383, study PRJNA577476) | soil metagenome | isolation source: 80 cm soil or saprolite under Garry oak tree replicate 2 | place: USA:California | collected 2016-06-15 | reverse complement strand
CAAACCCGCGCGCTGGTGGCCTGGCTGGACCACCTCCAAGGCCCCCTGCGCCCCAGCGAGGTCGGCTCCCCGATCAACCTCGGCCACCGGCCCTACTTCACCAACGAAGACCACCAGGACCACATCCACATCGGCTACGCCGCACTCTGAAACGCCGCGCCGGAGCGGCCCGGGAACCACCGGTCTGGTTGCCACGTCGTAGATGCATCGGGACCGGGTGGGTCCACGGGCGACGGAGGTGTGGCCATGGGATGGCGCGCGGCGAAGCTCGGCGCGGGAGGGTTCCTGGCGATCGTGGTGGTGCTTGCCATCGGCACGGGCCCCGCGCTGGCCTGCGGCGGCCTGGTGGGGCCGGGCGGGACGGTGCAGCTCGCCCGGACGACGACGCTCGCGGCCTACCACGACGGGGTGGAGCACTACGTGACGGCGTTCCAGTACCGCGGTGGCGGGTCGAAGTTCGGCTCCATCACCCCGCTGCCGGGCGTGCCGACCAAGGTGGAGAAGGGCGGCGACTGGACGCTGCAACGGCTCGTGCGCGAGACGCAGCCCGCGCCGGAGGCGGCGGCGGGAGCGGCGTCGCTCGCGGTGGCCGACAAGGCGCAGGTCCTGCTCACCGCCAAGGTGGACGCGCTCGACCTGACGGTGCTCCGCGGCGGCGGCATGGCGGTCGGGACCTGGGCTCGCGAGCACGGCTTCGGGCTCTCCCCGGACGCGCCGGAGGTGCTGGACTTCTACGCGGACCGCAGCCCGATCTTCCTGGCCACCAGCTTCGACCCGACCAGGGCCGCGCGGCGGGGCCAGCGGTTCGGCGACGGCACGCCGGTGCACCTGACGATCCCGACCACGAACGCGTGGGTGCCGCTGCGCATCCTCGGCCTCGGGCTCCAGCCCCGTGACCAGATCCAGGCCGACGTCTACCTGCTGACCGACCGGAGGCCCGCCCTGGCGCCGGTGCCCGACCAGGCGATGCGGCTGGAGCAGAGCAGGGCGGCCTCGCCGGAGCTGCTCACGGACCTGCGCCTCGACCGGGGCATGAGCTGGCTGCCGGGGTCGGGAATGTGGCTGTCGTACCTGAAGGTGGACACCACCGCCGGCGCGCTGCGCCACGACCTCGCGGTGGACTCCAGCGGGCAGGGCACGCCGTCCCTGCTGGCGGCCGGGCTGCTCGACCCGCAGTCGGGCACCCCGCTGGTCGGCGTCGCATCCCAAGGATCGAGCCTGTTCCAGCGGCTGCTCTGGCCGGCCGCCGCGCTGCTGGGCGGATTGGCGCTGGCCCTGCTGGTGGTCACGCGGATGACCAGGACGGCACGCCGATGAGCATCACCCGCCCCCGTCCACCGGTCACCCCACCCCTCCAGACGGCACCACGGAGGCGGTGGGTGGGGCCGGCGCTGCTGCTGGTGGCGGGATTGGCGATGGGGGCGGCGGGGTTGCTGGTGCTGCTGGCGGCGCGGCCGCCGGCGCCGGGGGTGCGGACGGTGCTCATCACCATGCACCACACGCACTTCCAACCGGCCGAGATCCGCGTCGCCGCCGGCACGACGGTGCGGTTCGTGCTCCGCAACACCGATCCCATCGACCACGAGTTCATCGTCGGCGACGAGGCCGTTCACCAGCGGCACCGCGTCGGCCGCGAGGCACACCACCACGGCGAGGTTCCGGGGGAGATCTCGGTGCCCTCCGGCACGACCGCCTCGACCACCTTCCGCTTCGACCATCCGGGCCAGGTGGCCTACATCTGCCATCTCCCCGGTCACGAGGCCTACGGGATGGTGGGCGTGGTCGAGGTCCGCTGAGCGGACAGGCTGGCGGCGGCCCTGGCGGCGGCCCTGGCGGCGGCGAGCACGTGCTCGACCTCGTCGTCGCCGTGGGCGATGGAGACGAACCACGCCTCGAAGGCGCTCGCCGGCAGGTACACGCCCCGGTCGAGCATGGCGTGGAAGAAGCGGGCGTAGGCGGCCGTGTCCTGCTTGCGGGCGGCGTCGTAGTCGGCGACCTCCGCCGAGGTCATGAAAGCGCTGAAGAGGTTTCCGGCCCGCTGCACCGTCGCCGGCACCCCGGCGGCGTCGAAGGCCTCCTGGAGGCCGCTCGCCAGCCGCCCGGCGACCTCGTCGAGCCTCGCGTAGGCGCCGTCGTCCAGCAGCTCCAGCGTGGCCAGCCCGGCGGCGGTCGCCAGCGGGTTCCCCGAGAGGGTGCCCGCCTGGTACACGGGCCCCTCGGGCGCCACCAGCTGCATCAGGTCCGCGCGGCCGCCGTAGGCCGCGGCGGGCAGGCCGCCGCCGATGACCTTGCCGAAGGTCAACAGGTCGGGGTCGAGGTCGTAGAGGCCGACCGCCCCGGCCCGGTGCACGCGGAAGCCGGTGAGCACCTCGTCGACGATCAGCAGCGCGCCGGCGCGCCGGGTCTGCTCGCGCAGGGCGCTCAGGAACTCCGGGCGAGGCGGCACCACGCCCATGTTGGCGGCGATCGGCTCGACCAGGACCGCGGCGATCTCTCTGCCCGCGCGGGCGAACAGCTCGGCGAGCGCGGCCTCGTGGTTGTAGGGCAGCACCAAGGTGTCGGCGGTCTGCGCCCCGGTCACTCCCGGCGAGTCGGGCAGGCCGAAGGTGGCGACCCCGGAGCCGGCCGCCGCCAGCAGGCCGTCCGCGTGGCCGTGGTAGCAGCCGGCGAACTTCACCAGCTTGGCGCGGCCGGTGGCGGCGCGGGCGAGCCGGACCGCGCTCATGGTCGCCTCAGTGCCCGAGCTCACCATGCGCAGCTTGGCGGCGCTCGGCACGCGGCTGGCGACCTCTTCGGCCAGCTCGACCTCGGCCTCGGTCGGCGCACCGAACGAGGTGCCCCGCGCCGTGGCCGCCTGCACCGCCTCGACGACCCGCGGGTGGGCGTGCCCGGCGATCAGCGGCCCCCACGACAGCACCATGTCGACGTAGCGGTTGCCGTCGACGTCCCAGATCCAGGGGCCCTGCCCCCTGGCGATGAACCTGGGGGTCCCGCCGACGGAGCCGAAGGCCCGCACCGGCGAGTTCACCCCGCCCGGGATGCGCGCCCGCGCCCGCTCGAACAGCGCGGCGCTCCGCTCGACTCCCGCGCCGGAAGCCCCCCGCCGATGCGGGCCCGCCGTCCCGGCGGTCATTGCTGAGCCTCCCGGGCGGGGCGCCCGTCCTGGTCGTCGAGGCGGAACCCCGCCTGGAGCCGCTCGGCGATCCGGTCCAGGTCGTCGGCGGTGAGGTCGGGCAGGTCGGAGGCGGTGGCCAGCTCCGCGAGCCGCGCCGCGTCGTCGAACGTGGGCAGCACGGCGGCCACCGCCGGCAGGGTGAGCGCGAAGCGGACCAGCGCCTGGCCGAGCGTCTGGTCCCGGTCCATGGTCAGGAAATCGAGGTGCTGGAAGCGAGGATCGGCCGTGCGGGCGTCGAGCGGCGAGCGCACCACCACGCCGGCGCCCGCCTCGGCCGCGATCTCGGCCAGCTCGCGGCCGGGATTCTGCTCGAACACCGAGAACACCGTCCGGGCGCTGGCGGCCCCGCGCTCGCGGAGGGCGGCGGCGCCCTCGTCGACCCAGCCGGGGCCCGGGCCGAGCGCGACCCCGTAGGCGCGGATCTTGCCCCTGACGACCTGCTGCTCCAGGAAGTCGAAGAGCTCGTCCGACTCCAGCGCCCGCATGTCCGGATGGTGGAGCTGCCAGAGGTCGATCGGCTCCACTCCCAGCCGCGACAGCGACCCATCGATCGCCCTGGCCGCCCACTGGATCGACCAGTCGTGCCGGCGGCGCTCGCCGCTGGTGGCCTGCTCCAGCGGGTCCAGCGGCCGGTAGCCGAAGGTGGTGGCGACGGTGATGCGATCGCGGTCGCCGCGGATCGCCTCGCCGGCCAGCCGCTCGCCACGACCGTCGCCGCCGCCGGCGTCCTCCAGGTCGAAGAAGGTGATGCCGACGTCGAGCGCCCGCCGCAGCAGGTGCTCGACCTCGTCGTCCGGACGCGGCGAGCGGCCGCCGGTCCAGGTTCCCACCGCCACCCCGACCTCGCTGACCTCAAGGTCGGTGGCGCCAAGCCGTCGATAGCGCATGGACGCCAGTCTAGGCGGGTACAGGTGCTGGCATGAAAGCCGGTACGGACAGAGGATCGCCTGCCTGGCGGAACCCGGGAGGCGGCGGCGAGCAGGGCCCGCCGCCCGCAGCCCCGCGCGCGCGGGGCGGGCTCGCCGGTCTGCTCGTCGGCGCGGGCGCGCTGGTGCTGGTGGTCGCGCTGATCGCGGTGGCGCTGCTGCGCTTCACCGCCTGGCGGCCGTCGCTGACCAATCCCTTCGGCACCAGGACGATCGACCGCAGCCAGCCGGCCCTGCTGCTGTCGCTGCAGGACCTGAGCCTCTACAAGGCCGCGACCGCCAACCTCCAGCTGATCATCGACCTGGAGAAGGACGCCCGCTTCGTGCCATCGTTCATCAAGGGCCAGCGGACGCTGTTCGTCGCCGCCGGCAGTGTCGACGCCGAGGTGGACTTCTCGCGGATCGACAAGGGCGCGATCAAGGTGTCCGAGGACCGGCGCAGCGCCGAGATCACCCTGCCGCAGCCCACCCTCGGCAAGGTGCGCATCGACCCGAACGCGAGCTACGTGGCCTCGCGGGAACGGGGCATCCTCGACCGGCTGGGCTCGGTCGTCTCCGACGACCCCGACAGCCAGCGCGAGCTCTACCAGCTCGCCGACCGGCGGATCCAGGCCGCCGCGCAGCAGAGCGACCTGATCATGCGAGCGGAGCAGAACACCCGCGCCACGCTGCAGGGCATGCTGCGCGGCCTCGGCTACACCCGGGTGACGGTCACCTTCACCGGGCCGCCGCCCCACTGACGCGGCTCGCCGCGGGCGCCAGCGATAGGCCAGTTGCCTTGTGCGCATTGGGGGGTTCGGGGGGCCGATGAACGAGGCCCCCCGATCAATCGATGACCGCGCCTCTGAACGCTGTGGTGGACTATGGGCGCAGGCGCTCCGCCAGGAACCCGAGGGCGATCGGGTAGCGGTACTCGATCGCGCCGTGGCCGGCGTCGAACAGCTCGAAGGTGTACGGGACGCCGATCCGGTCCAGCTCCGCGGCGAAGGCGGCGGCGCCGACGTCCAGGTTCCACTCGTCGCTCTTGCCGGCGTCCAGGTAGATGCCGCGCATCGAGCGCAGGGCGTCGGCGTGCCCGGCGACCATGCGCACCGGGTCCACCTCCTGCCAGCGCCGCCACACGTCGTCGCGGAGCCTCCCGCTGGCCGGGTCGAAGGGCATGGTGACGGTGCCGTCCGGCTCGGCCGAGTAGCAGGCCGCCATGCAGTAGATGTTCAGCAGGGAGTGGTCGCTCTTCTTGGTGAACGCGGGCCGTGACCGGAAATCAGCCCAGAACTTTTCGAACGAGCCGTCGTACTCGTCCCGGAGGGCGCGCACGGCCGGGGCCACGTCGGGCAGGTAGCAGAGCTCGAAGAGGGCGTCGCCGGCATGGCTGGCCAGCGCGCCGAAGACGTCCGGGCGGAGCATCGGCACCACCATCGCGCCGTAGCCGCCGCTGGACTTGCCGGTGACCCCGCGGTGCTCGCGGCTCGGCAAGGTGGCGTAGCGCTCGTCCACGAACGGCACGATCTCGTCGCAGAGGTAGTCGAGGTAGCGGCCGGTGCCAGGGGAATTCAGGTACTGGCTGCCGCCGAGCGACGTCCAGGCGTCGATCAGCACGACGACCGCCGCCGGGACCGTGCCCCCGGCGAACAGCTCGTCGATCCGCTCCGGCGTGGTGGGGCGGAAAGCCGAGCGGCTCCACCACATGTCGACCTGGCCGGTGAGGCCCTGGAGCACGTAGATGCTGGGATAGCGGCGGTCGGGGTCGTCGCCGTAGCCGGGTGGCAGGTAGACCCAGAGCGGCCGGGTGGCCGGATCGTCGAGCGGGTTGCCCGCCAGCGCCCGGCTGGTGATCGTCTGCTGCTCGAAACGGCCCTTCGGCCCGACCTGCCACGGCTTCATCTGCGGCCTTCCTCCTGGTGCGAAGCGGCGAGGACCGACGCGCTACAGCAGCGGGGCGGCCTCGCGGGCGAAGTAGGTGACCACCAGGTCGGCCCCGGCCCGGCGGATGCTGGTGAGCACCTCGAGCATGACGCGCTGGCCGTCGATCCAGCCGCGCTCGGCGGCCGCCTTCACCATCGCGTACTCGCCGGACACGTGGTAGGCGGCCACCGGCAGGCCGAACTCGCGCTTGGTCCGCCACAGCACGTCGAGGTAGGCCAGCGCCGGCTTGACCATCAGCATGTCCGCGCCCTCGGCCACGTCCAGCGCGACCTCGCGCAGGGCCTCGTCGCTGTTGCGCGGGTCCATCTGGTAGGCGGTGCGGTCGCCGAACCGCGGCGCGCCCTCGGCGGCCTCGCGGAACGGGCCGTACAGGCCGGAGGCGTACTTGGCCGCGTACGCCAGGATCGGGGTGTCGTCGAAGCCCGCGCCGTCGAGCGCGGCGCGGATGGCGGCCACCTGGCCGTCCATCATCCCGCTCGGCGCGATCACGTCCGCTCCGGCCTCGGCCTGCGCCACCGCGATGCGCTGGTAGCGCTCCAGCGTGGCGTCGTTGTCGACACCAGCGTCGGGGGCGAGCAGACCGCAGTGGCCGTGGTCGGTGTACTCGCACAGGCACAGGTCGCCGATCAGCGCCACGTCGTCGCCGAGGTCGGCCCGGAGCGCCCGCACGGCCCGCTGCACGATGCCCTCTGGCGCCCACGCCTGCGAACCCTCCGCGTCCTTGTCGGCGGGCACGCCGAACAGCAGCAGCGCCGGGATGCCCAGGCCGGCCAGCTCGGCCGCCTCCTTGCGGAGGCTCTCCAGCGTGTGCTGGTGGTGCCCTGGCATCGACGAGATCGGCACGGGCTCGGCAATGGACTCCTTGACGAACAGCGGAGCGATCAGGTCGCCGCGGCGCAGGTCGGTCTCGCCCGCCAGCTCGCGCAGGGTCGCGGTGCGGCGCAGGCGCCGGGGACGGCTGCGCGGGAACGGCGGTGGTGGCTGCATCGTTGCTCCTCGACGCGGTTCTGGGACCTCGGGCCTCAATCTACTCCCGCCGGACCGGCCGCTCAGGCGCTGCGGAGCTGGAAGGAGCGCCAGGCACGGGCCAGCAGCTCCACGGCCGTCTCGAGCACCTCGGGGTCGGCGACGAACGGCAGGCGGAAGCGGTCGCGACCAGCGCCGTTGGGCGAGACCAGCGGGCCGGGGATGACCGAGACGCCGTGACGGACGGCGACCTGGGCGAACGCGGACGCGTCCGCGCCGGGCAGGCGCACCCACAGGCTCTGGCCTCCGGGCGGGCGCTCCCACTCCCAGCCGGTCCCGGCCGCGCGGATGGCCGCCTCGACCCGGTCCAGGCTGGATCGGAGCTGGAGGTTCCGCCATGCGATGACCTCGTCGATCCGCTCCAGCAGCCGCACGGCCAGGACCTGGCTGAGCGTGTCGCCGCCGAGGTCCTCGACCGCCTTGGCGCGCGCCAGGAAGGTCAACATCGGCGCGGACGCCCGCAGCCAGCCGATCCTCAGGCCGCCCCAGAACAGCTTGCTCAGCGAGCCGACCAGCACGACCGGTGCATCCGGCCGGTAGTAGGCCACCGGCGGCGGCACCGGCGATCCGTGGCCGAGGTCGCCGATCACCGCGTCGTCGACCACCGGGACGTTGTGCGTCGCGGCCAGGCCCGCCAGCCGCCGGCGCGCATCCGGTGGCATCAGCGCGCCGACCGGGTTGTGGAAGCTCGGCTGCAGGTAGACGAGCCTCGGCCGCTGCACCTCCAGGATCCGTTCGAGCGCGTCGAGGTCGGCGCCCCGCGAGGTCAGCGGCACCGTGGCGACGGTCGCGCCGACCGCCTCGATGGCGTCCAGCGCCCCTGGGAAGGTGAACTCCTCGGTCACCACCAGGTCGCCCTGCCGCAGCAGCACCCTGGCCAGCAGCGACAGCGCCTGCTGGGCGCCGGTGGTGATCAGCACCTGGCCGGCGGTGGTCGGGAGGCCGCGCCTGGTCAGGTGCGCCGCCACCGCCTCGCGCAGGGCCGGCAGGCCGGCCGGCTGGTAGCCCGAGCCGTCGAGCGCCTCGCTCTCCCAGGTGGCCGGGTCGGCGAGCAGCTGGCGCACCAGCGGGGTCGTCCCGTTGAGGGCGCAGGTCAGGTCGATCGTGGCGGTCGAGCCCTCGAGCAGGCTGAGGAACATGGCGTTGGCCCGGTACTCGCCGCTCGGCGAGAAGCGCCGCGGGGCGACGGTGGTGCCGCTGCCCTGGCGTCGCTCGATCAGGCCGTCGCCGCGGAGCAGCTCGTAGGCGGCCGCCACGGTGTTGCGGCTGACGGCCAGCGCCCGCGCCAGGGTCCGCTCGGGCGGCAGGAGCGCCTCGGGCTGGAGCTGGCCCTGCTCGATGAGGCGGCGCAGCGCGACCGCCAGCCGGTGGTAGAGCGGGCCCTGGCCCGCGCTCCAGCGGCCGATGATCGTTGCCAGCTCCTTGGCGCTGTATCGCATGCCAACCAATCTCCTCCCGATTGGCCCTGGAGGTAAAGGGCCAATTCTGGGAAGCTGGCCGCTATGTTCGCCGCCTACTGTCAGCGCTGCGACGCCGTGGTCCTGCTCGGGTCCGGCAACGTCCATGCGGTCGCCAACACCGGCGATGGGATCGTCGTGCGGTTCACCTGCCATGCCGGCCACGCGGGGACCAGGCTGACCGGGCGGAGCGCCGCGGCCGCAGCCCGGGCCGGGGCTCGGGCCGGGGGCGGGCGTCGCTCCCGCCTGGTCCGCCGCTCGGGTGGGGTCGGGGTCAGGCGGCGGTCGCCCGCTCGATGGCGGCAACCAGGCCGGGAATGGTGTGCTCGCTGGCCGTGGCGTCGACCCGCATCCCGGCGGCCTTGGCCGCCGCGGCGGTGACCGGCCCAATCGCGGCGACCCGGACGCCGCCGGGCGGCGGCCCGCCGTAGGCGCGCGCGAACCCCTGGACCGTGGACGAGGCCGTGAACGCCAGCCAGTCCACCTCGCCGCCGTCCAGGCGCCGGCGGGCGCCCTCCTCCAGGCGGTCCAGCGGCACCGTCCGGTAGGCGGCCACGTCGTGCGCGCGGTAGCCCTTGCCCCGCAGGATCGAGCCGAGCTCCGGGCTGGCGATGTCCGCCCTGGCCAGCAGCACCTCGCCCGAGCCGGCCGGGAACGCCTCGCCGAGCGCCGCCGTGGTCGCGACCGGGGGCACCAGGCTCGGGGGGACGCCCCACTCCCGCAGCGCCGCCTCCGTCACCGGGCCGATCGCCGCCACCCGCGTCCCCGCCAGCCCGGCCGCCCCATGACCAAGCGCCTCCATGCGCCCGCGCAGCGCCGCGACCCCGTTCACGCTGGTCAGCACCAGCCAGTCGTAGCCGCCCCCGACCAGCCGCTCGACCGCGAGGTCCAGCTCGGAGGTCGAGCCGAGCGGCCGGATCGCGATCGTCGGCACCTCCAGCGGCTCCGCCCCCCGCTGCCGCAGCAGCAGCGAAAACGCCCCCGCCTGCTCCCGAGCCCGCGGCACCAGCACCGTGATCCCCGCCAACGGCCGGTTATCGTCCACGATCCCCTCCGCTGTGCCAGCCAATGCCGGCATGCTATCAACCGGGGTATCGTGACCGTCCTCACGCTCGCCAACATCCTTCGGCAAGCGGGTCTGAAGGGATGATGACGTGACCGGTTACGCGGTGATCATCGAGCGGAGCATGACCGGCTACGGAGCCTACGTGCCGGAGTTGCCGGGTGTCGGCGTCACGGCCAGCACCATCGACGAGGTGGAACGCCTCATCCCCGAGGCGATCGTCCTGCACATCGACAGCCTGCGCGAACACGGCGAGCCGGACCCCATCCGTGGTCGCCGCGACGGTCGTCCAGCCCCCAACGCCCGATTCTTTCTAAAGCAGCGGCGCATTTGACTCGCCGGCATTTACAGCAGTTCGGGCGCAATCCTCGCGATCTTGGCGATCTTGCGCTTCTGACCACGAGTGCGTTCTGCGCCGTCAGCGCGCTTGCAGGCGCCATGACCAGGAAACTCATCCCTTGTATCCCGCCAGAGCCGCTCACCCTGCTTTCGCAGGTCTGTCGCGTTGAGGGCCAAGACGGTGTACTCAAGCCCCCACACCTTCTGTAGGTCTAAGACAGTCTTGCCTGCTAGCTGCATTTCGTCCAAGAAGTATACAGACATGTAGTAGGACGAACCATCATCTGCTGCTTTATCCGAGAAGCAATCGCTCTGTGGTGTACCGTCCGGTTTAATGTCGCTCTTCTTGGCTAGACGGTAGACCGTACAGTCCGGAGGGATCTCGTCAGGAATGTCAGCTTCCACGGTTTCCCGTAGCCTTACGAGTCGCGAAGAATTCTCGACATCAACGCAGCGAGGAGCCTTACATTGCCCTCCAGCGGGAGCTCTTCGGGCTCTCCCCCATCGATCTCAAAGACGATCGAGTTCATCGCAGGATTATTTCCGACTTGAATCTCGACGTGAAATCGCCCGAGATCCCACTCCGCGCCGATTGTAGCATCATCGCCAACGCCATAATATGGCTTAGGTGTATGATGGGGGAGTGTAGAGCATATCTGGGCAAATCGAGCCAATGTATCAAGCCCGATCAGCCCATAATCGTCCTTTCTTGGGATTTCTTCGAGAACAAGCTCTTCAACCCACGCAGGTGGACGCTGCCCGCGATTCAGGAGTGTGCTGACAGAGGCATCTGGCCCTGGACGAGAGATGCGGATTTGCTTAGTCAAGGTCCCAGAACCGTTGGCTGAAGCGATTGCGGCGTCGGTCGAGTTCGGAGCAATTCGCTCAGACTCGGCAAGCAGCGTCACAGTAGCCCCCAGTTTCTACGCGCGTCCTCGGTCGTCAATCTCTTGAATGCTCTCGTAACGGCATCGTGAGCAGGGTCGAAGCGCACACTAATAGATCCAATGCTTTCGGAAAGTCTCGAACTCCGAGTTGTGATTGACAAATTGATAACGGGAATCAGATCGCTCGTGCTCAGCGGGCGGAACTCGGCAGGTTCGGTTTTCGGTTTGTAACCTGTCGCTACTGCCGCGTGCAAACGACCATAGAATGAACCCGACTCAGTCCTAACGGGCTCGGAGTAGGCAAGATTCAGTTGCTCGAATTGGTCCATTCCGGGAACATTTAGGTCGATCACCCTTGGGAGATCCCTAGTTCGCCCCCACAATTCGTCAGGATGAAGAATATTAATATACGTCAATTCGAGCTGGGTGACTGTCAGCGGTCCGCTACCTTGATCAATCATCGCCTTCTGGAAAAAGCCGAGGTAGCGTTGAAAATTCTCCAGGAGTTGCTCGAATCCCGGATAATACTCATCGCCCTCTTGACGTCGCCAGTTCAAGGCGAAGTAATTTGACTGAATCTGAAGGAGCAGAGGGCCGGGCTTCGCCCCGGTGAACCAATATCGGCTTTGCATCTGCGGAGGGCTGACAAACTTGATTTGCGGAATAGCGGGCTGAAGAACTTGCTCCTCCAACGGCTGTTCGGCAGGCATTTCGTAGCTAGGCACTTCGCTTACTTGGGGAAAGTCCGCCAGAATTCGGCTAAGCCCAAGTATCAGCCGCGGGCCTTCCAGGGCCGGCTGAGACTGGAACGAGATCGAGATGACGACCTCGTTCACCGGCGGCCTAGCCACCGTGGCCATACGGTCCCTCCGATGCCGTGGCGGATGGTCGAACTCAATCTACCAGTCTGGCACTGATTGGACAGCATGGTAGAGCGAGCTCGCTGCTACCGTTACGCGTTCTTCCGGCGCTCAGCCTTCTCGCGATCGCCGTCCTGTCACCTTGGGAGCCTCTCGGCGAACCAACGCAGCAGGAGATGCGCGAAGCGATCGGCTTCCACGTCGAGGGGCTTCGTGAACAGGGCGAGCCTGTTCCCAGGCCGGCGGCGGTAGCGGCGGCGCTGGTCGAGGTGAGCAACGCCTGACCGGGTCAGCTCAGGCGGGTGGATTCGACGAGGGCGCGGATCTCGGGGGCGCAGGCGTCGAGGAGGCGGGTGGCGAGGACCTGCCAGGAAGGTCCGTTCCGCGCGCAGGGCGACGCGTGAGGGGCGGTGGGTGATGGCGCTCGCCAGGCCCAGCACGCGCGTGTCGTCCTCGCGTGCCTCCACCGCCAGGCTGCCCTGACCTGGCGCCGGCGTGAACAGCTCGGGGTCGAGCGGGGCGGTCAGTTCGTCGCCCAGCCCGAGCCGCTCCAGCCCGGCGGCGGCCAGCACGACGGCGTCGAAGTCGCCGGAGCGGGCCTTGCGCAGCCGCGTGTCGACATTGCCGCGGATGGGCCGCACCTCCAGGTCGGGCCGCAGCCAGCGGAGCAGCGCGACCCTGCGGGGGCTCCCGGTGCCGACCGAGGCGCCGGGGGCGAGGTCGTCCAGACCGCTGACGGGCTCGCGGGCGACCAGCACGTCCCGCGGGTCGGCGCGCTCGGGCACGGCGGCCAGGACCAGCCCGGACGTCTGGAGCGCCGGCAGGTCCTTGGCGGAGTGGACCGCCAGGTCGGCGCTGCCGTCCAGGACCGCCTGCTGGACGGCGGCGGTGAACACACCCTTGCCGCCCATCTCGGTGGTGGCGACGTCGCGGCGCCGGTCGCCCTCGGTGACCACCGGCACCAGCTCGACCTCCAGCCCTGGCCAGGCCCGCCGCAGCGCGTCGGCCACCAGCCGCGTCTGGGCCAGCGCCAGGGCGCTCTGCCGCGTGGCCAGCCGCACGGCCGGCCCGTCCCCGTCCCCCAGGGCCTCCGAGGGCCCGGCGTCAGCCGTCACGGCGGCGGTCCTCCTCGTCAAGGGCGTAGAGCTGGCGCAGGATGCCGGCGTACATCTCGCCGTTGGCGCCGGCCGCCAGTGCCTTGCCGCGCACGATCGGGTCGTGGAGCAGCTTGTTGACCAGCCCGCGGGTGACGGCGTCGACGGCCGCCCGCTGGGCGGGGTCGAGCCCCGCCAGGCGGGTCGACGCCCTGGCCAGCTCGTGCTGGCGGACCCCCTCGGCACGAGCACGCAGCGCGCGGATGGTGGGCGCCAGCTTCGCCGAGCGCTGGCCGCTCATGAACCCGGCGGTCTCCTCGCCGATCAGCACGCGCACCCGCTCGACCTCGTGCCGTGGGCCATCGTCCCCGGTTTCGAGCACGGCGCGCAGCGCGTCGAGGTCGGCGAGCACCACCCCTGGGAGCTGCCGGACCTCGGGCTCGACGTCGCGGGGCACGCCGAGGTCCAGCAGGACCAGTGGGCGGCCGGCACCGCGCCAGTCGAGCCCGCGGCGGACCGCGGCGAGCGTGACCGTTGGCGTGATCGCGGCGGTCGAGGCGACCACCAGGTCGGCGGTGGCCAGCTCCTGGTCGATCGCCTCCAGCGGCACCGAGCGGCCGCCCAGCTCGGCGGCAAGGGCGGCGCCATGCGCTTCGGTGCGGTTGGCGATCACCAGCTCCGAGGCACCGGCCTCGCGCACGCTGCGGCTGGCCAGCTTGGCCATCTTGCCCGCCCCGACGATCAGGACGCCGCGGCCGGCCAGGGTGCCGAGCTGGCCCTCGGCGACCTGGAGACTGACCGACAGGGTGGAGGCCAGCCCCTGGCCGATCGCCGTCTCGTGGCGGGCGCGGCGGCCGACCCGCAGCGCCTGGGTGAACAGCGCGTGCAGCACCGGCCCCACGGAGCGTTCGGCCTGGGCCGCCTGGAACGCCTCGCGCACCTGGCCGAGGATCTGGACCTCGCCGACCACCATGGAGTCGATGCCGGCGGTAACGGCGAACAGGTGGTTGACCGCCCGGTCCTCGTAGTGGGCGTAGAGGTAGTCGGACAGCTCGTGGGAGCGGATGCCGTGGAACTCGGTCAGGAAGCCACGGACGGCGTCGCCACCGTCGTGGAACCGGTCGATCTCCGCGTAGATCTCGACCCGGTTGCAGGTCGAGAGGATCGCGCCCTCCTTGACGTGCTCGCGCTCCAGCAGCATGGCGAGCGCCTTGGGGCGGCGCTCCGGGTCGATCGCGAGCCGTTCCAGGAGGTCGAGCGGGGCACTGCGGTGGTTGAGGCCGACGACGAAGACGGGCATGCGTCAGCCCCGTCCCTGCGAGCCCTCCGGCGAGCGCTGGCGCTGACCGGGACCGCTGCGGTCGGTGGTGGCAGCGGTCTGGCGGACAAGGTTCACCGCGGCCCTGCGCTGCTCGTGGAAGGAGAGGATCTGCAGCTCGGTCGACAGGTCGACCTTGCGCAGGAACACCCCGGCGGGCACCTGGAGGTGGGCGGGGGCGAAGTTGAGGATGGAGCTGATGCCCGCCGCCACCAGCCGGTCGCAGACCTCCTGGGCCGAGGCCGCGGGCGTCGCCACCACGCCGATGGCGACCTGTTCCTCCTTGGCGATGCGGTCGAGGTCGTCGATGTGCTCGACGGTGAGGTCGCCCACCTGCTCGCCGACCTTGCGGTCGTCGGACTCCAGCAGGGCGACCACGCGGAAGCCCCGCTCCGCGAAGCCCTTGTAGTTGGCCAGGGCGTGCCCGAGGTTGCCGACCCCGACGATGGCAACCGGCCAGTCCTGCTCCAGCCCCAGCTCTCGGCGGACCTGGTAGATCAGGTACTCGACGTCGTAGCCGACGCCGCGGGTGCCGTAGGAGCCGAGATACGAAAGGTCCTTGCGCACCTTGGCGGAGTTGACGCCGGCCGCCTCGGCGAGCTGCTCGGACGACACCGTGTGCGTCCCCCGCTCGGCCATGTCGATCAGGCAGCGCAGGTAGACCGGCAGGCGCGCAACGGTGGCTTCAGGAATGCTGCGTTCTCGCACGTTGACTCAAACCCCCACTGCTCGAACCTCGCCGGGCCGAGCCCTTACCCAGATCGTCTCCGAGTCTAGGCTCTCGTGACGGGGTTCTCAAACGCTCCAACGCCCACGCAGATGCGCCCTGAGCAGGTCAGGAGGCACCTCGTACTCGAACAGTTCGACACCATCGACGGCCACGACCGGCACCCGAACCCCATAGCGCCGAGCCAGCTCCGGGTCACCGTCGATATCCACCGTGACCAGGGCAAATGGGATCGTTCGCTGCTCGGAGCGGAGCACCTGCTCGGCGTGCTCGCACAGGTGGCAGCCCACCCGGGTGTAGAGCGTGACCGCCTGCTTCATTTCGATACCCCCAAGGAATTCACTGAGGGGTATTCGTCCATCAGGTTCATGGTGCTGCCGGACCGGTTCGGGCGGCGCCGCCGGGGCTGGCGGCCATCGGTGACCGGACGGGTGTGGAGGCGCGCCAGAACCCGAGGTACATCACGCAGGCGCCGACCGCGAGCCCCGCCCCGAGCTTGCCGCTCTGGTCGAGGAACGCGAACACGCCGCCGCCGGCCGCGAACGCGACGCCGAGCGCGATCAGCAGGTTGCCCTCGAACCGCGGCCGCAGCTCGCGCCGGTGCCGCAGCGCCAGGCCACTGACCACCGCGCCGCCGAGCACCACCAGCGTCCCCACCACGTTGCCGGCCACGGCCAGCATCCGGACCGCCAGCGGCAGGAAGCGCCTGCCCTCCGGCACCAGGGCGCCAGCCAGGTCGGTGGCGGTGACCGGCGCGAGCACCACCAGCACCAGGCTGGCGGCGCTGAATGCCAGCAGGCAGCCCAGGTAGACGCGGGCCGTGGTGGGCCTGCCGAGCAGCAGCACGGTGCCGAGCGCCAGCCACGGCACGTTCAGCATCGCCCCGAACAGGTAGTAGAGCTTGAAGTTCGAGGGCGACCACCCCACCGCGACGCCCAGCGTGAGGGCCAGCGAGGCGATCGCGAACAGCGACAACGCGACCCCCCAGGCGAGCTGGTAGGGCTTGTGACGCTGCGCGTACTGCAGCAGCACCGCGGTCGCGAAGGCGGCGGCTGCCGCCACGGCGATCGCGGGGATGATCCAGTGCACCTAGAGACGTCCTCCCACCGGAGGGGTTCGGGACCCAGAGGGTGGCCCGATGGCTTGCCGGCCCGACGCCGGAAACCCCTCAGTAGTGAAACCATGGAGAGTCTAGTCCTGAGCCCGACAGTTCACCGCTCGAGCGGTTGGACCGGTACCATCCGCCTTCGAGCGAGCTTTCGTCCTCTTGCAGCAAGGAGCGCCCGTGCCCGATCTGCCTCCCCTGCTCGGATCGACCGGGCCGTTCTTCATGTTCTCGCTCGACGAGACCTTCGAGGTGCTGGCCGAGGCCGGCTTCGACGGCGCCGAACTGATGATCACCCAGGACCGGCTGAGCCAGGACCCGCACCGGATGGCGGCGGTCGCGCGCCGCTACGGCCTGCCGGTCCCAGCCATCCACGGGCCGTTTCTCCTCGCCACCTGGCTGGTCTACGGGACGGACCCCAAGGGCAAGCTGGACCGCTGCGTGGAGTTCGCGGAGACGGCCCGGATCTCGACCATCGTCATCCACCCGCCCTACCGCTGGCAGACGGCCTACGCGGGCTGGCTGGCCGACCGGATCGTGGAGATCCGCGAGCAGACCGGTATCACCGTGGCGGTCGAGAACATGTTCCCGGTGTGGATGAACGGCCGCCGCATCCCGTTCCAGAACGGCATCGAGCCGCGGGAGCTCGTCCGCTACCCCTACATCACGCTGGACCTGAGTCATCTGGCGGTTGCCGGTATCGACGTCCTCGACGCCTACGACCAGCTCCGCGACCAGATCGTGCACGTCCATGTCTCCAACAACGCCGGCAGGGGCCGCGACACTCACGCCGGCCTCGACGACGGCGTCCTGCCGATCCCGGCCTTCCTCGAAGGGCTGATGACCTCGCGCTTCCCCGGAGCGGTCACGCTGGAGCTGGACGTGCGCCCCTGGGCCGAGGACCGCGGCGCCCTGCTCGGGTTCCTGCGCCACAACGTCGCCACCGCGCGCAAGCACCTGGCCGACGGCGCCAGGATCGCCGGCCAGGTCGGCCGCCGCGGCTGATCGCGTCGGCGGGGGCTCGCGAGCACGATCGCACACGGGCGAGATAACATCGCTGCCGCTCTGCACGTCGTACGTCAGGGAGCTGACCATGCGCACCGGCACCGCCATCGCGCTCGCCATCCTCCTCGTCGTCATCGTCCTGGCGGCGGGCATCCAGTTGGTGCTCGTCCGATGACCACCGGGCAGATACCGGGCGTCGACGAGCTGCGCTCGGTGGCCCCGGCGCAGTGCCCCTGCGGGCGCGGCGACATCGCCGCTGAGCTGGAGCGCCAGCGGCCGTTGCTGGAGCGCGCGGTCGCGGGCGACGCTCGCGCCCTGGGGGAGCTGTACGACGACAACGTCGACGACGTCTACCGCTACCTGCGCGCCTGGACCGGCGACGACGCGGCCGCCAGGGAACTGACCGCGCAGGTGTTCCACGGCGCGCTGGCCTGGCTGACGGCCATCGCCGAGGGCGAGGGCGACCTGGCCGCCTGGCTGCTGACCATGGCGCGCGACGCGGTGGCGCAGCAGCGGGGCGCCGGCTGGATGGGCAGCCCCGAGCCGGTCGAGAGCCAGTCCCCCGACGTGCTGCTGGCCGCCGGGCAGCTCGACGACGCCCACCGCGAGGTCGTGGTGCTGCGGCTGCTGCTCGGCCACTCCCTGGTCCATACCGCCCACCTGGCCGGCTACTCGGCACCGGTGGTCTCCGAGCTGCAGCTCGCCGCCTGCTCGACCATCTGGCAGATGCTCAGCGGCACCGCCGCCGAGCCGGCTCCGGGAGGCGCCCAGGGGATGCGCCCGCGCTGGTTCGAGGGCTGCCTGGAGGGCGCCTACTTCGACCCCAACAGCGATCCCGGCCTGTCGGACCTGCTGGCGGTGGCCGATGCGCTGCGGCAGGCCGCGCCGCGGCAGGTGCCGCTGCCCGACGACGCGTTCCTGCAACGCCTCCGCGAGCAGCTCCTCGGCGAGCTCGGCGGCGACGCCCCCGAGCGGCCACGGAGCGACAGCCGGATCGCACGCGCGCTGGCACTGGCCCGCCTCCACTTCGGTCGTCATCCCTGGGTGGCGACCATCGTGGCGGCCGGCGCCATCGGCCTGGTGTTCGGGCTCCAGGCGGCCGGCAACACGGGAACCCACTCGGCCTGCGGTGACGGCCCGTGCCTTGGGAGCACCACCGAGGCGACCGCGGGCCCCGCGGCCGGGGCGGCCGCCCCCACGCTGCCGACCCTCGGCCCGACCACCAGCCTCACGGCCAGCACGGCGCCGCCCTCGAGCACGCTCCCGCCGACGACCCGAGCCCCGGGCGCCGCCCCCTCGACGGTCCCGCCCACGACCGTCGCGCAGACCCAGACGACCCAGCAGACCACCACGACCCGCCGCCAGGGCAAGCCCACCACCACGACCAAACCCCCGGCGACGACCGCCACGACCGAGCCGCCGACGACCGCGACGGCGGGCGGCGGATGAGGGCGCTGTTCGACGCGTGGTGATCTACAGGCCGAAGGCGCTGCCGCGCGCCGCGAGGTTCTTGTTGAGGGTCCGCTGGATGGTGTCGCGGACCTGGTCGGTCAGGTCGAACACCACCATCGGGTCGAGGACCGCGTCGGGACCGTAGCCGGAGGTCTCGATCGGCGGGCAGAACTCGATCACCCACTGGG
>WNGR01007022.1_pt1 | contig 18549 bp, 17 predicted proteins | sample 5407581 | NCBI WGS metagenome assembly WNGR01 (sample SAMN13153383, study PRJNA577476) | soil metagenome | isolation source: 80 cm soil or saprolite under Garry oak tree replicate 2 | place: USA:California | collected 2016-06-15 | reverse complement strand
GCTCGAGCGTGACCGCGAGCACGGCGTCGGTCGTCATGCGCGCGGCCAGGTCCGGCGGCACCGTGAGGCGGACTGGCTGGCCGGGCGCGATCAGGCCGAGCGAATGCGGACGGTCGCCGGGCGGGATGAGCCACAGTTCCATCGAGCGCTGGTCGGTGGTCAACAACGCTGCCGGCATGACGATCATGCTGATGCCGTCGCTACCGATCGCGGCAACGAAGCCAGGTTGGCCGCTGGTCTGGCCCAAGGTCGCCATCATCGGCGCGCGGGGAGCGGGAGCGATCCCGACATAGGCGAGCGTGCAGAGTGACGCGGCCGCGAGCGCCGCCGATCCGATCGCGAAGCTGCGCCAGAAGGCGAGGCTCTGCCAAAGTCCTGCGGCGGCGGGCGCGGCGGCCGCGGCCGTCGGCGGCGGCGCGGCGATCGCGGCTTCGATCCGGCCCCACATCTGCGGCGGCGGCGTGACCGGCGGCACGCCCTCGGCCAGACCGCCGAGACGCTCCTCCCAGAACGCGACCTCGCGCGCCAAGCCAGGCTCGCGCGCGAGCCTGAGCTCGACCTCGCGCCGCTCAGTCGTTCCGAGCACGCCGAGCACGTATTCGGCGGCGAGGAGATTCTCGCCGTCCTCGGGCTCAGCGCTATGGTCGGTCTCGCTCATCGCTCCAGGCAGGCTCTCAGCTTCAACAGTCCGCGTCGGATCCAACTCTTCATCGTGCCCAGCGGTACGCTCATGCGCGCGGCCAGCTCCTCGTAGGTCGTGCCGTCGAGGAACGCCGCGCGAATGGCGGCCGAGTGGCGCTCCTCGAGCTCGCCGAGACAGGTCTTGAGCCGCGCATGCTGCTCCGCCTGCTCGACCAATTCCGCCGCCAGCGGCGCGTGGTCGCGGACATCCTCCGCAGTCTCGATCGGCTCCGAGCGCCGCATCACCGCGCTTGCGCGCAGCCGGTCGATCGAGCGGTTGCGGGCGATCGCCACCAGCCAGGAGATCGGGCTCGCGCGCGCCGGATCGAAGCTTCCGGCCTTGCGCCACACTGTCACATAGACATCCTGCAGCACGTCCTCGGCCTCGCCTCTGTCCTTTAATATACGCAGACAGACGCCAAAAAGCTTCGCCGAGGTATCCTGATAGACGATGCGCAGCGCGGCGCGGTCGCCGCCGGCCACGCGCACGAGCGCGGCAACGAGCTGGCTGCGAGTGGCGTCGGCGTCCATGCTGCAACAATCCTGCGCCCGCGAGTGCTGCGGGGCGGCGTGGCCTGGACCAAACGTGTCGCACACTCGGGCGCGACCGTCACCCGAGGATACGACGGGGCTTGTGGAAAGGATGCGGGCGGCGGCGCTGCAGACCTCCAACATCATCCGCTCATTCCCGCGCAAGCGGGAATCCAGCCTTTCCACCCGACTCCAGCAACTGGTGCACGTTTCGTTCGTTTCGGTGCAACAATTCCGGTCGTCATTGCCGGGCTTGACCCGGCAATCCATCTTCTTCGCATAAGAACTTTTATGCGATGGACCCCCGGGTCAAGCCCGGGGGTGACGAGCGCGGATGTGCGTGAGCGAATTAAGCCGACTGGAACGTGCGCTAGGTCCCCGCTTCCGCGGGGACGAGCGGTTTCGAGATGGCGCCTGGTTCGAGCCGAGGGGGGATTATCACATTCAAATCAACTGATTGGCTAAAACCTCTCGACCCATGGCCGCAGCTCCACCTCCCACGACCAGGCGCTGCGGGGCTGATGGATAAGGTGCAGGTAGGTGGCGGCGATGGCGTCGGGATCGAGGAGGCTCGCCGGCTTGTCCGGCGGCTCGCCCCGGCGCGCGCTCTTGATGCCGCCGTCGATCACCACATGGGCGACATGGATGCCTTGCGGGTGCAGCTCGCGCGCCATGCTCTGGGCGAGCCCGCGCAGCGCGAACTTGCCCATGGCGAAAGGCGCCGACTGGGCATAGCCCTTCACGCTCGCCGACGCGCCGGTGAACAGGATCGCGCCATGCTTCTTCGCCAGCATCCGCCGCGCCGCCTGCTGGGCGACCAGGAAGCCGCCATAGGCGGAGACCGCGAGCGATTGCTCGACGTCGGCCGGGTCGAGGTCGATGAACGGCCCGCGGGAGCGAAAACTTGCATTGTAGATCACGATCTCGGGCGCGCCGAAGGAGGCGTCGAGCTCGGCGAACAGCCGTTCGACATCGGCGTGCTTGCTGGCGTCGGAGGCGAACGTCCGCGCGCCGAGCTCTTTGGCGAGCGGATCGAGATCGGCCGTGGTCCTTGCCGCAAGCGCGACCTTGATCCCTTCCTTCGCCAGCACGCGGGCGAGCGCCGCACTCAGCCCGGAACCGGCGCCCACGATCAGGGCGGTGTTGAACTTGACGTAGCTCATGGCGGACTGCCTCGCATCCTTGATAAGATGCAGGCAAGCTACCACGTCAGCCGGAAAAGGACCGCCGGCATGATGCGCTTCCTGATCCTGCTCGGCCTCGTGATCCTCGTGGTCGGCCTGCTGTGGCCCTATCTGAGCAAGCTCGGCTTCGGCCGGCTGCCCGGCGACATCGTGATCGAGCGGAAGAACACCACGTTCTATTTCCCGCTGGTGACGTGCCTCATCCTGAGCCTGCTGCTCAGCGTGGCCTTCTATTACCTCGGCCGCTGAGCGGGCCGTGTGAACTCCCGCGCTGCGCGCGACAAATGAGTTGCGGGGCCATCGTCGTAGGGTGGGTAAAGGCGCGTCCTCTTCCCTCTCCACCCACACGATCGCCGCCGCGCCTTTGCCCACGCAGACAAGTTTACGCAGTCTGCGCAAGCTTGTTTCGTGCCCAGGCCATGAAGCAAAAGAGCTGCGCCGCATGGTGGGCAAAGGCGCGCAGCGTGATTGTGGAAAGAGCGCAGCTCGCGATGCACCTTTGCCCACCCTACGAGTTCTCTACGGCGACCCAAGCGCAATGCGGGACCGCCGGGCCCGGATTACGCTTCATCCGGGCTACGTCCTTACTTCCGCGCCTGACTGAAATAGCGCACGTCCGGCGGGGTCTGGTCCTTTCGGGTCGGCATCAGGTAGCCCTCGGCGCTGAGCATGTAGTCTTCATCGGCGATGGTGACATGATTGTTGTTCTCGCCGCAATTCTCTTCCGTCCAGGAGGGGAATGGCTCCGGGCTGCGGCGATAGTTCTTGGTCACGGTCCAGGGACGCGTGAGCGCATTGTCGATCACCGTGACTTCGTCGTGGGCGACGTTGGGATCGGCCTTGTCGATGTAGATGCGCTCCTTGACGACGGTCTGGTTGTCCTTGTGCAGAGGCAGGCCGCTGGCGTCGAAGGAGCGCGGCCCGCGCAGGCCGCGGGTCTCGACTTCGAGCACGTCGTACTTGCCGTCCCCGTCGGTGTCGACCCATTTCCCGATCGAATAGCCGAGCAGGGTCGGCACGATCTCGTTCGGCCAGGGGCGCCCGTCGGTGAAGATGCGGCGATTGTCGTAGATGTGATCGACCAGAATGTGGGTCGTCTTCGGCGTGACGACGAATTCGATCTCGCCGTAGCCGTTGGTGACCCGCGGCATGCCGGGCGAGAAGCATCGATAGGTCTTGGTCGTCCCCTGGCCGCCGGCGGCCTGTTCCTTGACGTTGGCCTCGAAGATCGCCTGGTACTCGGGCGTGAGCGGCGCCTGCTGGCCGCGGCCGGCGGGCTTGCTGATGTCGAATCGCCCGGGGCCGCCGATCGGACGCCACTGGCCGCTGAAATCGGGATAGAGCGCATCGTCCCAGGCGCGGGTGTCCGCGGTCGTGACGGCGAGCGTCGCCAACAGCGCGACGGCGCCGATCGAGCTTCGGTAAAGCATGGCTGTCCTCCCTGAAGTGCTGGTTCCCCGCGGCGTTGTCGTCACTTCCGCGCCCGCTCGAAATATCTCAAATCGGGCGGCGGCTGGTTCTTCTTGGTCGGCATCAGGTAGCCATCCGCGCTCACGAAGTAACTCTCGTTGCCGACGAAGACGTGGTTGTTGTTCTCCGCGCAATCGACGACCAGCCAGACCGCATTCGCTTCGCGCCGATAAGGCCTGACCACGGTCCATGGGCGGGTCAGGGCATGGTCGATGGTCGTTATTTCGATGTGCAGAAGGTCCTTGTCGCCCTTGTCGAGATAGAACCGCTCCTTGACGAGGCTCTCGTTGTCCTCGTGCAGGGGAATGCCGCTGCCGTCGAACGTGCGGGGACCCTTGAAGCCGCGGGTTTCGACCTCCAGCATGTTGAAGCGGCCGTCGCCATTTTCATCGATCCATTTGCCGATGGAATAGCCCAGGAACGTAGGCTCGATCTGTTTGGGCCAGCCGCGGCCGTCGGTGAAGATGCGGCGCGGCTCGTTGTAGTCGCTCAGCATGTAGGTGGTCTTCGGCGTGATAATGAGCTCCATCGGATAGATGCCGACCATCATCCGCGGCAGGCCGTGCGGGATGCACTGAGCGGTCGGGTCGCCGACGAGGCCGCCGGTGGCGCGTGCGGCGAGTCTGGCCTCGTAGACGGCCTGATATTCCGGGGTCAGCGGCGCTTGCTGCCCGCGGCCGGCAGGCTTGGTCACATCCCATGGACCATTCCCGATCCCGTCCGGCTTCCGCCACTGGCCCGACCAGTCGGGATACTTCGACACATCCTGGGCCTGAGCGGCGGCGATCGGCTGGCCAAGCAACGCCAGCGCAATGATCGCACCGATCGAGCTTCGATCAAACATGACCGTCCTCCTTTTCCCTGCAGGACCTCGGCGCATCCCGCCGGCAGCTCTCGGATAAAACTACACTGGTTGCCGGTGCGCGCGGAAGGGCCGCGCTGGCGATTAGAAATCGGGCTTGTCCGCGACCGGGATGTGGTAGTCGAATAAATGCTGGTTGTTCTCGGCGCAGATCTCTTCCATCATCGGTTGCTGCACGCGGTCGTAACGCAGGATCGCCGACCAGGGCTCGTTGAAAGCCTCCGGATCCTCCACCCTCACGTTCACTTCCAGCGTCTTGCCGCCGTCGATCAACTTCCAGCGCTCGGTGACGTGCAGCTTCTCGGTATGCGGCGTGCGGTAATTGTCGAGGAAGGTCTTGTCGTTCAAGCCGACGGTATCGACCACCAGGGTGTCGCCTTCGTAATGGCCGACCGACTCGCCATACCAGGACGGCTTTGGATTCGGCGAATGGGGCACGTCGAGATAGACGTGCCGGACCTGCTGGTCGCCCGAAAAGATCATCACGACTTTCTTGGGCGTTTGGACGAAGTAAATCGGCGCGAGAGGGAACGCCATGAAACCGGGAACGCCCGCCGGCATGCAGCTCGAGCGCGCCGTGAAAGCGATCTTTCCGGCGAGCACTTCTGCGTTGTCCTTCTTCATTCGCTCGACGACCCAGGGCTTGAAGTTCGGATTGCCGAGGTCGGCGATCCGGTAGGTCGGTTGCCGGCCGGTCGCGGCGGCTTGGGCATTGCTGACCCGGGGATGCGCGGGATCGTTGCGCGGGGGACTAGGGCCCCCGGGAACCGCCATGAATTCTCCGCTGACCGTGAGCCAGCCGACCTGGTTCGAAGAGAAATCGGGGGGAGACGCCTTCTGTTGCGCCGCGGTCCCGGCGGTCAGTGTCAAGGAGACGACGCCGGTCAAGACACCGCCCGCGAGGAACTTTGCTCTCGGAGTGTGTGTGGACATTGTTGCTCCTCCTCTTGCGCACCGGCGCGTCACGCTCTCGCGGCCGCGTTGACACATAAGACAGGTCGCGAAGGGCGCGGGTCTGCCGGAAAGTGAAATGCCTTCCGATGGCATCGGCGCTACCGCCAAAAAAGAAGTTCGGCACGTCTGGATGGCAGCTCTGCAACAAGGTTACCTCACCTTCTCGAGGTCGCGGAAGGGGGCGCGACCGGCTTTCTCGTGGAGTGCAGCGGGTGTACCCTTATTCGTCGATGCGCGAGTGTGGTCCCGATCGCGTCCAATCCGGCGATTCGGAAATGCCGAGGAGGGAAATCATGTTGAACCGAAACTTGACTGCCGCGGCTGTCGTTACGCTGGCCGCACTCATGCTGGCGAGCGCCGGCGCAAAGGCCGAGGACGCGAAGTACCCCGATTGGAGGGGCCAGTGGATGCGGATCCCCGTTAAGCTTCCCACGCAGCCGTCTCACGACCAGACCAAGCCTTGGGGAAAGGGACAAGAAGCACCACTCACGCCCGAGTATCAGGCGATCCTGGAGGCAAGCATCGCCGACCAGGCCATTGGCGGACTCGGCAATTTCCCGACCACCGCGGGTCGCCAGGCCGGCATGCCGCACATGATGATGGGATTCATCCCGATGGAATTCGTCATCACGCCGGATACGACTTATATTTTGGTCGGCATGTACGACCACTTCCGTCGAATCTTCACCGACGGACGCGACTGGCCCAAGGAGATCGAGCCGACCTTTGCGGGCTATTCGATCGGCAAGTGGATCGACGAGGACGGCGACGGTCGCTACGACGTGCTCGAAGTCGAGACCCGCGGCTTCAAGGGACCGCGCGCCTACGACGAACTCGGCCTGCCTCTGCACTTCGACAACCAGTCCGTTTTCAAGGAGCGCATCTACCGCGACAAGGCTGATCCGAAAATCCTTCATGACGTCATCACCACGATCGACAATGCCTTGACGCGGCCGTGGACCGTCGACAAGAAATACGTGCACAACCCGAATCTGCGCGCGAACTGGCCCGAGTATTCTCTCGGCGAAAACAACGCGCAGATCGTCATCGGCAAGGAAAACTATTTCCTCAGCGGTGACGGACTCTTGATGCCCACGAAGAAGGGTCAGGCGCCGCCTGATTTGCGATACTTCAAACAAACCCAGAAGTGACAAGCCTGTTTGCAGAACGTCGCACCGTGCCAGGTCATCTCGACCATCTTGACTGAGAGGAGCCGAAAAATGCGCTCGATCATCACCTTCGTCCTGGCGGCGTTTGTTGCCAGCGGTCCCGCCGCCGCGCAGAGCTGGCAGGAATACAGCTATCCCGACTATTCCTTCTCGGTCGCCTTTCCAGCCGAGCCACAGATCGAAACCACGACGCATCGGGTCGCCGACGGCCGCTCGGTCGAAGCGCGGGTCTATTCGGTCCGCCAGAACAACGTCGTTTTCAGGATGACAGTCGCCGAACTCGCAGATTCCAGCCTGCAGGAAAGCGCCGTCATCGACCATGCGATCAAGACGCTGTCCGAAGGCGGCGAGGTGAAGATCAATGTCCCGCACCGCATCTACCGGGTCTACGGCCGTCAGCTCAGCGTCCTGGGCGCGGACGGCAGCCGCTCGATGGCCGCGGTGTTCGATTACAAGGGGCGGCTCTATCAGATCGAAGCCAAAGCGCTTCCGGGCGGGAGCGCTGCCGATACCGAGATCGACATCATCCGCTTTCAGCAATCGCTGACATTCACCGACGGCGGCTCAAACCGCTCCGAGGATGCCATCCGCGCCATGCGCGAGGCTTGTCGCGGCGCCCCCAACCCGGCAGGCCCTGACGACCCGCGCTGCGGAGCCCAGCAATAGAGCGAGGCGGCCTCTCCCCGCAAGCGGGGAGAGGTAAAGGCTGCCGCTGCAATCGTTGGTCGGCCGGACGCCCGCTTCACCGCCAGGCTGAATAGATGGGCTTGCCGATCAGAGTCGCTGGATTGGCGCCCGCGCGCGGACGGAACTTCTGGAAGCGCCCGGCGTCAACCTCGGCGACGTAGAGGTTCCCCTCCTGATCCGTGGCCATGCCGTGCACGCCCCAGAGCGTGCCTGGGAAATTGCCCTGGGTTCCCCACGCGTAGATGAGACGTCCGTCGAGCTCGTACTTCAGCATCTTGTGGGTCAGGCGATCGAAGGTCACCAGCTTCCGATCCTCGCCGATCACGACGTAGTGGAGGCTCGACGGGCGCACGGCAATTCTCCACTCGGAGAGGTATTTGCCGTTCTCGTCGAAGATCTGGATGCGGTTGTTGTCGCGATCATTGACGAACACGCGCCGGGTCTCGACGTCGACGGCGACCCCGTGCACGTTGTTCATATAGCCGGGCCGCGTTTCCTTGCCTGGTTCGCCTGGCATGCCGAAGTCCAGCAGGAACTTGCCATTCGCATCGAACTTCGCGACCCGCGTGCCGTTATACCCATCGGCCACGTAGAAGCTTCCATCGGGCATCCAGGCCATGAACGTCGGCCGGTTGAAGTGCGTTCCATCGGCGCCTGGCACGTTGGGCGTCCCGATCGTCTGCACCAGCTGCTTGCCGTCGTGGGTAAACTTGTAGATCGCATGGGTGTGGTCGTCGACAATCCAGACATGCTTCTGCGCATCGTACGGGCTGATGTAGACGGCGTGCGGGCGCTTGAACATGTTGTCCCACTGCGTCCAGTCTTCGATGAAGTTGCCCTGGGCGTCGACGACGATGATGCTGTGGTGCCAGCGCGCATCCACGCCGAGCTCGCGGTAAGGCGGCTTATCGCCCCGCCACATCTCCATTCCCTTCGCTGCATCCTGGCGCGACCCTCCGGCGCCGGGCGGCGATGCGGTGTTGGCGTTGCGCCACGGCAGACCAGGAACGGGAAATTGCACGTTCGGAGCGATGTCGGTGAGCAGTCTCACCGGCGGACGCCGCATGGCCGGCAACTCGCCGCCACCGAGCAGAAACACGCGATTCGGGCTCTCGGCGAAGATGCCCCGAGCCCCTCCATAGGTCCACTTCTCGTGGCCCGGGAGCGTGCTGAGATCTTTCGGCCACCCCGCTTGCACCTCGTACGGCCCGGAGACGTCCTGTGCCCCAATGGCACCCGGCACGGCACTGAACGAGGCCGGTCCCGCCGCGGTCTGAGCTTCCGCCGGCGGGTTCATCAGCCAGCCGCCCGCCGTCATGCCGACGGCCAGACCCACCGCCAGCGCCGATACGATAGTGACAGTTTTGCTCATCGCAGTCCTCCGCGCCAGCACGACCTGGCGAAGCTGTTCAAGAACAGATCCTCGGGAATGAACGCAGTCGCCGATGTCGCAATCAAAGTATCACATATTCCGCAATCCGGTGTCTACCCTTCCAATCGTCATGGCCCGCTTGTTCGACACACCAAACGTGGTCGCAGCGAGAAGGACCAGCGGTGAAGGCGAATGTGCTGTGGGTGCTATGCCGCCCCGCGTACCTCGCCGCCGCCGGGCGGCGGCACGGGCACGCCGTCGTCGGCATATTCGTTGAGCTTGTTGCGCAGCGTGCGGATCGAGATGCCGAGGATGTTGGCGGCGTGGGTGCGGTTGCCGAGGCAGTGCTTGAGGGTCTCGAGGATGAGGTCGCGCTCGACATCGGCGACGGTGCGGCCGACGAGGGCGCGGGTCACGGTCTCGGCCGCCATGGCGGCATGCGCCACCGCCGGCGGGTTCTTGGCCTGATCCATGCGCACCCCGTCGGGCGTCACGATGCCGTCGATGCCAATCTCATCGCCCGCGGCGAGCAGCACCGCGCGGTGGATGGTGTTCTCCAATTCCCGCACATTGCCGGGCCAGCGGTTGAGCACCAGCGCGCGCCGCGCTTCCGCCGACAGCGGGCGCGCCGCGACGCCATTCGCCTCGGAATATTTCTTGATGAAGTGCTGGGCGAGCTCGAGCACGTCGGCGGGGCGCTCGCGCAGGGCTGGGATTTTCAGGTTCACGACATTGAGGCGAAACAGCAGATCCTCGCGGAAGCGGCCCTCGCGCACCGCTTCGACGAGGTTGCGGTTCGAGGTTGCGATGATGCGGATGTCGACCGCCACCGGCCGGGTGCCGCCGACGCGGTCGATCACCCGTTCCTGGATCGCGCGCAGGAGCTTCGGCTGCAGCCGCGTGTCCATCTCCGAGATTTCGTCGAGCAACAGCGTGCCGCCCGAGGCTTCCTCGAACTTGCCGATGCGGCGGGCGACCGCGCCGGTGAAGGCGCCCTTCTCGTGACCGAACAGCTCGGATTCGAGCAGGTGTTCGGGGATCGCCGCGCAGTTGAGCGAGATGAAGGGCGCGCGCGACCGGTTCGAGCGGCCATGCACATAGCGCGCGAGCACCTCCTTGCCGGTGCCCGACTCGCCGGTGATCAGCACCGAGGCATCCGAGGGCGCGGTCTGCTGGGCCAGCTTGACCACGTGCGCCATGGTCTCGTCGCGGTAGATCAGCTCGCGCGCATCGTTGGTGACGGCGGCGAGCACGGCCGCGATCAACTCGGGGTCGGGCGGCAGCGGGATGTATTCCTTGGCGCCGGCATGGATCGCCGCGACCGCCGCGCGGGCGTCGTTGCCGGTGCCGCAGGCGACGATCGGCACCGAGATCCGCTCGGCCTCGAGCCGGAGCACCAGGTCGCGGATGTCGAGGGCGACATCGACCATCAGCAGGTCGGCGCCGCGGCCGGAGCGCAACACCGCGAGCGCCTGCTCGATCGATTCGGCATGGGTGACGCTCGCACCCTTGTCCATCGCGAGCTTGGTCGCGGTGGTGAGCTGGCCCTTCAAGGTCCCGACGATCAGGAGGCGCATGGCTTCGTTCCTTTCTGCTTCTCTTCACCTCTCCCCGCGCGCGGGGAGAGGGAGAAAGAGGCGGCGCGCATCAACCGCGCTCCGCCTTGATGATTTCGGTCATGGTCACGCCCAGCTTGTCCTCGACCAGCACCACCTCGCCGCGGGCGACCAGGCGGTTGTTGACATAGATGTCGATGGCCTCGCCGACCTTGCGGTCGAGCTCGAGCACCGCGCCGGGGCCGAGCTTGAGCAGCTCGCCGACCTCCATGCGCGCGCGCCCGAGCACCGCCGACACCTTCACCGGCACGTCGAACACCGCCTCGAGATCGGCGGCCCCGTGGACCGCGGATTCGGACCCCGGATCGGAGGCCTGCGGATCCAAGTCCGCCGGCGGCGGCATCTGGCCGGTTTTTTCCAGGTCGGGCAGCGGCAGCTTGCTCTCGGCATCGCTCATCGGTCGAATCTCCAGGGACCTTCCTGCATGGCCGCGGCTGCGAGCCGTGCATTGACGTAGCGGGCGACGGCCTCGTCGATCGCGGCCGCCGTTGCGGCGCTGTCACGATTGATGCCGCCATCGGCCCATTCGATGCGGCAATCGCCGGGCGCGATGTCGGGCTCGGCCAGCACGACCAGGCGGCTGTCGAGCCCGCGTCCGCGCCCGATCTCGTCGAGCTTTTCGCGCGCGATCGCCTGCAGCGCGTCGTTGACCCGCACGACCACATGCGGAGCCGCGACCAGATGGCGGAAGCAGTTCACCGCCAGCGCCGAAATCTCGGCGAATGGTTCGCGGGCGACGAGCTCGGGCACAAGCTTGCGGGCGACCGCCACCGCGACCTCGACCGCCTCGGTCTCGAGCCGCGCCTCGACCGCGGCGAGGCCGCGGTCGAGCCCTTCGAGCGCCGCCGCAATCCGCTCGAGCGCGGCGGCAGAGCGCCGCTCGGCGTCGGTCTTGGCCTCGGCCTGCGCCGCCGCGAAGCCGCGGCTGTAGCCGGCGGCCTCGACGTCCTTGAGCCTTGCCGCATGCTCGGCCAGCGCGATCGACGACGGCTTGCCGGCGCCGGCGGCGGCGAAGTCGTGGTCGAACAGGTATTTCGCCGGCGCTCTCATGCCTGGGGCCTCAATAAATCAGCTCTTCGTCGCTGCGACTCTTCGAGATCATGATCTCGCCCTTGGCGGCCAAATCCTTGGCGAGGTTGACGAGCTGCGCCTGCGCCTCGTCGACGTCGCGCAGCCGCACCGGGCCGAGCGACTGCATGTCGTCGAGCAGCATTTTGGCCGCGCGGGTCGACATGTTGCCCATGAAGAACTCGCGCACCTGGTCGGTCGCGCCCTTGAGCGCGACCGCGAGCTTGTCCTTGTCGATGTGGCCGTCTTGATGCGCTCGGCGCTTTCGCGGTTCTCTTCCTCGAGCGCGGTCATGAAGCGGGTCGCGGTCTGGCGATCGAAATTGTAGAAGATTTCGGCCATCACCTCGTGGGCGTCGCGCCGGCGTGTCTGCGAGAGGTTCGACATGAACTCGGTGCGCAGCGTATTCTCGACCCGCTCCAGCACCTCCTTCTGCACCGACTCCATCCTGAGCATGCGGTTGACGACGTCGAGCGCGAGATCCTCCGGCAGGATGGCGAGCACGCGCGCGGCGTGTTCGGACCTGATCTTCGAGAGCACCACCGCGACCGTCTGCGGGTATTCGTTCTTGAGATAGTTGGCGAGCACCTCTTCCTGGACGTTCGAGAGCTTCTCCCACATGTTGCGGCCGGCCGGCCCGCGGATCTCGTCCATGATTCCGGAGACGCGCTCGGGCGGCAGATACTGCTGCAGCAGCCGTTCGGTCGCGTCGTAATTGCCCATCAGCGCGCCCGAGGCCGACATGCGCGAGACGAATTCGAGCAGCAGACTTTCGACCGCGGCGGCGTCGACCATGCCGAGCGTCGACATCACGACCGAAAGCTCGCGCAGCTCGTCGTCGTCGAGCAGGTTCCAGATCTTGGCGCCGTGCGCCTCCCCGAGCGCCAGCATCAGCACCGCGGCGCGCTCCGGACCGGTCAACTTGCGGCCGCCGCTGTTTTCGCCCTGCCGCCCAGCCAGCGCCGCCACCGCGCTCGCAATCTCCTTGCGCTCGCGGCTGGAGCCCCTGGCGTCGACTTTTTCGTAGTAGGCGGAAGGCATGGCGATCGATCAGGCCGGGCTCTCGTGCAGCCAGCTGCGGATGATGGAGATGGTCTCGTTCGGATTCCTGTCGGCGAGATCGCCGACCTTCTGCACCGACTGGGCATGGACTTGGCCTTGCACCTGGGCGATGTCGATCATCTTGGCGGTGTTGCTGGAGACAGCCTTGATGTCGTCCGCGGTGGCGCCGGCGGCGATCGCTCCCTGCACGTCGCCGCCGGCAAGCGCGGCGGCGATGGCGACTTCCGGCGCGGGCGGCGCTTCGGGCGCAAGGATGCGCCGCACCAGGGGCCGCACGACCATGAGCAGGACCACGCAGCCGAGCAGCAGCATGACCACGAGCTCGACCCAGTGCATCACGTCGTCCTTGGTGAACTGCAGCGACGCCAGCCACCCCGAAGGCTCGGCGACGGCATTGCCCGGCACCTCGGCGAAGCGCAGGTTCACGACCTCGACCTGGTCGCCCCGCTTCTGGTCGAAGCCGATGGCCGTGCGCACCAGCGCCGCGATGCGGTCGATCTCCTCCTTCTCGCGCGGCAGGTAGCCGATCTCGCCCTTGTCGTTCCTGCCGTAAGTGCCGTCGACCAGCACCGCGACCGAGATCCGGTTGACGCGCCCGCCCTCGGTGACCTCGGTCTTGGTGGAACGGGAGATTTCGTAGTTGACGATTTCCTCGGACTTGCGGCTCTGCTCGCGCGGCGGAGTATTGGCCTCCGGCGGACGCTGCGTGCCGGGGAGCTCGTTGCCGACCGTGACTTGGCCCTCCTTGTTGTCCGCGCCCGAGGCCGCGGATTCCTCGCGGTTCTGACTCGAGCGCATGACCCGGCCCTCCGGATCGAATCTTTCCGAAGTCTGGGTGACGCGGTTGAAGTCGAAATCGGCGGTAAGCTGCACGCGCGCGCGGCCCGGCCCGACCACCGAGGAGACGATGGCCTCGATCTGCTCGCGCAGCCGCCGCTCGTAGGCGACCTGCCGCTCGTCGGCGGTGACGCCGAGCGGGTTGTCGGTCATCGCGCCGTCGGCGAGGAGGCGCCCGGCTTCGTCCACGATCGAGACCCGCTCGGGCTTGAGGCCGTTGACCGCCGAGGCGACGAGATGGCGGATCGCCCGCACCTGCTGCGGCTCGAGCATGCCGCGCACCTTGAGCACGATCGAGGCCGAGGCCTCGGGCTTGTCGCGCGCAAACAGCGGCCGCTCGGCCAGCACCAGATGCACGCGCGCGGCCTGCACCCGGTCGAGCGCGCGGATGGTGCGCGCAAGCTCGCCTTCGAGCGCGCGCAGGTGATTGATGTTCTGGACGAAGCTCGTCGCCCCGAGCACATCCGACTTGTCGAAGATCTCGTAGCCCATGCCGCCGCCCTTGGGCAGACCGCCTTCCGCAAGCTTCATGCGCAGCCGCGTGACCCGGTCCTTGGGGACCATCACGATCGAACCTTCGTTCTTGATCTCGTAGGGAATGCCCTGGCGCTCGAGGTCTTTGACGATTGCGGCCGAGTCCTCGAAGGAGAGGTCGGTGAACAGCGGGGTGAGCTGCGGCGCCGTGACCCGGAGCATCAGCAACGCGAAGAAACCGACAAGCGCGACCGTGACCGCGCCCATGGCCGCGATCCGCGACGCGCCCAGCGATTTGAGGAACTCGGCCAGCCCTTGCACGTGATCCCGATCCAGTGACGTCTACCGGGCAAGAATTGCCTGGTTCGTGGTTACCGCCCGGTTAATGGAGCCGGGCGGCACGGCGACATCGCTGAACGACACCCGGACGGGCGTGGTGATCGCGGAGAACCGAGCCGACGGCGATTCGGGGGCGCCTACTCGATGACGCCTAACTCGATGACCTCGGCGATCCTCTTGTCGTTCGGACTCACCAGGACGATCCGGTCACCGGCGAGAAAGAACCTGTGCGACCTGACCTGCGGCACCTTTTGCGAGATGTCCGCCGGCATCGGGTTGAGTGGCACGCTCTGGGGCACGATCGCGCCGATCGACACCGGGGTATCGGCAGGCGCTTTCTGCACCTTCAGGTCCTTGACGATTTCCTTGATGATGTGCCGCTGCTCGAGATTGAGATTGATCTTGCTCTGCGGCGGAACCGCGTCCTGCGATGGCGTCTGGCTCCCGGCAAGGGAGCCGCTCATCAACAAGGCGGCTGTGGTGGCGGTGGCGATCAGAAGCCTTCTCATCGGATGACCTCCCGTAATGCGACGCCCCCGTAACGCGATACCTCCTAAATCCTTAATGCGACTGCTTATGCTTACTTTAACTCGTGGATATGCAGCCCTCCTTGGATTCCGGCCCTGATTGTCAACTCTTTGGCAATGAAGGCGTTCCGCGATATGTGGAGGCCAAAAAAGCGCAACGCCGGCCATTCGGCCGGCGAATTGCCAAGAATCATTGCCAATCATTGCCGAGAATCGAGAGCGCCGGGTAACAGGGCCGTTACTGGCGGTATTGCTGGATGCGCGTCGTCCGCAGGCCGGCGAGGCCGTGCTGGTCGATCGAATATTGCCAGGAGAGAAATTCCTCGACGGTGAGCGTGTAGCGGCTGCAGGCCTCCTCGAGCGAGAGGAGTCCGCCGCGCACCGCCGCCACCACCTCGGCCTTGCGCCGGATGACCCAGCGCTTGGTACCAGGCGCCGGCAGATCTGCGATCGTCAGCGGGCTGCCGTCAGGCCCGATTACGTACTTGGCCCTCGGTCGAAGGGGCTCCGTCATGGATGAACTCACGCACTCGACTGACCAACTCGTCACAAGGTCTACAGGGTTCCGCTTAAAATTTGCCTAAGCCCATCGTATCCATGGGGTAAATGTTGCCGCCCGGCTGCTGGCGTCAAAGACGACAAAGGGCCGTCACCAGGGTGACAGCCCTTTATCTTTTTTTTCAGCGGATATGACCCTTGGATCGGGGTGCTGGTCAGGCAGCCATCCAAGCGTGCTTGGCTGATGGAGACCACATGACGCCTTGACCATGCAGGCACCAGGGGCGGCCACCGCGGTGTCAACGCCTGGCCAACCCGGCGGTTCCCCTTTAATCCTTCGGTAACGGGAGGGCCTCGGTCGCCAAAGCACCGTGGTGGAGGCGCAGCGCCGGACGGGATATTCTGATTCCCGTGCCGGGCCGAGGGTTTCGCCGATGACCTTGTCCGATCACCTGTTCGCCTCGGGGAAGGGCTCGCGCCTGCGCGCGGCGGCGGGCTATGCGCTCGAGCTTTGCCTCATCGGCATGGTCTATTTCGTGCTGGCGAAGAGCGGCCTTGCGCTCGCCTCGATCCACCCGAACGCGACGCCGATCTGGCCGCCGACCGGCCTCGCGCTCGCTGCCGTGCTGCTCCGGGGATACCCGGTCGCGCCGGCGATCTTCATCGGCGCGTTCATCGCCAATGCGACGACGGCGGGCACGCTCGCGACCTCCGCCGCGATCGGGCTCGGCAACATGCTCGAAGGGGTCGTCGGTGCCGCTCTCATCAATCGCTGGTCCTCAGGCCGGGACACCTTTGCCACCCCGGGCGGGGTCGCCCGGTTTTCGTTCATCAGCTTCCTGCCCACGGCGCTCAGCGCCACGATCGGAGTTGGAAGCCTCGCTCTTGCCGGCTTTGCCGACTGGTCGGGCTTCGGCTCGGTCTGGCTCACCTGGTGGCTCGGCGATCTCGCGGGCGCGCTGGTCATCACGCCGGTCATCGTGCTGTGGGCGCAAAGCGGCAGGGCCTCGTTCCAGCGCCGGGAACTGATCGATGCGATCGCCCTCTTCGCCGGCGCCTGCGCCATCGGGGTGATCGCCTTCAGCCCGCTGGTGGAGCAGTCCGCGCATCGGGCGCCGCTCGGCTTCCTCGCGATCCTGCCGTTGCTGTGGTCGGCGCTGCGCCACGGCCAACGCGACACCGCCACGGTCGCCCTCATTCTCTCGATCTTCGCGGTCTGGGGCACGGTCGCCGGCGGCGCTCCGTTCGCACAGCCGAGTCTCAACGAATCCTTTCTGCTGTTGCTGATGTTCGTGATCGCCATGGCCGTTCCGAGCCTCGCGCTCAGTGCCGACGTGGCGGTGCGCAAGCGGACGGAGGAGGAACTGCGCCGCACCCAGAGCGAGCTCAATGAGCGGGTCGAGAGGCGCACCGCCGCGCTCACCGCCGCGAACGCCGCCCTGCAGGAGGAGGTCGATCGGCGCAAACGGGCGGAGACCGAGCTCAAGCAGGAGCGCGTGCACCTCGCGGAAGCGCAGCGGCTCGCCAATGTCGGAAGCTGGGTCCGCGACCTCGAGAGCGATACCGCGACGTGGTCGGACCAGCTGTTCGACATCTATGGAATGAAGCCCGGGGAGGACGTCGGCGCGTTCCAAAGCTTCCTCGATCGCGTTCACCCGGACGATCGGGCGCGCGTCAAGGAGGAATTCGCCCGCGCGCTCGAGACCGGGGAGGGATTTCGCGCCGAGCGGCGGATCGTGCGGCCGAACGGGGAAGTGCGACACATCCAGAACTGCGTCGAAGTGATCAAGGACGATCGTGGCCAGGTGGTGCGGCTCCTGGGCATCTGCCACGACGTCACCGAGCGCAGGGAGGCCGAAATGGCGCTCGAGCGCACGCGCGAGCAGCTCGCGCAGGTGCAGAAGATGGAGGCGATCGGCCAGCTCACGGGCGGCATCTCGCACGACTTCAACAACCTCCTGATGATCGTCAGCGGGCACGCGGAGATGTTGCGCCGCCGGCTCACCGAGCCGAGGGCGCTGAAGGGGATCGAGGCCATCCTGGTGGCGGCCCGGCGGGGCGAGAGCCTCACCCGCCAGCTCCTGACCTTCTCGCGGCGCCAGCCGCTCCACCCGGTCGCGGTCGATCTCAGGCAGCGGGTGGAGGCGGTGCACGCCATGCTGGCGAGCTCGCTGCGCGGAAACATTTCCCTCGTCGTCGACATTGCTGCCGATGTCTGGCCGGTCGCGGTCGACGTCGCGGAGCTCGAGCTTGCGCTCGTCAACCTGGCGGTCAATGCGCGCGATGCCATGCCGGAAGGCGGCACCTTCACGCTCGCGGCGCGCAATGTCGCGGCGCCGCCGGGGCGGCCCGGTGGGCAACCTTCCGGCGATCATGTCGAGCTGTCGCTCAGCGACACCGGGGTCGGCATCGCGCCCGACATCATCAAGAAGATCTTCGATCCGTTCTTCACCACCAAGGAGGTGGGCAAGGGAACCGGCCTTGGCCTGTCGCAGGTCTACGGCTTCGCCAACCAGTCGGGCGGCACCGTCGGCGTGAAGAGCGAGGTCGGACGCGGCACCACGATCACCCTGTGCCTGCCCCGCAGCCATGCCGCAGTGGCCGCAATGGCCGAGGCAGCGAGACCGCAAAGCCAGCGGCAGGCGGAGGGCACGATCCTCGTCGTCGAGGACAATCCCGAGGTGGCCGAGGTGACCGCGACCCTGCTCGAGCAAATCGGCTATCGGGTCCTGCGGGCGGAGAATGCGACCGAGGCACTCGCGCAATTGCAGGAAGGGAATACGGTCGATCTCCTGTTCAGCGACATCGTCATGCCCAACGGCATGAACGGTATCCATCTCGCCCAGGAGGTGAGGGAGCGCTACCCGACGATCGGCGTCCTGCTCACCACCGGCTACAGCGACATGGCGGCCGCGGCGGAAACCCGGTTCCCGATCCTGCGCAAGCCGTTCGAACTGGCGGGGCTGGAGCGCGCCGTCCGCGAGGCCATGGCCGGGGCCGCGAGCCGCAACGCTCGGCGCGCGGCGCGCGGCTCGGCGCAGTGACGATTCGCCGTCGCAAGCGCCGCGCAAGCAGCAGCGTAGATCCCATGGGGGCGGCGGGTGGTCAGGAGGTAGGATTAGCTTTCCCCACCATCCAACCTCGGAGGATCAAGATGATGAAGCTCGATCGTACTGACGCACCCGCCACTGACGAGTATGCCACGGTTTACGTGGCAT
>WNGR01002972.1_pt1 | contig 18550 bp, 11 predicted proteins | sample 5407581 | NCBI WGS metagenome assembly WNGR01 (sample SAMN13153383, study PRJNA577476) | soil metagenome | isolation source: 80 cm soil or saprolite under Garry oak tree replicate 2 | place: USA:California | collected 2016-06-15 | reverse complement strand
TATGTTTGTCAGCTCCCTAAAACCAACGTACCGAGTTAGGTTCGGGCGGCGCCGAAGCGAACTGCAACCCTGTGCGAGCGTAAGTCTGGCGCCGCGTCACGTCAACTTCAAACCTGCAGAATTCCGAGGAGGATGCCAGCTAAAAGCCCCAGGGCCCCGCGCCTTCTTTAATGCTGGCGCTTACGCGCCGGCGCGGGCGCCCTGGGCTACAAGTGAGAATGGCCTACGGCTCAGCATAGGCAAACGGTGAGGAGAGGCGCCCGCTTCGTAAATGCTGTGGGTGCGCGTATAATTTCGTCAACGCGGTGAGCGGTATTTTGTGAGGGCGCTGATTATGCGGCGGAGTTTCGTGACACTCGCGGCTCTGATTTTGGTTGCGTGGACGCTCTTAGCGCAACAGGACGCGGCGCCCATTCTGGCAGGCTTCTCGGGGGATAATGCGCGCGCACAACGGCAGCGAGAGGAAAAATTCCGCACCGCGATTTCGACGGACAATATCGGGGACTACGCCAAACTGCTTTCTGCACGGCCTCACCACGTCGGTTCGCCTTACGATAAGCAAGACGAGGAGTGGCTGGCATCGAAGTTCAAGGAATGGGGCTGGGATGTTCACGTGGAATCGTTTCAAATCCTTTTCCCCACGCCGAAGGAACGTGTTCTCGAAATGGTCGAGCCGGCTCGCTTTGTAGCCAAGCTACAAGAGCCGCCCATTCCCGAAGATCCGACCTCGCACCAGCAGGCCGAGCAGTTACCCTCCTACAACGCGTACTCGATTGATGGCGATGTCACGGCGCCGCTGGTTTACGTCAACTACGGAATCCCCGCCGATTACGACGAGCTCGAGCGGCTGGGCATTTCCGTGAAAGGGGCGATCGTCATTGCCCGCTATGGCGCCTCGTGGCGCGGCATCAAGCCCAAAGTTGCTTTCGAGCACGGCGCCGTGGGTTGCCTGATCTATTCTGATCCTCGCGACGACGGTTACACGGCGGGAGACGTCTACCCGAAGGGGCCGTGGCGTCCCGCGGAGGGCGTGCAGCGCGGAAGCGTGGTGGACATGTCAGTTTATCCAGGCGATCCGCTCACTCCGGGAATCGGAGCGACGCCGGATGCCAAGCGCCTGAAACTGGAAGATGTGAAGGTCTTCACGAAGATTCCGGTAGAGCCCATTTCTTACGCCGATGCGCAGCCGCTTCTTGCGGCGTTAGCCGGACCCGTAGCGCCGGCAGGCTGGCGCGGCGGGCTCGGGATCACCTATCACGTCGGGCCCGGACCCGCGAAAGTTCACCTGAAGGTGAAATTCAATTGGGACATGAGGCAGATCAATGATGTGATTGCCCGAATTCCGGGAAGTTCGGAATCCGACGAGTGGGTCATTCGGGGCAATCATTACGATGCGTGGGTCAACGGAGCCCAGGATCCCGTCTCCGGCATGTCCGCGGAGATGGAAGAGGCGCGAGCGCTCGGCGAATTATCCAAGTCGGGATGGAAGCCCAAGCGGACGATTATTTATTGCGCCTGGGACGCCGAGGAGCCGGGGCTGATCGGCTCGACCGAATGGGTGGAGACACACGCGGATGAACTGCGGGCGCACGCAGTCGCGTATATCAATACCGATTCGCACAGCCGCGGATATCTGAATGTTTCCGGTTCGCATTCGCTGGAAACTTTTATCAATCAAGTGGCGCGCGAGGTTACCGATCCGGAAAAAAATATCTCTGTGTGGCAGCGAAGACAGTTGAAACGCATTGCCGACGCGAACTCCGGCGAAGACCGCGAACGACTGCGCTCCAGAACGACTTGGCCAATTGAAGCCCTGGGATCGGGTTCCGACTACACGGCGTTCCTGGATTTTGCAGGCGTGGCCTCGGTGAACCTGGACTTCAGCGGCGAAACCGATGGCGGCATTTATCACTCGGTTTACGACGATTTTTACTGGTTCACTCATTTCGGCGATGTCGGATTCCTATACGGGCGTGCTCTGGCGCAAACCGCCGGGACTGCGGTGCTGCGCCTGGCGGATGCGGACTTACTGCCATTCAATTTCACCGATCTACTCTCCACCGTGCGTGGTTACGTAAACGACCTGCAACGCCTGGCCGAAAACCAAAGCAATCAAATCCGCGAGCGCAACCGCCAGATCAGCGAAGGCGTATTCAGCGCGACGTCCGACCCCAGGAAGCCGCTGGTGCCGCCCGCTCCCGAAGCAGTGCCGCCGCACCTGAATTTTGCCGCCCTGCAAGACGCGCTGGACGCTTTCAACCAGAGCGCCGATCACTATCAGCGGGTCTATGCACAAGCGGGACAGGAGGGCGCGGCCGCGCTGGGACGAGCCTCGCTGGCGCAAGTGAATCTCCAACTGCTCCAGAGCGAACGCGCTCTGACCGACCCGAACGGTTTGCCGGGCCGCCCGTGGTTCAAGCATCAGCTTTATGCTCCCGGCTTTTATACCGGCTATGGAGTGAAGACGGTGCCGGCGCTGCGAGAAGCGATCGAACAGAAGCAGTGGAGCACGGCGGAGGAAGCGATCAACACGGTTTCCAAAGTGCTCGGAAATGAGGCGGCCGTGATCGAAAAGGCGGCCGCCAGCCTGGAGCACGCCATCCAATAGGGGCGTTTTTTGCAGGTGAGGTTTGTGTCGCCCCTGACGCCCACCCCAGCATGCGCACAAGCAGCGCATGTTGGGGACCCCGGCTGGCGGGGCTTGATGCTCTGCCTAACATGTACCCAGCGCTGCCACCACCCCAGCATGCGCAAAGACGGCGCATGCTGAGGACCCCGGTTCCGCGCTGGGCTACATTGTGTCGCCCTATCGGGCTTAGCTGAGCTTGATTTGAAGGCACGTGTTTGGGGACCCGGCTAGGGGATCTAGGAAAAAATCCCGAGTGCCTCCAGGTCTTTTTTTGAATGCCTGCGCTTTCGCGCCGGGCCGACCAGCCCAACAAATTCGTGGGTGGAATTTATTGCTCGGAAGATGCAGGCACAATGCTCTTCATGCGCATGTAGGTGACGATATTTCCGTAGTGGTGTTCGTTGTGTCCGTAATTCAAGAGCAGCAAACTCAGCCGGTTAATCCGCCTTTTCCTTCCATTTTCCTGGGTAATTTCGATGATTTCCTGGCCTGAGGCTTCGGTAAGAGAGTTATACAGGGGATCACAATAAGCAAAGGCGTCGTTGAGAGCTTTCGTTAGATCGGCTTTAGAGGTTAATTTCTCGAAATCCTTTTCCTCGGCCGGGTTTTTCTCGTGTTTCGCCTGCGAGCACCAGAGGTAGTTGAAGTTGGCAAGATGCCCGACGAGCTGGCCGAAGGTCCTGACTTCCATTTGCGGGCCGGGGCGCATCGCGTAGAACTCCTCCGGAAATTTCGCCGCGGAACGCGAAATTTCATTGCGGTTACCCATGTAGAGACTCTTAAGGAATGAGGTAAACGAAGGCTGCTGCTGGTTTTGTGCGGAAGCGGAAGCCGCCAGGATCAAACCGAAAAAAGCAGCGGGGATCAGCTTGTTCATAAGATTCCCTCCGATTGCAAATATACACCCCCGGAATGGCTGTGGCATGGAGCCGGCTGGAAGCCGGCGCTACAAAAAAACCAAACGAAGCGTGCACAGGCAAGAATGCCTGTGCCATGGAGCCGGCTGGAAGCCGGCGGTACAAAAAAACCAAACGAAGCGTGCACAGGTAAGAATGCCTGTGCCATGGAGCCGGCTGGAAGCCGGCGCTACGGCTCACACGCCGAGATCACGATAAATTTCAGCGATTCTTCAGGTGCCGGGGAGCCCAGTAGCCCCAACCAAGCGCCTCGTCTGTATAATAGCTTCACGGCTTCGGTGAAAGACAGGAATGGACTTGCAGGCCTACTACCGTGGTCACAAGAAGCTCGTAGGGCTGGCCGCCTTGGCGGTGATCGCCATGCTGGCGGCCGGGTGGGCCATTCGTGGCCGGTCCGATGATCCGAACTACCAGACCGCGGAAGTTCAGCGCGGGAGTATCACCTCCGTAGTGGAGGCCACGGGCACGATTAATCCACTCACGACGGTTCCGGTAGGGTCGTACGTCTCCGGGACGGTGCAATACGTTTTCGCCGATTTCAATTCCCGGGTACAGGCGGGCCAGGTGCTCGCACAGCTCGATCCGGAAGTGTATCAGGCGCAAGTGGTTCAGGCTCGGGGTAGCCTCGAGAACGCGATTGCAAACCAGAAGAATCTGGAGGCAACGATCACTGCACAGGAAGCGGCCATCAAAACCAACGAAGCCAACCTAGAGCGGTTGAAGGCCGCCGGCGTTTATAGCCGCGCGAATACGCGGCGCATTCTCGACCTGGCGGACCAAGGCGTATTCTCGAAAGATCAAGCCGATCAGGCGCAGTCCGGCCTGGATCAATCGCAGGCCCAGGTGCGCGCTGCCGAGGCACAATTGAACCAGTCCATCGCTCAGCTCGCCGAGACGCGCGCCCAGGTGGAGCAGGCAAAAGCTCAAGTCAAGACGTCGCAGGGCGCGCTCCAGTTGGCGGAGGCAAATCTACGCTACTGCACGATCATATCGCCGATAGACGGCACAGTCGTGGCCAATAACGTCACGGTGGGCCAGTCCGTGGCGGCATCGCTACAGGCGCCGATCGTCTTCAGCATCGCGCAAGATCTCACGCGGATGCAGGTGTCGGCGGCAACGGACGAGTCCGATACCGGGAATATCAAAATCGGCACGGAGGCCACTTTTCAGGTGGATGCCTTTCCGAGCGAGACTTTTCGCGGGCGCGTGAGCACAATACGGCTGAACGCCACGACCATTCAAAACGTGGTCACCTACAGTACGATCATCATCTTTGACAATCCCGATGGGAGACTCCTCCCGGGCGAGACGGCCTACGCCACGATTCCTACCGGCGACGTTTCCGACACCATCAAGATTCCCAATGCGGCGCTGCGCTTCACGCCTTCGTTTCCCGTCGCCGTGCTTCGGCAGATGTATGAGCAGAATCACATCCCGGCGGCGGCGACCACCTCGCACGTGGGAGGATGGCGCATGGTGTGGAAGCCGGAATCGGGTGGAAGCATTCGTCCGCTGGCGGTGCGGACCGGCATTACCGATTACACTTTTACGCAGCTTATTTCCGGCGAGGTGAAGGCCGGCGATCTGCTCGCGACTGGGGAGCAATCGCCCGGCAATTCCACGGGAGCAAATCCGGCCTCTCCGCCGAGATTTGGCGCGCCGCGATAGGCCGATAAGCTGAACATGGCCGAACAGGTCCTACAATCGCCGGTACAGCTCAGGGCCGCGCCTGAGCCGCGGCTGACCATTGCCGTTGAAAATCTGCATAAGGTTTATCAGCTCGGGGAGATTCGCGTGCCTGCTCTGCGCGGAATTTCGCTCGAGGTGCGCTCCGGGGAGTTCGTGGCCATCATGGGCGCTTCCGGTTCCGGCAAGTCGACCTTCATGAATTTGATCGGCTGCCTGGACCGGCCCACGCGCGGCCTATATCGCCTGGATGGGCAGGACGTCTCGCAATTTTCCAAACACGAGCTGGCGCGCATTCGCAACCAGAAAATCGGATTTGTCTTTCAGGGATTCAATCTGCTGGCCCGCACGTCTGCTCACGAAAATGTCGAATTGCCCTTGGTCTATGCGGGCGTGAAGCGCGAGGAGCGCTCCCGGCGGGCCGTCGAGGCGCTTCGCCTGCTGGGCCTGGAAGAACGCGCCGATCACCACCCCGCGCAGCTTTCCGGCGGACAGCAACAGCGCGTGGCCATAGCCCGCGCGCTGATCAACAATCCTTCTATTTTGCTGGCTGATGAGCCGACCGGCAATCTGGACACGCGGACCAGTGTGGAGATTCTGGACACGTTTCAGCGGCTCAACGAGGAGCGCGGGCTGACCATTCTCCTGGTGACACATGAGCCTGACGTCGCGCGCTTTGCCCGGCGCACCGTGTTTTTTCGCGACGGCCAGATTCTGCGCGATGTTCCCGTTCGGGAGCGCGCCTGCGCCGCGGAAATTTTGCCGACATTATCTTCGGCTGCTTCCGAAGAGGCCGAAGCATCGGATAAGGAGAGCTGACCCATGGATTTCATGAGCATCTTGCGGTTAGCCATGCGGGCTCTGGCGCGCAACAAAATGCGCAGCATCCTGACCATGCTGGGAATCATTATCGGCGTCGGCGCCGTGATTGCCAGCGTGGCCGTAGGCGAAGGCGCGTCCGAACAGATCCAGCAGCAAATCAGCAATCTCGGCGACAACATGATTTGGGTCGAAGCGGGGGGCCGCGCCGTCAATGGTGTGCGCACGGGCACGCGAGGAACCAAGACCCTGGTTATCGGGGATATAAAAGCGATGCAACAGCAGGTTCCGCTGGTGTACAACTGCGCGGGCCACGTGGATGGACCGGTGCAGATCGTCTACGGGAACCAGAACTGGTATGCCCAGGCGCGCGGCATTTCGCCGGAATTTCTTTTTGTGCGCCGCTGGGACATTGCGCGGGGATCTTCTTTTTCGCAAGACGATATCGACCACGCAGCGGATGTGTGTCTGCTGGGTCAGACGATTGTGGAAAACCTGTTTGGCTCCGCCGATCCCTTAGGACAGACAATTCGCATTCAGAATTTACCGGTACGCGTCATCGGCATACTGAGCCCGAAAGGACAATCGCCCACCGGGCAGGACCAGGATGACACGCTGATGATGCCTTTGACGACCATGCAGAAAAAGATCAAGGGGATCGACTGGCTGGACGACATCATGTGCTCGGGCGTTTCTCCGGCGGCAATTAAGCCGGCAGAACAGCAGATTACGTCGTTGCTGCGAGAGCGGCACCATCTGAGAAGCGATGAAGAGGAGGATTTCAATCTGCGGCACCCGGCGGAGATTGCCTCGGCGCGCGCGGAATCACAGCGAATCATGACGATCCTGCTGGCGAGCATCGCCTCGGTGTCGCTGGTGGTCGGGGGGATAGGGATTATGAACATCATGCTCGTTTCCGTTACCGAGCGCACCCGCGAAATCGGCCTGCGACTGGCCATTGGCGCGAACGAAGGCGACGTGCGCATGCAGTTCCTGGGCGAGGCCACCTTGCTGAGCCTGCTGGGCGGGGCGATCGGAGTCATCATCGGCGTAGTAGGTTCGCTGGCCATTTCCAGCACGTTACGATGGCCGACTCGAATTCCGATACAGGCGCTTCTCGTCGCGGTGATCTTTTCCGCCGCCGTGGGGGTCTTCTTCGGCTTCTATCCTGCTTACAAGGCCTCTCATCTGGATCCGATCGAGGCGCTTCGGTATGAGTAGAATTTCAGGGACGCGCACGCGCAGAGCGGGAGAAGGCGGCCTGCGGCTCGTCCTTCTGGTATTTCTCGTATTTGGAATTTTCCTTAGCTGCGGGTCATCCTTGGGTACACAATCGGGGCTGGCAGCGCAATCAGGCAAGGCGGCGGCCAATACAAACAGTTCCGAGGAGTTTTTCATTATTTCCTCGGTGGATATTGAAAAAAGGCAACTGCTTCTGAAGCTGCCCACGGAGATCACCGAACTTCTCCAGGTGAATGATAAGACCGGCTATACGGATAAAAACGGCAAGGCCATGCAATTCGCCGACTTGCGTGCGGGCGATACCGTCTATATCAGGTTGGCCGCTACAAGGGCAGGCAAGCTGGCTGTGAGTGTCCGCAAAGGGCCCATGACCGTGGAGGAACTGCATCGGCGCTATTTGAAGTAATTGCTTCAGAAAACGGGCCTCCTGCCGGGCGTCGGGGAGCTAACCCCGGGAAAATCGATTCGGCCAATCGAAATTCTGAATTGTACAAATTTGGCACGGTAAGGTATTTACTCGCAATGGCTGGTATTGTGGCAACCGCCCTCCGACTTACGGCGCTCGCACCCTCGGCGTAGCGCTTACCACGCAGGTCTAGCCGCTATGCTCGGGTCGCTTTACAAGGTCGGTTTGCCATGATATTCAGGATGAACAGTACAATGGGTAAATACTATCCATCCTATTCTCCATCGGGCTCTCCATCGGGGGGTTTACCCCCTGCTCAGGGGCTCTATGACCCGATGCATGAGCACGATGCCTGCGGCATCGGCTTTGTGGCGGATATGTCCGGGCACAAGTCCCACGACATTGTGCTCAAGGGCGTGCAGATCCTGATCAACCTGACGCACCGGGGAGCGTGCGGCTGCGATCCGCAGACCGGCGACGGGGCGGGAATTCTGATTCAGATTCCGCATGCTTTCTTCCAGCGCGAGTGCTCGCGGATTGGTTTTGAACTTCCCGCGCCGGGCCAGTATGGCGTCGGAATGGCTTTTCTGCCGGTGGACCCGCATGAGCGGATCCTCTGCGAAGGAATACTGGAGCGCATCGCCGGTGAAGAAGGCCTAACGGTGCTCGGCTGGCGGGATACTCCCCTAAACGGAAACGCGATTGGACGGCTGGCCCGGGCGACGCAGCCCTATATCGAACAGATTTTTATCCAGCGCGGCCCGGGGATGGATCAGGACGCGCTCGAGCGCAAGCTGTACGTGCTGCGCAAGCGCGCGGAATCCGCCGTGGCGGCGTCGGATTTCAAGGAGAAGGGCTTCTTCTATCTTCCTTCGCTCTCTTCTCGAACCATTATTTACAAAGGCTTGCTGCTGGCGCCGCAGATTACCGATTTTTACAAGGAACTGCTGGATGCGGAAGTGACCAGCGCGTTGTGCCTGGTGCATCAGCGCTTCTCCACAAACACGTTCCCGAGCTGGCAGCTCGCGCATCCTTATCGCTACATCTGCCATAACGGCGAGATCAACACGCTGCGCGGCAATATCAACTGGATGCACGCGCGGCAGTCCGTGCTGGCGTCTCCGCTTTTCGGTAACGACATCAAGAAGCTCTTTCCCATCATCACGCCGGGCGGCAGCGACTCCGCGATGATCGACAACGCGGTGGAACTGCTTACGCTCGCGGGCCGCAGCCTGCCGCACGTGATGGCCATGCTCATACCGGAAGCATGGGAACACGATTCGACCATGCCCGAGGACGTGAAGGCCTTCTACGAATACCACGCTTCGCTGATGGAGCCGTGGGATGGGCCGGCGGACGTGGCGTTCACCGACGGGCGCGTGATCGGCGCCAAGCTCGACCGCAACGGCTTGCGCCCCGGGCGTTATCTGGTGACCCATGGCGGGCTGGTGATCATGGCCTCGGAAGCAGGCGTGCTTCCGGTGAAACCGGAAGAAGTGCGCATGAAGGGAAGGCTGGCGCCCGGCCGCATGCTGCTGGTGGATACCGAGCAGCACCGCTTGATTTCCGACGAAGAAGTAAAGAAAGAGTTGGCGGCGCGGCGCCCCTACCGGCAATGGCTGAAGGAAAATCAGATCACGCTGGACGATCTGCCGAGCCCCAAGCGCGTGCAGCCGACCGATCATGAAACGATCCTCATGCGCCAGCGCGCCTTCGGCTACACGGACGAAGATCTGAGGACCGTGCTTTTGCCCTCCGCGTTGCAGGCGGAAGAACCTGTAGGCTCGATGGGCATTGATACGCCTCTGGCGTGCCTCTCCGACCAGCCACAACTGCTATTCAGTTACTTCAAGCAGACTTTCGCGCAAGTCACTAATCCGGCCATCGATTCGATCCGCGAAGGTTTGGTGATGTCGCTCAATACCTATATCGGCTCGGAAGGAAACATCCTCGAAGAGACGCCCAGGAATTGCCACACGCTCAAGCTGCGGCATCCGATCATTTCCAACTGGCGCCTCGAGAAACTGCGGCGCGTGAGTTGGGGTGATTTTCTGGCCACGACTCTGCCCATGCTTTTCCGGGTTGAAGGCGGCGAAAAGCAGCTGGAGCAGGCCATCGAGACGCTCTGCCGTTCGGCTTCGCTGGCCATCAAATCGGGCTACACGCTGCTGATTTTGTCGGATCGCGGCGTGGACCAAGACCATGCGCCCATACCCAGCCTGCTGGCGCTCTCCGCTGTCCACAATCATTTGATTCGAGAGAAGACGCGCAATCAAGTGGCGCTGATCGTGGAATCCGGGGAGCCGCGCGAAGTGATGCACTTTGCGCTGCTACTCGGCTATGGCGCAAGCGCGGTGAATCCGTACCTGGCCATGGAGACGCTGGAAGACCTTCACCGCGACGGCGCTTTCCCGCCCGACTACACCTGGGACAAGGCTTTCAAGAGTTATATGAAGTCGATCGACAAAGGCTTGCTGAAGACTTTCTCGAAGATGGGGATTTCCACCCTGCAGAGTTATCAGGGCGCGCAAATTTTCGAGACCATCGGCCTGCAGAAGTCTCTGGTCGAGCGCTACCTGACGGGCACCGCTTCGCGCATTGAGGGCGTGACCATGGAGGTGCTGGCCCGCGAGGCGCTCCTGAAGCATCAGTTTGCGATGCAGCCGCCCAGCGAATCCGATACGGAACTGCGCGTCGGAGGCGAATACCAATATCGCGTGCGCGGCGAGCGTCACCTGCTGAATCCGATTACCGTCAGCACATTGCAGCACGCGGTGAGGCAAGCGAAATTCGAGACCTTCCAGGAATTTGCCGGCATCATCAACCAGCAGAATCGCGATTTGCAAATGCTGCGCGGCATGTTTGACTTCAAGCCGGCGGGGAAACCGGTGCCGCTCGAGGAAGTGGAGCCCGCGGCTGAAATCGTCAAGCGGTTCGCAACCGGCGCCATGTCCTTCGGCTCGATCAGCAAAGAGGCCCACGAGACCCTGGCGATAGCGATGAATCGCATCGGCGGCAAGTCCAATACCGGCGAAGGCGGCGAGGACGAGGCGCGCTTCAAGCCCGATGCCAATGGCGATCGGCGCCGCAGTGCCATCAAGCAAGTGGCCTCGGCGCGTTTTGGCGTAACCACGAATTACCTGGTCAACGCGGATGATTTGCAGATCAAGATCGCGCAAGGCGCGAAGCCCGGCGAAGGCGGCCAGTTGCCGGGCCACAAGGTGGACGAATTCATCGCCCGCGTGCGGCATTCGATTCCAGGCGTGGGGCTGATTTCGCCTCCGCCGCACCACGACATCTATTCCATCGAAGACCTGGCGCAGCTCATCTACGACCTGAAGAACGCCAATCCGCGGGCGCGCATTTCGGTGAAGCTCGTCGCCGAAGTAGGCGTGGGGACCGTGGCTGCGGGAGTGGCCAAGGCCCATGCCGACGTGATTCTGATCAGCGGTTACGATGGCGGGACCGGCGCGTCGCCGATCAGCTCCATACGTCACGCAGGCATCCCCTGGGAACTGGGGCTTGCCGAAACGCAGCAGGTGCTGGTGATGAACGATCTGCGCAGCCGTGTGCGCGTGCAAGTGGATGGGAAACTGCAAACCGGCCGGGACGTGGCCATTGCCGCGATGCTGGGAGCGGAAGAGTTCGGATTTTCCACGGCTCCGCTGATCTCCATGGGCTGCATCATGATGCGCAAATGCCATCTGAACACCTGCCCGGTGGGAGTGGCGACGCAGGATCCGGAATTGCGCAAGAAATTCCAGGGCCAGCCCGAACACGTCATCAACTTTTTCTTTTTCGTGGCTGAGGATTTGCGCAGGATCATGGCGGAACTGGGCTTCCGCAAGCTCGACGATATGGTCGGCCGGGTGGATTGCCTGGCGCAGCGGACCGACGTTCAGCACTGGAAGGCCAAGGGCATCGATCTGTCATCGATTCTCTACAATCCGCCGGTACCGCATCACGTGGGGCGGCGGCAGATGCAGCCGCAGGATCACGGTCTGGAAGCGGCCCTCGACCGGCACCTCATCAAGCAATGCCAGCAGGCTCTGGAGAAGCAAATCCCGGTTTCGGTCAGCCTGCCGATACGCAACGTTCATCGCACCGTTGGCGCGATGCTGAGCGGCGAGATCGCGCGCCGTTATGGTTCGGCGGGCTTGCCGGAAGATACCATTCGCATTCAGTTGACCGGCTGCGCCGGCCAGAGCTTCGGAGCTTTTCTGGCGAAGGGCGTAAGGCTGACCCTGGAAGGCGATGCCAATGATTACGTCGGCAAAGGGCTCTCCGGCGGCAGGCTGATCATTTACCCGCCGCGGCATTCTGAATTCGTGCCAGAAGAAAATATCTTGATCGGCAACGTCTGCCTCTACGGCGCGACCAGCGGCGAAGCCTACTTCAATGGCATGGCCGGCGAACGCTTTGCGGTGCGCAATTCCGGAGCTACGGCGGTCGTCGAAGGCGTGGGCGATCACGGCTGCGAGTACATGACCAACGGCCTGGTGATCGTGCTGGGCCGCGCGGGACGCAATTTTGCCGCCGGGATGACCGGAGGCATCGCCTACGTGCTCGATCAGGCCGGCGATTTCGGAGCGACGTATTGCAATCGCGGCGAGGTTGATCTCGAGCCCGTCACCGAATCCGCGGACATTCTCCTGCTGCACCGCCTGATCAGCCGGCACGGCGAATTTACCGATAGTCCTCAGGCCAAGTGGATTTTGCAGAATTGGGAGGCCACGCTTCCGAAGTTCGTCAAAGTGTTCCCACACGAATACAAGCGCGTCTTGGGCATTCCACGGGTCCCCGCCGGTGTGCTGATGGCGCAGGCCGGAACACACGGGCGTGGGCGCGAGGCTCGTGGGTAAGGCTCGTGGGTAAAGTCACCGGTTTCAAAGAATTCACGCGTGAGATGCCCGTACGCCGCCCGGTCGAAGAGCGCGTCAACGACTACTTCGAGGTTTACTACCAGTTTCCCGAGGAAAAAGTCCGCACGCAGGCCGCGCGCTGCATGGATTGCGGCATTCCCTTCTGCCATACGGGATGCCCCGTCAATAACATCATTCCCGACTGGAATGACCTGGTCTATCGCGATCATTGGAAGGAAGCCATCCGCGTCCTGCATTCGACGAATAATTTTCCCGAATTTACGGGCCGCATTTGCCCCGCTCCTTGCGAAGCTGCCTGCGTGCTGGGAATCAACGAGCCGCCGGTCACGATCAAGGTGATCGAAAAGAACATTGTCGAGCGCGCCTGGCAGGAAGGCTGGATTCAGCCGGAGCCGCCCGGGACGCGCTCGGGCAAGCGCGTGGCCGTGGTCGGCTCCGGCCCTTCGGGACTTGCCGCGGCACAACAACTCAATCGCGCCGGGCACTTGGTCACGCTATTTGAAAAGAATGACCGCCTCGGCGGATTGATGCGCTACGGCATTCCGGATTTCAAGATGGAGAAGCACGTTGTGGATCGCCGCATCGAACAAATGAACGCGGAAGGCGTGCGCTTCGAGACGCGGGCTCACATCGGCGGCAATGTGCCGGCCGAGGATTTGCGCAAGGAGTTCGACGCCATCGTGCTCTGCGGCGGCGCGGAGAGTCCGCGGGATTTGAATGTTCCGGGACGCGAGCTGAAGGGCATTCATTTCGCCATGGAGTTTCTGCCGCAGCAGAATAAGCGCAATGCCGGCGATGAAGTGCCCAACCAGATCCTGGCCACCGGGAAGCGCGTGGTGATTATCGGCGGGGGAGATACGGGCGCGGATTGCCTGGGCACCACCCATCGTCAAAAGGCGAGATCCGTGCACCAGTTCGAGATCATGCCCATGCCGCCGGAAGCACGCGCGCCCAGCACGCCCTGGCCGCTTTGGCCGCTGCAATTGCGTTCGGAGAGCTCGCACGAGGAGGGCGGCTTGCGGGACTGGTCGATCGGTACGACGCACTTCACGGGCGACGAAAACGGAAATGTACAGCAGCTCCACGCCATCCGCGTAGGACCGCCTCCGAAGTTCGAGCCGATTCCAGGAACTGAATTTATCCTGGATGCGGAGCTGGTGCTGCTTGCGCTCGGTTTCACGGGGCCGGTGAAACAAGGCATGATCGAACAGTTTGGCGTCAATCTCGACGCGCGCAGCAATATCGCCACGGACGCGAACTACATGAGTTCGGTGCCGGGGATTTTTGCCGCGGGCGATATGCGGCGCGGGCAGTCGCTGGTGGTGTGGGCCATTTCCGAAGGACGCAAGGCCGCCGCCGGCGTGGACAAATTCCTCATGGGCAGCACCCGCCTGAAGTAAACCCGCAGCTCGAATTTATAGCTTCCAGAAGCGAGGCCCGGGCGGTAGAACGCTCGCCTTTGCTAGAATCCACACAACATGCTTGGATCGAATCATAGAAAGTGGCGGTTTTGAATTCGATGTCGAGGTCGCCAAACTGTCCCGCCGTCATGCAGCAGGGAAGCCTGTGCGGCCGACCTCTTCACGAGGGGGTAATCGTAAATGGCCGACAGGTCTGCTTAATGCATTCCGAGGACTTCGGCAAAGATAAGCTGGAGTTTTCAAAAGAGGTTGAACGCATTCTGCGTGACGCGGGAAACGAAATGGCCGATTTTACGGGGTTCGTTTTCCCATCCGTGCAGTTCGCTCAAAAGGAGCTGATTGCAAAGTGTGTTTTTTTCCAAGCCCGGTTCATAGGGAAGGCGAACTTCAGGGGGGCAACATTCAGTCAGGGCGCCCATTTTGCTATGTCTTACTTCGAGGACGATGCTGATTTTAATGAAGTCAATTTCAATCAAGCAGCGGATTTTACTTGCGCTTGGTTCAAAAAATGCGCCGACTTTGCAAACAGCAATTTCGGGCATTCTGCCATTTTTGATGGGGCAGTTTTGGGCAATGCCTCTTTTTCTGGCGTGACATTCGCTGAAGGAGGAGACTTTCTTAACGCCCACTTTGATCATAGCGCTTATTTTCTAAGGGCGCTGTTCCTCAAAGAGGCAAATTTCGCTGGTGCCAGATTCAATGAGAAGGCAGTCTTCGTTAACGGATCGTTCCATGGAAACACTCAGTTTCGAAACGCAATCTTCGGACAAACTGCGAGTTTTGATGAGGCTAAATTCGACGCCTTGCTTGACTTCACTTATGCGAGATTTACCGGCCAAGCCGATTTTCGTGAAACCAGGTTTCGACGGGATGAGAAAGCCCTTCCCGGTCCGGTTTTCTCGCTTTCCGAGTTCTGTCTCCCGGAAGAAGTCGTGTTCTATAAGACGTATTTAGGCCAAGCTGTCTTTCATAATCGTGACGTCTCTAGAGTAACTTTTTCATCAGTTGAGTGGCGGGAGCGCAAGGGGAATCGAAAATGGATGGTTTTCGAGGAAGAGATTGACCTAAGCGATAATGCCGCCCGCGCCCTAAAGCCCAGCCCCGATAATCCTAACGACCGGGACTACGGTTTGATAGCGGAACTGTACCAGCAGTTGAAGAAGAACTTCGACGAAAGGCGAGACTACTGGACGGCAGGAGATTTTCATTATGGGGAAATGGAGATGAAACGCCTCTCAACCCGAAGTAGGTGGAGAATCAATCGTTGGCTGCACCGCAATCTGGGCCTCGCCGCCTTCTATAAGCACGGCAGCGAGTATGGTGAGAGCTATCTTCGGCCCGCCAAACTGCTTATCGGTGTGCTTCTGATGTTTGGCCTCCTGTATCCGCTGACCGGCCTTTACCAGGACCGAACTAGAGACACCCGAGTGACCGGCCGGGCAATTCTGGGGCGAGCAGTTTCCCCGCAAACAGCGGAGAGATTTATCCTTACATACTGGCAACCATTCGTAGAACAAGACGACGAGGCCAAGTGGCGAGCCCGAAACCGGCTCGTTTGGAATAGCATGTTGACAAGTGTTTTCACTGCGCTCTTCCAGAGAGACCTGATCTATGATCCGGCCTACCCTGGCGGTAGAATCTTAGCGGTGCTCGAACAGGCGCTGACATCTACGTTATTCGCGATATTTTTGTTGGCAATCCGTCGTCAATTTCGCCGTTAGCAGGCAGGGTCACACAGTTTCAGTGGGTCATTCCGTAAATAATGTAATTGATGGCGATGCGGTAGGCCATGGAAGTGGCGGGCTCGGGATAATCGGGGCTGTCGGCCCATTCCCAGGCGTCGCCGACGTCGCTATTGTGGCAGATGGCCACCATGATGCGGCCCTTATCGTCGCGGATGGCGCGCCATTTCGGCACTTTCATATCCGCCAAATAGGGACGGCGATAGCCCCAGATAAAGCGCGTTCCGGGAATTTGGAAGCGATCGTCCAGGTCGTACATGGTGTGAAAGATTTCGTCGCTGTCTTTTAAGTCCTCGACGGGACGATCGGGAAAAATCATGCGCACGCCGGCCATCATATTGTTCCATTCGTAGTCGCCGTGGGTATCGTCGAAAAACATGAAGCCGCCGCGCAAGAGATAGGTGCGGATGCGGACGGCTTCGGCTTCGGAGAGGACCCAAGCGCCGGGATCTTCCACGAAAATCCAGGGCCAATTGTAGATGTCGTCGCTCGTCGCGTCGACCACGTGCTCGCCGATATACGAATTGATGCGCGTCAGGCGAATGACGCCCTCGACGAGCTGGCGATCCGATTTCGGATAATCGGCGGCCCAGCGTTGGAAGCCGCGAAAGCTGCCGTAGGGCATGTTGTAGTGAAAACGCGCAAAGGTCCATTCGACTTTTTGTTTGGCGCCGATGGGCATGTCCTCTTCGTCTTCTTCTTCCTGGTATCCGCCGCCCCGGCGCTGGTAAGCGAGCAGGCCGGCGGCAAAGCCGAGGAAGAGCAATGCCGAGAAGAGGAACACGAAGCGCCGCCGGAGAGCCTTTTGCGCGAATTTCATGGGCTTCTTTCTGAGTAGCTATTATCAACCAAAATCGGCGGCTGGAGCAGGCTTTCCAAAAACCCGCACGATAACTAGAGTTTCAGAGAGATCCTTCGGGGGCGACGACTGCCCCTCAGGAAGACAATGTTAAATTTCGCGGCCAGGTTTGAAAAGACTATCGCCGGCGAGGGCCTTGAGAAAGGTTCGCCGGAGGAAAACGTCGATCAAATGCCGTTTGTATTCGGCGCTGCCTTCGTAATCGTCGATCAGCTCCGCGCCATCGGCGATGAGAGCAGCAGCCTGCGGTAGGCGTTTTTCAACCTCGGCACGCGAGCCCGTGAGCAATTCCTCGGCCGTGGACGCGCGGCTGGGAAATGGGCAAACGCAGCCCACGGCAACCCGTGCGGACGCAAACGTGCGGCCGCGGTCCGGAGTTTCGAGCCACAGTCCCAGGCCCAGCGTGGGGCGCTCATGAATTTGAAACTTCATGTAGGCGGCGCGGTGATTCAGTTTCGCGCACGGGACGACGATCCGCGTGAGAATTTCGCCCGGCGCGAGATGATTCGCATAAGCTCCGGCAATGAGGTTCTCGATGGGGATTTCGCGAGCGCCTGCGGCGCTTTCGATGCGCACTTTCGCGTCGAGGACGAGCAGCATCGTGGCGGGGTCCGAGTGCGGCTCGGCGAAGCAAAGATTGCCTCCGAGGGTTCCCGTCGCCCGCACGCGAATATTGGCCACCTGCGATTCCAGTTCCGCCAATACGGGCTGCTTTTCGCGCACCAGCGCCGAGCGTTCGATAGCGCGATGCGTGCAAGCGGCGCCAATTTCGATTACGCCATCGCGCGGCTCGAGGGCGTTCAATGCCGGAATGACTTTGAGGTCGATGAGGTGGCTATAGCTGAGCGCGCGATGCCGCATGGCCAGCAGCAATTCCGTCCCGCCCGCGTAGATGGCCCCGTCATCGCCATAATGCGCGAGCATCTGAGACGCTTCCGCGACGCTTTGTGGCTGATGGATTTCAAAACGCGAGAGCGTGGTCATACCTTAGTTTTAGGAGCGCGAGCTTTATGCGACCGCGTCTTAGGCGCTCGATCTTTTTTCGCTACGGGGGTCGCGACGGAGGACTTTCTCCGCATCGCCGGCGCTTGCGCTTTCTTCTCCTGCAGCGCTTTCCACACGCGCTCGGGCGTTAACGGCAGGCTGCGAATGCGTACGCCGGCAGCTTGATAGAGCGCATTCGCGAGACAGGCGCCGATCGGGTTGAGAGAACCTTCGCCGCCGCCTTTTGCGCCGTAGGGGCCCACGCCATCGCGATTCTCGACCAGCTTCAGCTCAACCCTGCGGGCCAAATCGGAGAATCGCGGCACGCGATATTCGAGGAGCGTTCCATTCATCAATTGCTGGCCTTCAAAGATCAATTCCTCGAACAAGCCGGCGCCCAGGCCCATGGTGGCGGCGCCGAGATCCTGGCTTTCCGTCATGGCCGGATGGATGGCGAGTCCCACGTCTCCCACCGTGACCAGCGTATCGAGCGAGATTGTTCCCGTATCTTCGTCCAGGGCGATCTCCAGGCCCACGACTCCAATTTCCCAAAATACCGGCACGGATTTTAGGGCTCCGGCGCGGCGCAAATAGGCACGGCCGATGATGCTGCAGCCCTCCATCTGGAAATAACGTTCGATGATTTCAGGCCAGGTGAGCCAGTCTTTTCCGTGGCGAATTCCGCCGCGTTCCTCGGTGAATTGGCTTACCGGCACGCCCAGGAGTTCCGCGGCCATGGACTTGCATTGAGCGATGGCTTCGCGGCAGGCTTCCATCACGGCGCGGCCCATGAGCGTGGTGGTTCGGCTGGCGCCGGTGGAGCGCTCGAAAAGCGTGACGGCCGTATCGGAGCCGACCAGTCTTACTTTTTCGAGTGGAACGCCCATCTCTTCCGCGGCAATCTGTGCGAGAACGGTGTGACTTCCCTGGCCGATCTCCGTGCTTCCGCTGAACACCGATAC
>WNGR01002969.1_pt1 | contig 18555 bp, 19 predicted proteins | sample 5407581 | NCBI WGS metagenome assembly WNGR01 (sample SAMN13153383, study PRJNA577476) | soil metagenome | isolation source: 80 cm soil or saprolite under Garry oak tree replicate 2 | place: USA:California | collected 2016-06-15 | reverse complement strand
AGCCGCCTCCGCCGGCAGTCCTGATTTCAATCACGTCTCCCTTCTGGAGAACAAGTGTAACCTTCACTGGCACTCTCATTTTCTGAGTCCTTCCTCTCGCCCTCTTGTAGAGATTGACCTCTGTCCGTGCACCAGGTCCTCCGCCGAAGAGCCCTCGTGGCCTGTTTCTTCCTCTGTCCGCAAGAACCGTTACGATGATATTGTCGGTTAGAGCCTGGTACGATCTGATAATTCCAGTGCCTCCGCGGCGTCTCCCGGGTCCGAAGCTGTCCGGTCTCAGCTCGTAATGTCCGATGAGAAGTGGGTATGATCGTTCCATTTCTTCGATCGGTGTGTTCATCGTGTTGGTCATGTTTGCTTGGATGCCGTCTATGCCTTCGGCGTCGCTTCTTGCGCCGAGGCCGACGCCTATGGTTTCGTAGAAGGCCCAGTTTCTGCCCTTGTAGGTTCCGCCCATCATGATGTTGTTCATCGAGCCGCCTGAGTCGGCTGGGACTTTGGCTGGAATAGCTTTCGAGAATGCGCGGTAGAGTAGGTCAGCGTTGCGCTGGCTTGTCTCGACGTTCCCGCCTGCGACCGGGTGGGGAAATGTTGGATTGAGGATTGTTCCTTCTGGTGCGTGGACTGTGATGGGTGTGAAGGCTCCGTGGTTTGCTGGGACGTCGTCTCCTGTTAGTGTTCGGGTGACGTAATATACTCCGGAGAGGGTTACGCCGTAGACTGCGTTGAGAGGATTCGATACCTGACTATCGGTTCCGGTGTAGTCCACTTTCAAACGTCCCTTGGAGATTGTGAGGGTGACTTTGAGTCGAATATCGTGTCCGTCAGGATCCTCTAGATAGTCCTGAGCTCGGTACGTGGCCGACGGTATCTTGGAAAGCCTCAACCTCATCAGTTGCTCAGTCTTCGTTAGTGTCTCTGCGCATGCCTGCTGGAACATTTTCCGACCGTGCTTCCTGACAAGTTCGAGGACCCTTCTCTCGCCCGTTAGGTTAGCCGCTGTCTGCGCCTTGAGATCTCCAATCCTCTCTCTTGGAGTCCTTGATTTGGACGAGAGGGCTGTCAAGGCGGTGTTGAGGAACCTGTTTTTCCGGATCAGATACCGCGGATCTATTACGACACCTTCTTCGAAAAGGGTTTTCGCATCTATCGAAATGCTCCCTGGAACTTTCCCCCCGACGTCTGTATGATGCGCCTTGTTAGCTGTGTAAGCAACGAGACTGTTCGAGTAATGAACGGGCCGAATAACCGTAACATCGTTCAGGTGTGTACCAGCAAGGTATGGATTGTTCACGATTATCATCGACGATTCTTCCAGCCCGATCTTTTCCTTCTCGCAATAGTCCAGCGTGTTACGCAATCCCAGCGGCAGCGAGCCAAGGTGAACTGGAATGTGTTCGGCCTGCGCGAGCAGTCTTCCCTTGTCATCAAAGATCGCGGCTGAATGATCCATTCTTTCCCGGATATTCGGCGAGTAGGATGAGTTTCTCAGGGCGATGCCCATCTCCTCGCTCGCATATAGCAAGGTGTTCCTGATGATCTCCGCGGTCGTCGAGTCTACTGCCATATCTCTAACTTCTTTCGCAGCAACCAAATGGGTGAAAAGACGACCTGTCGGAAGGCTTGGTGTTATTGCAGCTTGTCTCGGTTTAGCGTGATTGACGTTTCGTCGGACAATTCTCTTCGTAGGAAGTGATCCAGCACCAGCGTTAGTTTGTAGTTTGTGCCGTTTCCGTCGCCAATCAGAAACGGGGGTTTGTCTTCTCCCATGAATGCATTGTCATCAGCACCGATCTGATGTCCGATTTGTTCTAACTCGTAGTCCTTTATCTCGTCGGGCCGGAATACTACTAGTGTGTCCTCGTAATTTCTCGAGACGGGTTTCCAAGTCGCCTTAATCTGACCAGGGCCCTTTGTCTTAGCAATCTCTTCAACGAACCCTCGATGAGCATTAGAATAGTTTGGCAGTCTGGCAAGAAGAAGTTTAGCGGTTTTGAACCCCTGACCTGATATCGCGCCTGCACAGCGGAGCTCGTCGTCCGCTGTTATGAAGACTGTAGCATCGTATTTGTCACTTGAGATTGATAGGGTTGTCTTCTCGACTTCTATTTTGGCAGGTTCTTTAGACGCGGACAGTAGCATTATCGCAACGTCTCTGCCATCGTCCATTTCCAGTCTGATTGTCGATGCGACAATGAACCCCTCCATGTCGGGTGTAATCAATCCGGTACAAGGGGAAGGGACTGGAAGGTCCAGTTGTGCGGCTCCGTCTGGAGAGAGCTGTTTCAATGACTCCGTCCAGGTCTCTCCTGTCATGACGAGCTGAGTATTCCATACTGGGGAAGGAGGGTTTCTGCCGGCACCGCCCCTAGGAGTGAAATAGAAAACGAATGCTCCAATTCCATTGAATGCTCGTCTCAACTTCGACGAGTTGCCGACGTAGATCGAATATTTGTCGCCAAGCGCGTTGACTGTGATGGGAAGATCATTGACGAAATTGATGAGGTGCATGCCGCGGAACCTGAGCTCCAGCGTAAACGTTCTTTTGTCTTGGATTACCTTACTGTTTCGTTCCGGCCACCAAGAAGAACGTGGCTGCGTAAACTGAAGCGTCGTTGCGGAGCCTCTTGTCATCGGAAATGAGTGCTTTTGTTCGGGCCTCTAGGCGGTTGAAGTAAGAAGTGATCTGGTTGTTTGACATTCCGCCTGCTAGCAGATATTTTCTATCCTTGCGCCTTCTCTCTCTGAAGAGTGAATAGTCGAAGCGTAATTCTGCCTTCACATCGCTGAGTCTTCGTCTGGGGTCAGAATATAGCCAAGGATCAGCCTGGACCTCGGCCTTGATGCCGGACAATCCGGCTTTCTGGAATATTCCCGGAAGCTTCTCGCCAATCTTGAACTCTTTCCCTTCCAGTTTTCGGATGCCGTTGATCCAGGCCTCGTAGGCTCTCTCAGCAAGCATGCTGTATTCTTCATCGTTTGAGTCGTAGAATGCTCCCATCTTTCCACCTTCCAAAGCAACCACTGACCCGCCCGTCCTTGTTACCCGTGCCATCTCTTTGACGGCTTTGAGAGGCTCAGTGAGATGCATCAGAAGCGTCCGGCAGCAGGTCAGGTCAGCGTAGCCGTCTTCCAGCGGAATCTTGTAGACATCACCTAGCTCGTAAGATACGCATTGGGACAATCGCGCTTTCTTGGTGTCGGTGGTTGCTGCCCGGATCGACTTCTCGTTGGAGTCTATTCCCAGGATTGTTGCTTTCTGTTTTGAGAGTCTTGCGAGCTGGCGGGTGAAGTCGCCGGGTTCACAGCCTATATCCACGATTTTCTGGCCGGGTTTGATGTTGAGGAAGCTGGTGTAAAGCTCGTTGAGCCATGGCTTTGATTCAAGATAGCGACGGTAGATTTCTCTGCTACGACGCAGGTAACTGACGCGAAAGGCTAGCTTGGACACGCTGTCCTTGGCTCGCCTCCTTCTGACTTGGGCTCGAACAGGAACTCTAAGAGATGACAAGGGTTCTGTCTAGCAATACTGTTCTGATGAGCCTCATAAAGAGCGATGGGCACCGTGGAGTTCACCCGAACTGGATGACAAAGGAAGCAATTTCGTGGGTCCGTGATCGATCCTGACATTGTTTTGACTTGGCCGCTAGGTCGTCGCGATAAATTCTCTTGAACGGTATGTTCAAAACAGTTGGGTTATCCTTCGGATGTTAGTGTTGCTTCGGATGTGTGATCCTTGGGGGTGAAGAGTCTCGAAGAAGATAGTCCTCATCCTGTTGATTGCAGCCGCTGTGCTACTTCCCGCCGTGGCAATTCTTCATGCAACTGAAACTTCCAACACCGCTACCGCGAGTCATGATAGTGATCAGCATGACCAGAACCATCAAGATCAAGAGCATGATGATAATGAAACCTCGGATGACAATTCAGTAGATCACGTTGAACTGGATGACGCTAACGAGAACGCTGCGGATACAGACTAGACATGCCCAATCGTTCGAATGCGGGCTGGAATGTCCGTTTTTCTTTTTCTAATCTTTCACGGATGTGCGGAGAATTAGGTCAAGGTCTTGGTAGGGGTCGATTTCCCACTTCCAGTTCCTTCCGATTACCGTGGTCGAGTCGTATTCTTCGATAATGCAAGGCCCTCTGCTGCGTACGCCCGGGAATAGTTTTTCTCGATCGTAGACTGGGACCTTCTGCCAGCTTCCTAGAAGCGACATTTTCCTCGATGAGGCTGGAGCGAGTGGCTTTCCGGATTTGAGTTGTCCCTTCGCGAGTTTAGCTTTGGGTATGGGAATGATTGCTCGAATCCGGACGTTTACAGCTTCAACTGCATCTTTTGATGAGTATCCGTAAAGGTTCTTGTGCTCTCGACGGAACAATCGTTCTAGGTTAGTGTTCTTCTTGTAGGGCAGTGTTATTTCGTAGGCTTGACCCTGGTATCGCAGGTCAACCTGTTCTACTGTCTGATAGCTCGTGAACCCTTCTTCTTTCAGTGATTTTCTTGCTTGTTCTCTAAGCTGTGTGAAAGTTGGCTCGACGTTGATCGCTGATTGTTCGATTATAGGTTGAATGAATGTTCTGGATAGTTCTGCTGTGAGCAGGCCGAAGGCCGAGAACAGACCAGGATGTATGGGTATGATTATTCTCTTGATCTCGAGTTCTTCTGCTAAATCGCAGGCGTGTAGAGGTCCGGCGCCTCCGAACGCGATTAGGGAATACTCCCTGGGGTCTCGGCCGCGTTCGACGCTTACTAGTCTGAGTGCTTTGCTCATGTTGCTGTTGACTATTCGGAGAATCCTATCTGCAGTCTCCTCGGTCGAGGTTCCGAGCCTACGGCTTAGCTTTCGGACGGCTCCGGCTGCAAGATCATCGCGTAACTTGAGCTGTCCGCCCAATAGTTTGGAGGGGTTGATTCTTCCCGCGACGATGTTTGCGTCTGTTACGGTTGCTTGTGTGCCGCCATTGCCGTACGCTGCTGGTCCCGGGTCGGCGCCCGCACTTTCGGGTCCCACCCTGAGGTCCCCGGTCTCATCTATCCATGCTATCGTTCCGCCTCCAGCGCTTACCTCTGCTAGGTCGATGAAGGGTTGTCTTACTGGGTAGCCGCTACCCTTGATTGATCTTCCATGGTAGGTCCTTCCAGCGGCTTCGAACTCGTAAGCTAAGTCGGGCCTGCCGCTGAGGATCGTGCCAGCCTTGGCCGTTGTCCCGCCCATGTCGAACGTAATGGCCCTTGTTAGCCTGAGATGTTTTGTGAGATTTCTTGATGATAGGACTCCTGCTGCAGGGCCGGATTCTATTATCGAGATCGGGTGTTTAGCGGCTTGGGCCGTGGTACTGGCTGTTCCGTCAGAGTTCATGACGTAGACTGGCGATCCTATACCGATCTGTTCAAGCTCTCTCTTTAGTCGCTGCAGGTATTGCGACACTGAGGGCGCGAGTGAGGCGTTGACGATGGTTGTACTAGTCCTCTCATATTCCCTGTATTGAGGGTTGATTCTACTCGACAGGTCGATATGTCCTTTGAAGCCTGAATGTCTAAGAATTTTTTCAGCTTTTATCTCATCTGCCGGATTGACGTAGGAGTTGAGAAATGAGATCGCGACTGACTCTATTCCCCTTTCAATGATTGCTTTAGAAACCGTTAGCAGATCCTTTTCCACTAGTGGCGTCAGACTGGTTCCATTGACGAGTCTTCTTCCTCTGACTGTGAAACGGTTTTTTCTCGTGACAAGTTGCCTTGGCCTCTTTGTGTTGAGGTTGTAGATCTCCGGCCTTCTCTGGCGTCCGATCTCCAAGACGTCTCTGAAGCCCTCATTGGTGATGAGAGCGGTTTCTGCGAGCCCGCTCTGGGTCAGGAGATTGTTAGTGGCGATGGTGGTCGCGTGCGAAACTAGAGCAAATTGGTTTGTTCTCCCTTGATATTCAGCTAGGGCTTTGATGATTGGGAGTTCAGGACGTTTGGGATCAGTCGGGACTTTGATAACTTCGGGGGCTTTCCTGGATCCCTCCTCAAAGATCACAATATCTGTGAATGTCCCGCCGACATCGGTGCCCACGAATAGCATCAGGGGGAGACCCTCAAGCTAAGGATCTGAATCAGGGAAGCAGCTCGTCCCGCCATTCTCAATTGGGATCCCGCACAGACAGGATTGAAATGAAACGTGGCAAGTTCTTCTGTTGGCTCGTTAACATGGCGTGCGCTCATCTCTTTCTCGATTCACCGGGGTTCTCACTTGATGGGTACAGTCAAGAAAATGAGCAGGCTTCTTCAGTAGATATGTCTCCGGTCATTGGAGAGAAATGTCTGATTCAGGAAGCAAGACAGGAGGGGCAGACAGCAAGGCTGGTACGAGCAAGCTTCCTGATTTTGACATTCTTTGGGACTATGAGCATCCGGGACCGTCTGAGGGGAAGTTTCGCGAGCTTCTCCCAGTCGCGGTAGACTCACTCGACATCTCATATCTCGCAGAGCTTCTAACACAAATCGCAAGGGCGGAAGCTATGCAAAGGAAATTCCAGGAGGCGCAGAAGACCCTTGACCGTGTCGAGAAGGCTTTGCCTAAGGCCGACCAGAGGGTGAGCGTCCGATATGTATTGGAGCGAGGAAGAGTTCTCAGTCTGTCAGGGAAACCACGAGAGGCTCAGCCACGACTCCGAGAAGCGTTCAATCTTGCACTGATGCTGAAGATGGATCTTCATGCTGTTGACGCGGCGCGCATGATGGCTATCGTGGAGCCCGAGAAAGCGTTAGAATGGAACATGAAAGCGTTGGATCTTGCCGAAAAGTCGGCGGACGCCAGAGCGAACAAGGCGAACGGCCCCCTGTGCAGTAGTATCGGTTGGAACCACTTCGAACGGAAAGAGCACCAAGAAGCGTTGTTCATGTTCCAGAAGTATCTCGAGTCTTGCGAACAGCTTGGTGACCCGCTTAAGATCAGAACGGCGAAATGGTCTGTTGCTAAGGTTCTCCGAGTCATCGAGCACACTGAGGAGGCTCTGGATATGCAGAGAAAACTCTTTGAAGAGTACCAAGGAGAAGGAAAAAGGAACGGGTACGTCTACGAGGAGATTGCTGAATGCCTCCTGGTTCTAGGCCAGGAACAGGAAGCTCACGAGTGGTTCGCCGCAGCGTATGCGGAGCTTTCCAAAGACCCACGAATCACTCGTGATCAAAAACGGCTCAGCCGGCTCCATGAGCTAGGACAAGTTGGCAAGCCGAAACCCGCATCGAGCTAGGAAGAACCATCGACTAGTTTGCGGCGAGCTACGAGGGACTAGTCCCGCCTCAGTGAACGGCGAGCTAGAATTCTATCAGAGATAGAGACTCATTTCACGCGGGTCCCCGTGGCCACTGCATGATCCGCGGTGAGGTCTGGGCCAATGTCTGGGTCTATGCGATAGTTTTCTTCTTTCTGCGAGAAAAACCAGGACCATTCTCGCGATGTGGTAGGTAGAATTTGTAGGATGACTGACCGAGCGAGCTCAGGTAGGCAGCACCAACGATCGAACCAAGGAGAACTTTCTGGATCTTCACAGAGATTCCGCTGTCCTCTACGACCCAACGTTAGGGGCGTTGAAAGGCGGCTCGTTCTGGACCAGATGTAGACGGGTTTGTTCAGCATGTTTCCCGATTATCAGATTAGAAGGAGCGGAATTTTGGCCAGGATGACTGGGTCTGTTTGGAGGTTGAGGAGAGCGGGATTATGAAGGGACCGATCCACGCGGGGCCGAGGGAGATTCAACCAACCGGCAAGAGCTTCAAGGTCCCAAGCTCAATAATATGCAGAGTCGAGAGGGGTCGAATTGGAGAGGTTCGTATCTATTTCGACGTTCTTGGTCTAATGGGTCAGCTCGGCCTAGGACCCTGAAACTGGACTCAGTTTCCTTGCTGAACCGCTTCTAGTTCTTTTGTGAGCTGGTTGACTGTGGTGATCTGTGCGAAGCGGCGTCGGAGGGCGTATTCTGTGCGTTCGCGTATCGCGTCAACTCCCAGCTCTTCGCCAGGCTTGTCCCAGTTCGGGATTGGAAATGTCATCGTCGCTTCTGTGACAAAGTCTACTGCGTAGCCTAGGTCGGCTGCGATCCGGGCGGTTGTCTCGCAGCACTGTTCCGTTTGTATGCCCGCGATGCTGAGGCGTCTCACGCCCTTTTCGACCAAATACGGTTGCAGTGTTGTGCTTGTGAAACAGTTTCGTGTGTTCTTGACCATCACAGGCTCATCGGCCCGGGGCTTGAGAAAGTCCATCAGCTTGAATGATGGGCTGTCTCTGCCAAAACCCTCATCCTTGTCAGTATGCAAGAAGAAAACTACCGGCAAATGAGCTGCTCGGTATGCTTCGATCAACGCGTCTACATTTTTTTCGAAGGCAGGGTTGCTGCGTCGTTCCCAACGAGGGCCGACCTTGAATGAGTCCTGTGCATCGATCACCAATAACGCTGACTGCGAAACAGGAACCTTGTTGGAGTCCAGCATGCCCCTTCATGTGAGACATCTTCAGTTCAACATTGCGGTGAAGACCCAAGTTTCCTGCCACGCGTTAAGATAGCCTTTTTTGGAAAATCGCTTCCTCTACGCCGACTGACAGCACGTGTAAATAGGAAAATCTGATATTACAGAAAGGTGCGGGTTTTCCCGCGTCTTGAAGCCCGCACGGATAATTGCGAACCTCGTGGGACTAATGCTCTTCGTACAGGTCGTTCTAGGAGGCAGTGCCGTCTTCGGGTACATCAATGTCCAGTATCACCTAGTGTGGGGAGTTGTGACCTTCGGAGTTCTCATCATAGCGACAGTTTATGCTGCGATGGAGCTCGGTTCGAAGTCAACCCTGTTCAGAACGGGAATTGCAGCGATAGCTGACTACGTGGTGCAGATAATTCTGGGATTCATCGCTCTTGGAACAAACAGCAGCATTGTAATTGTGATTCATCTTACAAATGCATTCGTACTCGGAGTCCTAGTTACTTATCTGATCAGCTTCGCCGACAGCGCCGAAAAAGCATCAGCCTCGCTATATCCACAGTCTTCCACTGCATCACCGGGAACAATGCGTGCTCTTTCTCGTCGCAAATAGACCTCAACAACATCACACCCATGCCCCCTCGATGCTCAGCGGTTCGTTCCTAGGTCGGCCCACCATGCTCGAAAGTTTTCCACTGTTGCCTCTGGCGCATCTTCAAATGTAAAGTGCTTGACGCCTAGGAGAAGATGCGTGCTATGACGAGGAATTTCTTCAGCCCACCGTTCAGGCCATTTCTGCCCAGTCATAGGATCATGATCTCCAAACTGGATAAGTACTGCCTTGTCACGAAATGCTGGGAGGGCTCGATCGAGCTCTAGCTGGGTCTCTGGATCAAGGAAACTACGGAAGAGTTTGAGAGGCCGGCTTCGCGCGTTTCGATCCCGAAACGGCCCAGCGTAGTTTATCCGCTCAGTCTTCGATAGCGATCGCGTGCCGAGGGCCATTGATGATCCCATTGATCTAGACAGCAAGTTGGCGTATCGGTTAATCGCTCGGAACACGGATCCTGTAACCAGCCAAAGAGTCCTGGAGACTCCCGGGTATCGTTTTAACGACCAACCGAACGTCCCACCCACAACTAGACCGATGACTCGTTGGGTTTGACGGGCGAGGGCGAGGATTGCTGTCGGACCCCCTCCGTCATTCATCCAGACAACGATATCTTTCAGGTCCAGTGTTTCGACGAATTTTGCGAGAACCAGGCTCTGTTCTACCAACGTGTAACCATATCCGTGCGCCGCGTCCGACAACCCGTATCCGGGGAGATCTGGAGCGACACAGCGAAACTCGTTGCTTAGATGTCGGATCTGGTAGCGGTAGCTGAAGCTCCAGCCTGGCCCTGGGTGAACGAACAGCAGGACTGGCTTCGCCCTTGGGCCTTCGTCCACGTAGTGAATTCGGTGTCCGTCGCGGAACATCCACTTGTGCTCAAACGGATAATTCTCCGGGTCGACCCAGTCAGGAACGTCATGGGCAATGTTCGACATGTTCAGGTTCACTTCCTCTACTGTGACTCGGATTGGCGCAGTTCGAAGACTGGATGCCTTCTAGCTTCTTCTACAAAATCGCTCAGCGGAGAATCGGAGTCTACTTTGAAGTGAGGCGCCAAGATTAACTCTGCAAAACGGTTCCTCAGGAAGGGCGCGACTGTTTCCTTAAGGATCGGGGCTGCTTCTTCAGGCGTCAATTCTACTGGGAAGATCTGGGTCTTGAGGAAGCCTCGGCGGATTGTTGCTTGTCCAGCGGCTCGTAGATTGCGTACCCAGTTGACGTTTCCAAATGTGGAAAACAAGTAGCTTCGCCCATCGTGTTTGAATAGTCCTACGGGGTTTCTGCGGGATTTGCCCGTCACCCGTCCCTTCACGGTGAGAAGTCCTACTGGACCCATTGGGACACCGATCCGGAGGAAGCTCCGAATTACGTGATTGAATAGGGGGACGACCCTCGGAACATGAGCCGACCCGATTTTCTGTGATGTTTCAGGTTTGAGTTCGATATTGGATCTCATGCCCCTCATAGGGTCGCGATCGGATTTAGTGGTGTGTTAGCTCTGCCTTTCGATTCAGGGAATCTTATTGAAAATCAAACGCCCGACTTTTCAAGCAGTTGAAGGAAAAAAAATGGGGAGGCCTAACTCGAGAGTTAGGCTGTCCTCTTAGGGGTCCGTGTGGAATTGTATTGAATAGGTACCCGTAGCGCCGGTGGGGCCGGTTGCAGTGAACTGGAACGGTCCCTGAGCGTGAACGCCCGATAGTCCAGTGGTGCCTTGTCCGACGATGAAGTCGCCAGAACCTGTGCCGCCGATTCCGTTGCTCTCACCCGTGATAACGAGGGTCCCGGCTACACCGTTTGCGGTTCCCGTAAAGATTCCGGTATCGTGAGCATTGAAGGTGCCGTCGGGGTGGATTACTTCGGATCCTTGAGCGATCCGGGTTCCGGTGAAAAAGCCTGAGAGTGTTGCGATTTCCGTGACTGCAATGATCGTGTTGCCGTCTGAGCTGGTAACGCTCAGAACTGTAAAGGATGCGGTGAAGGTTCCAGTCACTGTTGTGGGAGTAGTTGCATGAGCGAATGGGATGGAGAGTAGAGACAGTACCAATAGTGCGAGCAATGCAGTTTTCATTTTTCCTCAAGGAAGGCGACTCTTGAGAGTCGATTTAGTTCTGTGTTAGGTGACGCTTTCGATTTAGGGAGCTTTTTCTATGAATAATCCACCCGAATAGTTGTGGACTCGAAGGATTTCCAGTTACTAGCTGCGCTTCACGAAAACGCGCGGCAGAGCTACAGGGCACTAGGGAGTCGAGTCTCGCTCTCAGCACCGGCCGTGCGTGACCGGCTGCTGGCTCTTGAAAACAGAGGCATCATCCAAGGTTACTGGGTCACTCCGGACCCGACAATCTTTGACCGGCAAGACCTCCTAGTGTTCTACCAAGAAGAGCGGACTCGTGAAGAAGCTGCTAAGGCTCTCAGAGTCAGGGACGTGGCATTTGTGGCCTGGAAAGTTGATGGTGGCTTGACGGTCCAGCTCTGGCCTCGCAATCGGGAAGAATCCGTCGAAGAGCTCAGCAGGACTTTAGGTGAGCCATCTGGACAAGCACTAGCGGAGCATCCTCCTCGTCGCCCTCTCTCGCTTGCAGACTGGCGAATCATCGATGTGTTACTTGACGATCCGAGGATCGAGTTAGAGCAACTCTGCAAGTTGACTGGGCTGAGCCCGAAAACGGTCCGGAAACACATGTCGATCTTGATTGGAGATGAAGCGATCTTCATCACTCCTAGACTGGGGACCTTGTCAGGGTCCGGAGAACTCGTCTACCATCTCATGGTCGACGGCGAGGTGGGCCTTGAGGAACTGCGACGCTCACTAGGGGACGCTGTATTGGTGAATGAGACCAAAGAACCGCGGATGAAATATCTACTCTGCAGGGCTCACGATCTTGCGGATGTGACCATCAGGACAGCTAAGGCTAGCAAGCTTCCCGGGGTGAGATCAGTGAAAGTCACGTTGAACCGAGAGATACTCGTCGCGACAGAATTCGTTCACTCACTAGTCCGAGCAAGAATCAAGGATCTTGAGTAGAACCCTAACATTCGAAACTCGGAAAAGTCCTATTCCTCTGAGGCATGCGCGTTCTTACTCGTCATCAGTCTCCTCCTCGAGATCCTCATCCTCATCATCCTCTTCCTCTTCTTCGCCTATACCGTTCGCCTCGTTATCGTCCAAACTAGTTCTTACTCCTCATTTTGCTTCCACTTCTCATCCGGACATTGTGTCGTCGGGTTCTGTATCGGATGAGCTCTTCAATCCCTTCTGCCAATCCCTTGCTCTTTCAACCAGTCTGGTGAGGAAGACTTCATCCTCCCGCGACAGTTGTTCGTCGTGTTCCACTTTTCCTTTGATTTTTTGGAGCTTAGATTCTTCCTCTCCGAGAGGGATCTCCGAATCTTCTATTATCCTGATTAGGATGTGAGGTCGGACCCTTTCCGACAGTTCGTTACTCTTCTGCATCTTCGGCCTTCACTCCTGGATCCAACCATTCATTGCGCCGATTCTGCCGCCTTCAATGCTCGAAGAGCGTTCAGCGTAATCCATGGATTAGATCTTCCTACTTCGCCGAGAGTTGCGTATATCGCTGGAGTCTCCGCTATTCTTCCGCCCTTGGTGTAGATGTCAGCTGGGTCGAGCGTCTCGTCTCTGATTGAGACCCACTGGCCCGTTGTGGGGCTTTTCACAAAGTTCCGTCTCAGCGCACGAATATATGACGCTTCCAATGGCCAAGTTCCGTCAGCAAGCCTCTTCGACAGTAGCAGTTCCCTCGCATCATTCATCCTTTCATCCGCGGCGTACCCTAGCTTGGACAGGACTCTCAACCCGTGCAGTATATCGTAGAAGTAGAACATTGGAAAGTGCAGCTGGGTCCACTCTGGCCGGATAACTTTCCCTGTCTTGTCGCTCTTGTAGAGCCGATGGATCAGCATGAACTCTGCGGCCCGTTCTACAGCTTTGCGTCCGCCCCGCGGCCATTTCTGCCGATCGAGGGTTGAGAAAGCCCACAACGGCTCGATCGTCGACATGAACGAACTGTGATGAACCGTCTCTCCGTTCCTGTAGTCCTCAGTCTCGCAGTTCCAGCCACCGTCGTCCCGTTGATGCTTGACCAGCCACTCAAACATTTCTCGGACTCGGTGATCGTCGCCGTATCCGAAGGCTGCAAGGGTCCGCGCCATATTGCCAGTTATGCACGGCTCCCAGACTGCGCGCCAGCCTCGTAGATCCTCGTCAGGATATTTCGGCGCCGGCCAGGAGCGATCTTGAGCGTCCATCACTTTCAAGAAATACTCGGACCCCTTCCTGATCGAGGGATTCGAGCCCGGCACCCCGATCTCTCCAAGAAGTATGAGCGGCCAGACTGTCGCGGTCCACTTTGGCCAATAGACGTCCTCTCCAGAGGCCCAGTACCCTTCCGAATGCTGTTCGTTGAGATATTCTGCTACTGGAGCCCAAGAGGCGATCTGTTCTCGTGCTTGCACTACTTCGTATTCGGTCTCCGGCTCGCCTAGTATGTCCCTTAGGGTCCAGTACCGAATCGCAGGGCTCTTGTTACCCAGTAACCATTCAACGGCCTTGTCCTCTTTAGCGACTTCGACGGCTGATGTCAACGAGCAAACCTCAGTTAACTAGCAACCGGTTGCCTGGTTGATTAAGTATGACGCTTTCCCGTTTGTCCAGAATACCGCATGGCCCCAGATGGATCACGGTAACATGATCGCAAACCTGTTTGCACTTCAGCCAGAAGATGCGACGAGAAGAATACGGTTGTCCCTGGCCTGACAATGTCCTTGACCATGTTTCTGACCTCAACCATACCCACAGGGTCGAGACCGATACTAGGCTCGTCCAGGATCACAAGCTCGGGACTGCTGATCAAAGCCTGGCGATACAAATGCGCTGCTGCATTCCCTTGCTGTACTTTCCAATCCGGTCCTTTCCTCGTCCTTCGAGACCGACCATCTTGATGAGCTCTGGAATTCTCGCCCGTCTCTACTGGTTTTACTAGCGCATCTCTGTGCTTGCAGTGACGCTAGTTGAGACTGGGTTTCGGAAGGGGGGCCCCGCAGCCAACGCATTTTTCTTTGAACAGTTGGCTCATACCGCAGTATTCGCATTTCACTAGTATTGTGTCCGGGGGAGGTGGGGGAGAAAAAGCAGTCTGCTGCGTATATGGACGCTGGACCCCTGGCCCAGATTGCGTTGCGGCCCTTGCAACAACGATGATTATGATAACAATGAAGAATAGGAAGAAAATGCCACCGAAAGCGACACCAGGGGTTCCAGTTGCAAATGCTGCGACGCCTCCGAATAAGAGGAATATCATGAGAAGAACGAGTGCAACAATGACCCCGGATCGATTTTGCCGGTCGCTCAACCTGTCAGAGACTAATCCCCCGTTCTATAACAATATAGTGGGAGTCTTCATCACCAGGCAAGACTTGCCTGAGTCGAATCTTCTTCGTGGCGAAGCAGGCCAAGATCGCCCCTCAACAACAATGAATATCCTGTTCTTGGACCGTCACATAGGATGTAGTCTCCGATTACAGAACCCGGTCCAAAGAGTCCCGAGGAGAACTGCGCTCCTAGGCCTTGGGCTACTCCTGCAAGCTCTCCCATCGACATCGAACTAGACATTGCAAAGCATAGATCGAAGCTTCGCATTATCGGACGCCAAGAGAGATTCCCGGTGCCAGAACCGACTTCTCCTATTACCTCCTCGGATACGAGCTCGCCAACTCTCCGGCTCATCACCAGGGAGACTTTCTTGAACGGTGTTCCTGTGTTCGAGACCGCGGCTGTTAGACCTCCCGTGGGGTCGATGTTTATCGAAGCGTTCGCGATCGACTGATCGTGGGCGATTGAGAGGAGCGGCTTGCTCACTGAGGGTTTCAAGGGGAACCATGGCGATCTGATGAGAAAAATCCAGATGTCCCGTCCCATTGGAACATCGACGTGGATCGCTGGGGCGAGGAACATTCCCTCCCATCGGCGCCGCAATAATCCAGCTGCGGGCATAGACTCTTGAAGAGTGAAAGTCAGTGTCTGGCTTCTGTCGGTATCGGTTGCTTCCACAGGCTGAATAATCTGGGGATCCCGCATTGAAGAGTCACACCTCCAAGCCTGAGTCTTCCCTTCCTGGACCCAATGGAACAAGAGAACTCCAGTCCCAGTGTAAACTGCTCTGTGCGCTATTCCCCGGCCCGACTTGATCTTGACAATAGGCTGGCCTGCTCCAATTCCGTATTCAACTTGGATACCACCGACTAGGCTATAGACCGGCACTATTCCCCTACTCGCTGCGACTCTACCCAGTTCACATCCAACAACCAGCTCCTGATTTAAAGAGCAATAGAATTGAAAAATTCAGCAGTTGAGTCACGAATTTCAAAGCTCGTTTCTTCTGTGACATCAAGCGAGACCGTCCTTTCCACATAGACTGAGGAACGTGTCTTCGAGGCCACCGCCCTCCTCTCCCAGGCTAACAACAGCTCCCCTGCACCTGTTATCGTGCGCGAGACTTCAGCTCGAATATCCTCGTGTATGTCAAGATGAAGCGTGTAAATGTTCATGTTCGCCTCGACTGTTCCCCTATTGAGGATCTTCAACGCTGCAAGAACACCATCAACGGGCTTGTCAAGCTCAATAACCAACTTCCGCCGCGCCGTCACCTTGCTGGCAATATCTTGGAGAGTTCTAGACTATCCATGAGTGAAGCGAATTGAAGCAGGTTGAAGTTAGGAGATGCGACTGGGCAGCATTCAGCAGCAACCCTCTGATGATCGAGTATCATGACAAGGAGTGGGGAGTCCCCGTTCACGACGGCAGGACGTTATTCGAGTTTCTCGTGCTGGAGGGTGCGCAGGCAGGGCTGTCTTGGGAGACAATTCTGAACAAACGTGAAAACTATCGCAAGGCATTCCACAACTTCGACCCGGTCAAAATCGCTCGTTACCGCGAGAAAGATGTCCGGCGTCTTTTAGGCGACGCGGGGATAGTCCGTAATCGTCTGAAAATCGAGGCGACGATCGCGAACGCCAAACAGTTCCTAATTGCGAGTAAAGAATTCGGCTCCTTCGACAAATACGTCTGGAGGTTTGTTGGCGGCAGCCCAATCAGGCACCGGTTCAACACACTCAACCAGATTCCTCCGACCACAAAAGAGTCTGACGCGATGAGCAGAGAACTGCGCGCGAGAGGTCTCAGGTTCGTCGGTCCGACTATCTGTTACGCGTTCATGCAGGCGGTAGGAATGGTGAACGACCACACTACGAAATGCTTCAGGTACGATAAGGTCTAGCAGAGGGATGCTCAGATATTTTCTAGCGATTTCGGATTGCAATTCCTTCCGGCAGCCAGATAAACTCCACAACGAATCCGAAGAAAAGTCAGGCAGATCCACGTCCCATGATCGCAGACTAGCATGAACTCCCATGGAGTCCCTTGGAAAACGCCTTGAGAACAGCCTAGGGGTCCCTGACCATGATAAGACCGACCGGACCAGAAATGATGCGTGCTAAGGAAGAATGATTGGACCCTGTTAGGAATCGGCGACGGCTGAGACGTCTAGAAAAAACGGGTATGCGTACTAATCTCGCGACGCAGAAACCGGTTTTCCAGATTTCCCTTCTTCTCTTAATTGACTGTATCTTTATCCCGAGATCTTATCTTCCCTTTTTTTCTAACTATTTTCTTCTGTTATCTTTTTCTCGACCCCCCGGGGTTATGTCTAAACAAAAAAACTCCTTCGCACTTTGTGGGTGGCGTGTCGGCCGTAACCCACCTTCTGTTACATCTGAACATGACATGCTTTAACATTGTTTGATTCAACTATTTATTCTGCTCAGTTCAAAGAACTGGGTCAGTAGTAAAAACTGGGTTACTGGATCTAATTCACGTTCAGCAGATTCTAGGCCCCACCGTTCATGCTCCAATAGAACCGACCTAACTGCCTAAGGTCTGGCTTTTTCTTCTTCGAGATACACTGGAACCATCCTCTACCCATATGGTATCATCCTTCCAAACGGGAGCCTCTTCCCATGTTGGGTTAGTCATGGGTCTACCTCGTTCAATCCTTGGCTTTGATTCAAAGTCGATATCCCGTTGATATCCCCTGAACAATGAGTGACGTTTGAGACGCTCAATCTTCTCCTTGGATGTTGTCAGCAAGTTATCCCGACGGTGTTTCTTCAGGTGACACTTGTGACAAAGGAGTTGGAGATTAGAGAGGGTATCTTGTCCTCCTTTCTCTATGGGTACGATATGATCAAACTCCAAGTCCCTAGTCGAACCACACCTTTTACACTTGGCATGGAAGTATTCCAGAATCAAGTTTCGAGGTAGACCACTTCCTCGTAGCTGTCTAGACAGGGGTTTGTTAGACCCAGTTACGAATCTCGTGAGCCTTTGGTTCACTATCCGAGTTTATAAAAAAGGAGATGTCTGGTGAAAGTAGTCATTAGTCATGGCAAAAATGGTCACCCTTGCCACGAATCATCCTGACATGGAAGAGAAGGAACTCTTTGATCTATTCACTAAACGGCTAGACATAGTCTCCAACATCTGGCTCTTCGTGGTAGGATTCATTGTTGGCTATGTCAGCACATTTGCTACTAGTATTCTGAATCTAACTTCAGTAGCTAGCACGCTTTGGAAATCTTACCCCTACCTATCATTGCTCTTCATTTTCATCATAGGCCTCGCACTCTACCTATTCGCCCAAGTCGTCTACACGGGTTTCCACAGTTTCAATCCGGTTCATGCTCAAGATAGGGTAGTCAAAGACTACCTTGATGCTAGGAAGATAATCCGAGACAGAGCCAACAGAAAGTCTGAGTATCAATGTTTCAGTGAATTAGCAGAGTAGGACTGTCAATTAACTAGAGGGTCTACCCTCTCCTTACCCATAGGATCGTAGCTGGCCTATTACAATGCCGTACCGCATAACCAACCCTATTGCCCGTAGTTCACACCTAACTTCATTCCAATTATTAAGACGTGAGGAAGTCCTCTAGCTGGCCCATAACCGTCCTGAACTGAAGTGTAAGCCGTCAAGCTTGAGACTTAGAAAAACCCCATCAGCTTGAAGAATAATAACACAATGACACTTAATCCAAGAACGAGCACAACTGACAGCAAATCCGTCCGAATACTTTCGGCCATTGCTGAATTATGATTTCGCCTAAATCTGTCTTCATTTTCCTGCACTTCTCGAATTGCCCCAGCCGTGATCATTCCTTCCTCGATTGGGCCCGGCCATGCAAGCATGTTCACGATTTCTTCGCTATCTCGACTGGTCTCCTCTTTGTTATCGGTCATCTCTTTAGACCAGCCTATGCCTTCAGTTGCTAGGTCCTAATCGGTTTTCCTTTCCTTCTTTCTGATAATCGTGGTGACCAGAGCCCCAATGATGATGCCTGCTACTCCTGTCCCTCCCACTATTCCTGCTAGAAACACGTAATTGATCGGCAAGTTACT
>WNGR01003037.1_pt1 | contig 18561 bp, 24 predicted proteins | sample 5407581 | NCBI WGS metagenome assembly WNGR01 (sample SAMN13153383, study PRJNA577476) | soil metagenome | isolation source: 80 cm soil or saprolite under Garry oak tree replicate 2 | place: USA:California | collected 2016-06-15 | reverse complement strand
AAATGGCACAATCGCCAGTGACGTCCGCCTACGACTTGATCAAAAGTAACGAAAAGAGAAACGAATGCCAGCCAGGTGAAGGCACCTTAGTAGATACACGACCCCTCGTGCCTAAATTATATGTGTACAAACGATGATGCGAATAATTGATGTTGATACTACGAAGAATCCCGCCCCGCCTCCCCCGCACCCCCTTCGTGAGCCGTGGCACCGCGGGCTCACTGTCGTGGTCGCCCCCCGCGTTCGTGTTCGTGTTCGCATTCGATGACGCCGCCGAAGGTTCCGTGCGGCTCTTCTCGACGAGCGCGCGGGCGTCGCAGAGCACTTTCGCGAGGCGGCCCTGCTTGCGGTACAGCCAGCCGATCTCCGACTCGAGCGAGCCGAGCGGGACTTCGAGCGCGCGGCGGACAAAGCCGCGCGAGAGGACGTATGCCTTCTCGTTGTAGAGGCGACTGTTGATGATGCCCTCCTCCGTCCCACGAAGCTTGTCGTATGCAGGCTCACAAAACCAACTAGTAGTTTGACGCGTGAATCATTAAATAAAGGTATAGGCAATCAAGCACGTACGGTTCTTTCACCAAGACGAGTCCTTGAATGGAAACTAAGGCTTGCAGTAGCGATGACCTCGCGGGACTCCACGACTCATTTCTGTCTCCAGCCCAAGTGCCGAGGATAGACAAGCAGACTTTTCCCTCTTCATAAAGATTTCTGGAAGCAGTAGAATTGAATACAAAGTTTCCACGAGAACGAGGCCAGTACACTCACGGATTTACTATGGAGATCACACGATACAGATTGTCAGTGCTAAAGGACGAAAATGACTGTCACGCACCACGACCGTTCCCGTTAGTCCAACTAAGGAAGTGAGCTATTGGAGGACTCTGTGGAAAGTCTGAATCCAACATCCAATCAATGACGAAGGGCGCATCTTCGTATGGTGTATTTTCTGGGCCGATAATGAGAGAGCGGAGTAGGTCCGACCTATCCTCGTACGCTCGTACGAGGATCGATTCTGCCTCACATCTTCGGTGGAGCTGCACGAGAAAAATATATGTGACTAACCTGGGAGACTGCTAGACAAGGCACGATACTCTTTTTGTAATCTTGTCAAGAAATTGCGAGAAGGTTGAGATGGCGTTGAGTTGAAGAATGCATGATCACGTGGCGCTTCAGCAAGGACTTCAAAGCGTTTCCAGTGGGATTCTCTATCACCATCTTCACCCCCATTGACACCGGCTTCATCAACTAATACATCCTCCTTCTCGGTAGCCTCTCTTGGCACGTCTGGAGAGGATGATCGTAATGTAGATGATGGCACCTGAGAGACCGATGCTGTATCCTGTTGGTCTGCGGGAACTGCTGTCATCGTGGGAACAATGTGATCCCACCAACTCGTGTGGACCTCGTTGTCTGGAGCACGGATATCTTCGATCTGCGCATCGCCTTCGACTTCCATTACATACTCATCTTCCTCGTCAGTCTCCTCCCATTCGTCGTTATCCTCGCCGTTGGACTGTGCTTGCCAGATCCCGTCTTCATCCATTGCCCAGACCTCAGTTTCGTGGTCGTGAGCGTGGTCGTGCTCCTGCTCGTCTTGGGCGGAACCCTCGCCCCAGAGATCCTCTAGTTGTTCTAGGGTATCATATAGCCGCGTGAGCCGTTCCAGAGGATATTTTGCTACCGCCCCGTTTGGCAGGGTAACTTCCACGCTGCCATCCAATCCTAGCTATGACTATCAGTCAGCTTGGCCGCTTTCTCAAGGAGACGAATCTGACGAACATTAGAAACCTCCCCGAACCAATTCAACGATGTGTTATCTGGACCTGGCTTACGTATTCTACCCTCAACGATGTGGTCTGGCTCGCGCCGGTGGGCGATGTTCATGCCGACGTCGGCCATCGTCTTGCGCCATCCTCCATAGTGGCCATCGGCGTGCACTATGGGTGCCTCCCGTACCCAAGGCTCTACCTCGCCTATACGAGGTACCTTTGGCTTCTCCAAGCCATTCGTTGTACCTTCGCGGTGGATGAATACAAAATCACCCCGTCGAACACCTAGGCCATCGAACGTGGTGGGGGCCACCGCTGACCAATCATTCGTTCCATGAGGGTCGAGCTCGAGCACAGAAGCTAGTTCGATTGCGCCAGTGTCACCGAATCGGATGGTGGCAGTTCTATCCACTGCGTTAACGCTCTGTACCACAGCTACACGTTTCTCATCTTCGCCCTTCCAAAGAACGTGATCGCCGGGCCTCACCAATCGAGGCGTCAGCGCACTCGGGTAAGTGTATCGATTCACTCACCAACAGTCATATTCGTCAGGGTTTAGATATGGTATGAGCTTGGTCGTGAGCATCGTTTCTGTTGAACCATTCTGCCAAAGGACATCCACCGTGGTTTGCGTCTCCCGCACCACATAAACACGAACTTCAATGACGCCATATGGTTCTCCCTCCTTTCCGTGCCTCGTGAATGGAAGATTTGTCGCGTCTTTCAGAATAACCTTGTCCCCAACACGCATCATCCATTCTGCTCTGCTGCGCACTAATTTCAACTTGGCAAGATTTTCACCAGACCAAAAACGCTCGGGGCGGGAGATGCGTTGTGCAGCTTCGGTTGACAACTGTAGTGGTTTAGAATCATGATAACGGAAAGAAGGACACATGCGCACCGACTGGTTGATAGCAAGCCATGAAATAGCTAAGACACTGTGTTTCACGTCCACGACTGTAGCTGAGTGACCATTCCGGAGTGGTCGTGAAAAGAGCCCAAACAGATTGCCGACAGTTGCGGGTGGCGGGATTATATCCTAAAAGGGGCGTGACGACCACCTCGAGGATGAGCAAGGGGAACCACTTACGCTACCCTTCTCTCCAACAGTCAAACGAGAGCTCAACTCCGGTAGCCGCACTAGCTGGCCATTAGAAACGTCCACAACAGCTTCGTCAAAGAGCTTATAGTGATCGTAAGGACAAATCCCTGTTGTGTAAGGAGAGATCTTACCTCGACGACCTATCGAAGAATGAACTGGGAGCATGCATTGTACCATAAGTGGAGGCGCACCTGGCCAATCCAGTTGTCATGGGCCACGTAGTCTCCAATATCAACGTCCGCGGGGATCTCGATGTCATTCATACTTTTCCAATCGGGAACGGGTTCACCACTAATGGCGTGTTCGAGACGACCCTTGACGTCGACACTGGTAATCACTCCGGAGCGCACATCATCTATCCTCCTCTTGCACAGATCACCGGGCTGAAACATGCGATCTACAAGAGTAAATTCTGACTCTGGCAAAATTTCGCGGATGCCATTGGGAAAGAAGGACACTCCGACTTCTCCCCTCTCCAGCGGTCTCATCAGTGGGTCATGCTGGTCTTGCGGCGGCGCTGTATCATCTGAGTCGTGCCAACATCTCTAAAATTACATAAACATGAGATAGGGAGAAGAGTCATGCGGGGAAGAAGTACAGGTACGCACCAAAACAATACCATACGAGCCAGAATTATTGCGTTGTACGATATCTTCTTGATAGAACTTGGGGCGACGAAAATGAGCGGATGAGCTGAAGGTCAGGACGTAGAGATTGGCACCTTTGTGGGTATCTTTGCCTTTCCGTTAGGTGTCATGAGGAGTGGACGTAAAGAAAGGGAGTCAAGTCGGGTGTCTCGTGTGAGTGAAAGCGAAAGTCAAGATTCGGGTCGAGGAAACGTGACTTGGGTACCCCGATCACCCTTTCGAGATTCACAACCACTACAGTACTCTAGACACGACCGTTATGTCGTGGTCGGCGCTCCCGATAGAGTTGACCTTCCGTATATTGACATTCTTCGACCCAACAGAACTTGTTGATTTCAGAAGAGTAACGTTTATTTTCAACCACAGTCCATCTTTCTTCTCTAAATCTATAAAATCGTAGGTAAACAGCTTCTTCAAACTGTTGATTGATGAGACGACGACGATTCAATATCGCATCGCGCTCTTTGCGTCTGGAATGGTAGACGGCCCCCCTGGGGACCTGACCTCGTCCGAACGTTTGAAGCTACTCAGGAGCTACGAAGCCTCCTGGAAAAACATCGAGTGGAGCGAACACACCACTATTCCTTCACCCGTGGGATCTCTCTGGGAACTCTACGGAAATGTTTGGGCACACAGTAGAGGAAGTGACGCTATCGAATTCGTACAACTGCCGTCTCGTCTGCGCGGCATTCCTATGCGTCAGTGGACGCTAAGATTCGACTTTGCCCCGCGAGACTTTGGCATGGACCCATCCCAGGACCTACTGGTGACGATCGAGAACTTTAGAAAGTACGTCTGGCGGTCCTCTTCATGACAATCTGGCTTGACGCCCATTATTTTTAAAAAGCGCTCCCAGTCTTTGCCGTATCCAGTTGCGTACTCTATCCACAGGCGAAGCGCATCCATTGGCCGGAAGTACAGCAGTTGTGGAACACACCCTGCCAGTGCCCGAAGTCATGCTTAACCGCTGGTCATACTCCATTCGAATCTGTGGGGACTACGTTGGGATCTTGTTCATGGAACTTTTTGGGGACAGGAATGAGTTGGTCGTGTGGAATTGGAGAACGGGTGTCCGGAAACTAGTAGTGAGCATCGTCTGCACTTATATTACGATCGGCTCACCGACTGACGCGCTCTCTAGGTGTCATCAGCCCATATGGGATCCTTTGCGTTTCTCGGCGACAATTTTATCTTGGGAACTACACCGGCACCACCTACACTGCTCGTCTATAGTCTCGAGCAGAGACCTGCTCACGGCACGACACACGTCAACACATATCTTCTGCGCTTCTTATTTGGAACTCTTTTCCGGCGCATCTCGAATATCCTACTAACCTCGGATCCGTCACCAGGATGGTTACCGAGTGCCGGGCTGCAGGTACCTTTCCAAATCGCTGGCGATGAGCGGATAATCGCAATGAACTTCCAATTTATGGACCACCGGTGCGAGACGGTCCTGATACCCGCGAAGGCCCTTCTGGGACAAATTGAGAGCCTTCCAATCCAGGAAGGACATGACGCGGACTGGGGGTCAGATGGCCCGCAACCCATTGAACACGTTCCGGGTGACATTAGTTGGGATGTGTGGACGTGCTTCGTGTTCGGAATGCGCCATATCCTACCCAGGGTTGTGCGTCTCTACGGCAAGCCGATGATGATCATTCGTGATCTTTCTCCAAGGCGATATCTAAGGGCAAGCGAAGAGGAACGTGAGGAGAGTAACGAGCTTTACCAGGCGATGACGCAGGGCCCCAGTGAGTCCTACTGCCCACGCTCGATCTTGAAGCGCGTGCCTCTTCCGGAGAGCATTCGGGACCCGGAGGACGTGAAATTGATGATCAGTGAAGACGGTATTGTAGCTCTTGAGGTTCGTCATAGGAAAACCTGCGTTCTTATAGCCGCGCGACTAATGCGGTTGGGTTGTAGAGAAACTCCATCACGGGCAGCGCATTCGTTCATCTGCTCACGTTCTGACAGTGTTCTGACAGTGTTCTGACGAACTGAGCTTAAATGGGAACGATCGATTGACGGGATTTGTGCGAGCGGTTTATATTCGTCCAGATTCATTTCATCGAAATTTGCCTCGAGTCTAAAGTGCTGTTGGGCTGTTGGACTGTGACATGTAATTGCGTAATATAGTAATACACCACCTGGTCGTGACTCATTGGAGCAAATGAGCGCTTGCCATTTGTATAAATGCATCTCCTTCGTCTTTCCAATCTTTCTCATCTCGTTCCCGATGTTTAAGCCCGTCTCGCAAAAACTAGTCTCCACAGTTGCCAAATCACGTTCTGCACAGTCGTTCAGTGCATTTTATGCAGTTAGTCTCTTGGACCCTTTTCAGCCTCGCTCACCGTCCCTCACACTGCTTTCGCTACCAATAGACTGTAAGAGGCTTCCGCTACAAGCCAGACCCCCCAGAAGACATCGATGTCTCACCTGATAATGTTTGTCCAGTCTTACCTTTTGTAGCACACACTCAAAATTTGTTCACACCTGTGGCTGCAGGACTTTATACTATCCATTCTTCGCGCAAACCCCTCCGCGAGGGACGCAAAGTCATACCTCGCTTCCTTCGGTGCTCGACCACGCCGTGCTCCAGTGCTAACACACCCTCTCCATATACTGCCAAACCTTCAGACCTCTCGCGATGTGCGACCCGCCGTGGAGGAGCCTAAACCCAGTCCCGTCGTCGCGTCCATTCTCGACCCGGTATACCACAGAACCTCTCTTGTCAAGATACAAGGCCCTTTTTCAGATCGTCAGCTGGAAAGCATCGCCCGTGGCTTGGTCTACTTACAAAAACTTGGCCTTGTCAGTGTCATCATCGTCGAACAGGACCAAGTACCCCGAGGGGACGAGGGCGAACGCGAGACCATATTAGAAGAGACTACCCGCGTCGTGGAGGCTCTAGAAAGGCAAGGGGCCAAAACACGTCCCGTCCTTGGCGCTGTCGTTCGTCTTGGCCCCAAGCCCGACGAAGACCCCGCGGCCAGCAGCTCACGAGTGCCCACCCCGGAGGCGCACACGGTACCTTCTGACCTTGCCCCTATACGTTCTGCGCTGCGCGCCGGAGAGATCCCTGTTCTTTCTCCTTTGGCTCTGGATTCGTTCTGCCGCTCGGTCAGGATAGACGCCAACGACGTGATTGCCGCTCTCGCCCGGGGCATGGTGGAAGCTGCCGAGCTTGACCGTGACCGGAAGCCAACAACTGAAACAACGCGACCGGAGATCGTACCCGATGTCGATTTAACGCCCATGCGCCTGATGATTATCAATCGGGAAGGCGGTGTGCCCTCATACGCCCGGTATGGCCTACCTCATCTCCTCGTCAACTTGGACTCGGAGTACAAGTACATACGCGATACTTTCCAGCCGTCGTGGGAGGCCGCCCATCCGACCGCCCTCTCAAATCTTGCTCTGGCGCACACCTGCCTTGCTTATATGCCGCCTTCTTCCTCGGCGGTTATGGTGAACCATCGGGCGCCCAGTTCATTAATCGGCAATCTTATCACGAACAAACCTGCCGTTAGCTCTAGTCTTCCCCATGCGTTGCTCCAGGGAAACCGGAGTCTTACAGTCAACACGCCCACCTTGCTGCGGCGCGGTCTCAGCGTGGAGGTCATCCGAGATTGCGCCAATATTGACAAAACGAAGATGACGCGGCTCTTGGAACAGTCGTTCGGCCGGGTGCTCGACAGCGATGCCTTCTATGCCCGCCTAGAGAAGGACCTCGACTTTGTCATCATCACGGGCGACTATGCTGGCGCTGCTATTGTCACGAGGGAGTCGTCCAGTACCGATCCTTCTGCTCCCCCGATCGTCTACCTCGACAAGTTTGCTGTCCTCCCGAGCCACCAGGGCGACGGCACGGTTGACTTTCTCTGGGTCGCCCTACACGACGAAACCTACGGTCTCGGCCTCCCGTTCTCCGTCAATCCGAACGGCGGAAAGGAGGGCCGGGGCGAGGGCAAGGATCTCGTGTGGCGCAGCCGTTCGAACAATCCCATCAATAAGTGGTACTTTGAGCGCAGTTCGGGCCACATGCGGATGGGCGACTGGGTTCTGTTCTGGTGTGACGCTGAGAGACGACTGAAGACGGAGACGGGCCGACGCGCCTCGGCTGGGCTATCATACGTCGAGGAATGGGAGCGCGGCAGATTGGAGTTGTGGGCAGATGCCGTCCCGAAGGTGCCCTCAAGTTGGAAGAAGTGACCCCAAAAAAAAACTCCCGTATCGGGAGGGATGTCCGAGCCCAAGTCACTCACCCATGGAGAGATCTGATGGATCAATTATCAAGGACTGCAGCATAGAACATGATATGTATTTGTGGCGCGGTACACTAACTATATGAGTAGACACGATCTCACGCATGTGCATGTACTATACAAAACGTAACGCAAACACGGCAGGATAGATAGAATCATTTCAAATCAACTTTGTTTCTGCACCTTCTCGACCTCGTATTGTGAGCTACTTGTTGCGGAGGAGGCACTTGCGGGCTCAAATTTTCAGCCGCATCCTTAGTTTGCGTTGACTTAAACGACCCCACCCTCTTCCAGGGCTGATACGGGCAGTTCTTGAGCAGCACCGAGTCCACCAGATCGGCGATTCCTTCCTCAATGCACTCTGTGAATCCATTGACGGTCCAATGGTCGATGTTTTTTATGAGGAGAAACATTTGAATGATATTGGCGGGGCTGTCCAGGTTCCACTCGTGGACGTCAGTCTCGTCTCCACCCTCGTAGTGGTAACCGGGAAACAAGGCGGATCGCACAATCTACCACGACGAAGTAAGTATGGATGGATCTCTCCTCTCAGAGGACGTCGCGCGTACCGGGGGTTCTTGGCCTTTGCTGCTGCACCAGTCCACGTGCGCCCGGACAATGCCGTCGGACCAGACCAGCCCAAACACGGGCGCGCGGACGTGTAACGAGTGCAAGTGCCTGACTGCGGCGGCCGTTGACATCCTGTTCTGTCGATACGCATCTTCGAGCATGCTATGAACGGGCTTTTTGTCTTCCCAGAAGCTGGACGCGAACTGGAAGCCCGGCGTGCCCGGCAAATGCACGCATGGGGTGCTCTGACACGCAAATGACTCCTCCCCCTTTCCTGGAGAACCTGCGAGCTTGCTACGTTTGAGTTGCTTGAAGGCAGACTCCGCTGCGAGCGACAGCTTTCGGATAGCCTTCTCGGGAACGAAGACGGCGCAATCGGGGACGACGCTCTTCGCGTTCAGAATTCTCAGTGACTGGGTACGAACGCGGGGGTGCGGAAGGGGCTGGGGCAGTGCGATCGGCCATTTTGCCCTAAATCGTATTCATCCATCAACGAGTGAACGAAGGGCTTGTTATGAGCCCGTACCTGTATGTTGACTGCCGTAGTGCACAGCTACGAAGGCCTTCGTACCTGACACGGCTATGAGTCTAGACGGCACCCACTCTGGAATGATAGCGCTTACACATTAGAGACAAAGTCCGCCTCGAAGACTCTGTCCTTGGATTCGGAACGCATCCGCTGAAGGCGCTCCCAGGCGAAAAACACAACTCTCATTTCATCGAGGAGCCGACAATTGCTCTTGCCAGAGTTGGTTTTCGAAAATAACTGTGGGCACTCCTCGTGAGCTTTGTTTAAGAAGTCGACGAACTCTGGGCTTGATGTTGCCCTCAACCTTCGGCAAAACTTAGAGGACTAGATTGATAGTGGCAACGCATTTCAATATAGTATCGGGTATAGAAACAAGTGGTATCCTTACTGGGTCTACCCACGCCTTGGGAAGACATCCTCGTGTATTGAACACGCTATCCACATATCCCTTGAAGTCGCTCGGTAAGTCTGAAAATGCAACTTGTTCGCAACCTTGGTATGAGCACCAGGTATCGAAATTTTTAGCATTTCTAGCGATTCTAAGGCAGAACGTCTACACCAGACTTAGGATACAGAGAAAAGGGCGCACTCGGATGCCGAGAGGGAGCGTGAGTGCACAGCAGTCCTTTTCCTTGGGAGAGCGGCTGATGACGTTGCGGCCGAATCCAGTGATGCTCTTGCCATTGCTAATTATAGATATACTTCCGTGGATATGGATCTTGATTTCGGGGTAAAGACAGGTGGTCGTGAGGGATCGTTGCTAGAAAAAAAGATTGTAAATGTCAGTAAAAGTCGTCACAGGCGTGGTCGTTGTAGAAATAGATATTATCAAGCGCAGAAGGTGATTCAACCTCTGCGAATGGGTGTAGAGGGAGAAGGAGGAAGAAACACGTATTAACGGCGGCCTCATTTACATTGTCCCCATTGATCACGTGATCGCGTTGTCAAGTGTCGTAAAATATTATTAATTATTAATTTCTCAGAAGAGGCTATCCATGATTTTACGAGAAGCCTCTACCCCGAGCTGTGTACAGTCAACCCGTATTAAAACAAGTATTAAGCATAAAGACTCAATTATAACTTACGAATGTGGCCGCATTTGCGGGGAATGCCTGGAAGCATTATTAGTATCACCATGTGCCCTCTCACGCGATCAGGGAAACGCACCCGTGCCATGGCTGGTCCGAATCCCTTCCACAGTGCTTTCACGCCATCCACAGCAATAGTCTTCCGTGCGCAATCGACGATACCAGAATACGTCCCCGTCGGCGCAGATTGCAACCTCGATTTTAGAACCTGACCCGTGTATGATGTCACGTCGAGATCCCATAAAACAGAGGAGACGAGTCAAACGACACGCACGTCCGGAGGAATGGCGATAGCCCACATAGCCACGCCCGCAGTTCCGCCGGCCAAGATGACTTGGCCGATATTCAGGTCCGAAGACTGTGCGCCAGCCGGTGCAAGTGCCTTTTTCGTGACTTCGTAGGTGGCAAAGTATCTTTGGGCAGATAGATCGGTTGAGCTGACATCGAGAAGAATTCGGGAAGCAAACGCACGCTGCACTACCGGGTCCATCCCGTGCTAACGTGGCGAACGTGCCCCGAAATATACTACGAATACCACCCTCTTTGTATAGGTGTCCAATGACGTCGACAACGCCCTTGTATTGAGGGCCAGACCCTCCCTGCCCCTGCACCTAATAAACGAAGTAAATGAACCTCACATCTAGTCTAACGTTCGCGGGGGCTTACTTGCAGAAGGACTTTGGCACGTTCCACGGGTGCAGTGACAAGCGTAGTCGGAACTGCAGATAGGAAACCTGCCGCCGCGAGCTCTCCCGTTGAGAGCGCTGAGTCGGTGCGATTCGGCGTAAAGTGGTGGATGAGTTTCTTGGAAGCGTCGTATGCCTGGACAAGACCACAACGTCAGGTCTCGTAAGCAGGAGAGGAGTTGGGGTACCCAGAATGAGAGTGCAAATATGGGTGTTACACCCAATAACGGAGGAACTACACCACGATACAATCCGGTGGGGCCATCCCTTGCCAATGCCTTCTTGACGACATCCAAGCCTCCGGAATATGTCCCAGGTGACGCGGTCTGTAGTCTAGTTTTGGTCAAGTCAAACGGATGACCTAGCATGCGTAGGCACATACACGAATGCGAGTCAATCCACATTCGAAAGAGGTTGTAGCACGTCTAGCCTACGCACCAACTAAGACTGCGCAGACGCCTCCGAAACCTCCAGCGATGAAAGATTTCGCGTTCTCCACTACAACCGATGAACCCGAGCTGGTGCCCGCAGTGGCCTGATCGGATGAGTCCCCACTCTGTATTATTTCTTAGAGACGGGAGAACAAGGCCAATAGACCACTCACCATCTCTTCCTACCTGTTAATTTGGTGGGGAAGAAAAACGATATTTAACTGTCATCGGGAATAACATCGGAAACAATCACGGGGCTCGGCCCACTCAATCTCCGGAGCGATTGGGAGTTGAATAAATAATTTACGTGTACAGTAATATGATAAACTATCAAAACTCATCGTCATCCTCTCTGGTGAAACCACCGACAGGCTCGTATGTAGCCTCCGTTCTATCCAACCGCCAGATCTTCCGCACTCCCATGAAGAACAGTCCAATCGCGAGCACGCCGAGGATTCCGACAACTATCGGCACACCATATTCGATCCACCCCGGCGGATCATATGGAGTCAGCAGTCGGTCAATCTGAATCACGCCGCCCGTGCCACCCCCAGTCGTCGCTCGCCCCCAACCTGTCACTTTAGCCCAGTCTTTCTTGCCGCCTGTGCCACGGGCGTTCTTGATGCCTACTGCAACCTCACCACCCTCCGTCTCGCGAAACACAACGTCACGGTAGTTTGATTCGGGTGAGATGAGCGTCTCGTATGTGTCTGAATCAAGGAAACGCAATGGCCGGTTATTGTTCGGCGTGCCAGACACATCTAAGGACTTCGGAGTGTTGAGGAGGTGTTGCCCTACCAGGAGTTGCATTGTTGCCTTGTCCGAATATAATTGCGTCAGGTTGACCTTCTTGAACGCGTCATCTGTTGGGCACAGCAGTGTCCAACCCGTACCCGAGATATCGTCTTGACCCCAAGGCGAGTCGACTGGCGGGGCCGTCCCGTTCAATACCCATTCCATGCCGGCTTTGATAATTAGATTCGTCATTGTGGTACCCTTTGCTGCCTTGGCCAATTTGCCCACAGTTAAATGAACCGAGCGCGGAATGAAGACGTCCGAAAGTTCGTGCACGGCACCCGTTTCGGATAACAAATCCATCAGAACGAGCTCAGAGTTCAAGCCCGGCCATCCACCGCTAGACGTCAAGGTAATGGTGCCTGTCTTGGTGCGTTCGACGTGTAGATCAGACCCTTCCAGCGTCGGATACGTTCTAGCCGTCGAGTTCTGCAGGTCCCGGGCGTATACGACGTCGTCAATTACGTGGTGTAAAACGACACTCTCGAGGTCTGCTGTAGCTGAAGCAGACAGAAGATGTGCGCTGACAAGTAAACCAAGACGCTTAAAGGCGTCGTTGTGGGGAACGAGCAGCGTTGTGCGGGGACTGGTTTTGATCGTGTCTGCGAGATCAGCTGAGAATATCGCAGCAAGGAAGGAAGAGAAGTTGAGAGTGGGCAAAGCAATTTGCAGGGAGTTGCCGGGAGGGAACAGAGGCCGGGAGATAAAGTACACAACTGTGTTGTTTATCTCAACTACATTTTACTTGGTTAGCACAAGCTCCAGTCGTTCAAGGGGTGGCTTAACTGGGTTCACCAATGGTTGCCGCCCCGCCGAAACTGATGGAAGGTACGACTTCGGCTTGTTCCTTGCTGCCTCCAGTGATTGACGCTTGCAGTACCTGCGCTTTTCCGGCTAAACCAGGCTCGTCTAATTCTGTCTCTATGAGCAAGCCGTCTTTGAGAGTTTTGGGAGTCCACCGGCCAGGAAGGAAGTGGTATTTCAACATCCTTTTCAGCTCATCGCTGCCTTTCTTAGGAAGCTCCTCATCTCCGTATGCAGCAATCACGTCATCTTGGGGGACGAGAATTGTGTAGTGTGCATCGGTGTCATTGATGAGGTTGGTCAAATTCACGGAGTGGATCATGGAAACAAAGTTGGTGGAGTTCATCGCGAGTAGGAATTTCTCCGGCGTTAATTGTAGAGTGCCCTCAGGAATCAAGAGCGATGAGACCGTGTGCAAGACCCCATTGGACGCGTATATGTCCGGCTCAACAAGCTCAGCTTCTGATACCATGACCCTGTCGGATTTGGTCACAACGTTTAACTTCCTTCCGTCTAGAGTAGTCACTGCATTGCGTTAGATGAAAAGGACACGACTGTAGGGGGAAGTGACTGACAATTGATGGCAGGGTTGAATGATTCGGACCATTTCACGCCATGCCGCACGACAGCGTGCATTTCAAAAATGCGGTTTACGTCGTCTGTAGCGAATTCGCTCTCCAGGTAGAGCTTCTCGAGCGGGTGGAGAGCGTTCCAGGCAGAGTCCACGGGAACAAAAACGGTGAGCTTCGCAGTCTCATTAAGACGACTGATTGCCGCTGGGGTCAGTATCTTGTGAAAGTAGGATGTGGAGGGATGAGTGGCGACCACGTCCGCTGACCAGGCTGAATCAAACACATGCATCGACGCATTGAATGATGGTACGCACATAAACTGGGAGGGACTGTCAAGATACTTTCGATACCAAGGAGGACCCCATTTCCCGCGTCAACGGGACCTTTGACGACTCGAGTACCACCCTTACCGAAAGCGTCGACGCCGACATAAATGCCACCACGGCGGGAAGCTACCCGGAGCCGTTGTGGCTCGCCTCCGAGGGATCCACCGGGGACCGGGAGCCAAGGGGGAGAAGGAGGAGGATCATCAGACGGGGGGCCAGAGGGGTCGCGCGGAAAGTGGAGAGTCTTCGTAACAAGGACGTTGTCATCCTCTGGGAGGGCGGTGGTGTAGTTAAGCAAATGGTAGAATATTTCCTGCCGAAGACGTTCATTGACATTGTCACCTGTGAGTGAACTGTGCCGAGAAAGGAATGCGCCGCCGTGAATTGCATCGTTTGTGGGGGCAAAGAAAGTACTGCCATTGAGCCTGTTGAGGGTGGGAATAAGCTTGGCGCGTTGAAGGAGGCGAAGGAGGGTCGTGTAATCTGGATCCTCGGACAATTTGTCTACGAGAGTGGTTGAGAACGCGTTCGCGTGGGGGTTCAGCGGGAATTGTGAATACAAGGAGGCAAGGGAGTAGTAAGGGAGGAGGGCAAAGAGGAAGGAGGGGAGACGCATTTGCGCAGGGACAGCTGCGGGGAGAGGGACGCGGGTGCCTCTTATGTCTTACGTCTTATGTTATGACGCGGACGCGCATGTATGCGTGCGGCGTGCGCTACCCTGCTTGCCCCTTCCGTTTTCCGCTATTGGCCGGCGGTTGGCCCCTGACCATGCTCGACCTCGTGCGCGCTTTCCCCGGCTCGCCTTCATCAGCTTTTCGCCTTCACACCCTCTGTCTTCCCACAGAGTCTCTTCTTGTAAGTCAATCTTGCTCGCTTACTCCTTTTCCCAACTCACACTCACCCGTACAATCTTGCTAGCTTTATCCGTCCGCCGACACAGTTGTCATCCTCGATGCTACCTCGCTCCGCTTCCTTTGCGCCCTAGCTTTTTCTCAGGTCTTCCCTGGTGCGGGCGCGAACTGTAATATTACATCTCTCGCCGTTGATCCTGCGTTAAAGCTTGTACGCACTTCCTCATACAATGCCACGTGCCCTCTCACCGCTCACTAATCGTCCTGTGCTCCACCTCTGCCCCGCATACAGGTAGTTGCCGCATCCGGTCCTAGGCTTGCCGTTTGGTCTCTTTCTGGAGTCTCCGCTCGCACTTGGCTCGTTCACTCGTCTCTTCTGCTTCCCGATGATAGGCGCATCACCGCCGTCGACTGCAGTTCCGGTGTGCTTGCTTCGCTTCTTCCACTTGCTTACCATCACTCACCCTATGCAGGTCTCCTGGTGGTTGCGACTCAGTCAACACTGTCTGTCCACACTCTAGTCATGGAGAATGACCTTCCGACCTGGTCATCCAAGTGGTCGTGCAGGTCACCTTTTCCCTTATTCGCTTGCACTTCCATCGTCTCATATGTATAACAGGTCGCAGGAGTTGTCTTCCATCCACTTCTCCCCTTCCCTGGCGTGTCTTGCAACCGTCTCGGAGGTACGCACACAACATCGCCACACTTCGCTTCACATTTGACCCACGACTAGCAAGCCAAAATAATTCGCATAATTCTTACGACGTCCGGCCGGCAGATTCAGGCAATTCCTCATCCTAGACCTGTCACCAGTATTATTTGGCGTCCTACCCAGGCTTCTAGCCGGTGAGCGATGCCCAAAACGTGGACTTGCACACCACTGATATCGTATACAGGGATGGCCTTGTTCTGTACACAGTTACCTCTGACGCGACACTTCGCATATTCACTCCTGTCTTGGACTCCCCACAACACATGCAACTACATGCAACTTTCAATCTCTCTTCGTCGACGGCCTCAAAGCCACCCCCGAGACCGACCGATCATCCTGTTTCGAGCGTTTTTTATCTTAATAGGGAAATTGTTACTCGGGCGCTTACATCTGTCCTCTCGGACACGTCTGATAAAGACGACGCGAAAACACGAAGAGTCCAGGACATCAGAGACGCTGGATGGGATATGTTTATGCAAGCCCTTCCCGATGGCTCTCTTTCTATCCAGGCCGTTGCGGCAAGTACCTTGTCCATCATTGATAGCTTCGAGCCTCACCTCTAGCCAGAATATGGATCGGCGACCACCAACACTCCTTAAGCAGTTCACCCTTCTTCAAAATGTCCCATTCTCATTTTTTAGAGCTCCCTCATACTTGCACGTCGTTCCCGGCCCCACCAAACACACGCTAGCATTAGTCTCAACAGCTCCTCTGTCCGTGCATATGCTCGACCCTTTGAACTTTTTTGACTCGCGTTCCGATGGTCTCACACTACTGGGTCGTGTTCAAGATTACATGATTGATGGCGAACCACATATCAAACAGTTCGTGCGTACACCTAATGGTACGGGCTTGGCAGTTGTGCGTGAAACGGGGGGTGATGCGTGGATTGTGCGTGATCATGGCACATCACTACAACGTGCTGGGCATTGGACGACGGCGGACAATGTCGTCGTGCTAAATGGAGGCAAGTTCCATATGATGCGGGGGTCTGCCGAAATTCACACACCTTTTCAGGGCGGTCCTTTGCAACTTTCTCGAATGCCACCTGCCTCCTCACATTACATACCACACCAGAGCTCACCCTATCTCTCCCTCCTATATCCTCCTTGTTTTCGCTTCCTTCCCGAAACGGTGCTCCCTATGAATGCATATATGCCATCACTGCTGATCTGGCGCCCACTATATGTCACATTCATGCGGTGAGTGGAGGGCTACCTTCACTATCTGTGGTCTCTCAGACCGCATTGCCGCTACCGTCGCCGGTAGCATTTATCTTACCCGTCGATCCCATGGGGTGGATATCAAGCCGTGACACGGCTGGGATGGAACATGATGTCCTTTTAAGCGTTGGGAGAGACGGTGAGCTAATGTTTTGGGTGCCCGGCGGGAATGGGATCGGCTGGCATCGCAGTGGGAGACTGCGCACTAGTCGAACAAGCATACGCTTGGCGCGGTGTAGTTCTGCAAAAAAGACTGTTCTCAGTGTGTCTCCCTCCCTCACGAATCACGCGCGGGTGGCTTATGCCCTTGTGCAGTTGTTCCGCGTGCAGATGGGGAGGAACTCACAATTTGGGACTCGAAAGAGTCTGAATTCTCATCGGGTCTAGAGTATGCGAAGATATTGGACTCTTCCGAGCAGGTGAACGACCTTGATTGGAGCTCGACACCCGACAATCAATCCATACTCGCAGTTGGATTCGCGTACCGCGTCGAGATACTGTGTCAACAACGGATGACATACTTTGACGAGGGCCCTGGTTGGGGCGTCATCAAGAGCATCGAGATTGAAAAGTAGGTAAACGCATCTCTGGCTCTTTGGTGAAGACACCCTACTAAATTATGCCTAACTGGTGAAGTCTACTCCCACACCCGATTAGCGATTCTATCTGGTTGGCGCACGGGACACTTCTTATTGGTTCTGGTCATCAGATGTGCTTATATGGACTGTCTCGACAACTTGAAAAGGAGGAAACTGAAGAGGGCCTCTTCGAGTATGTTGCAAGGCTGAATGGACCCCTCCCGGACTACCATCCTCAGATGTTGCTGCAGTGTCTCTTGTGGGGTCGGTCATCACTATCGTTATTTCTCAATGGTGCTCATTGTTGGAATACAGACAAGCTCGATCTTGTTAAGGAGATTCTTGTGCACCTATCTCGCGAGGTGGAGAAGAGACCTGAATTGCAGGATGATGCTTTCCGGATGACCCCCATCCCAATTAGTCACTATCTCAAGAGAAATCACATTTCAAGTCCAGTCAGCTTCAGCCCGTGTTGCCCTGTCCCAGATTTTTCTCACCGGTATTATAGGTCACAGGGTCTCACCGCCGGCAGTATTCTTCTCTGTTCAACGGACTGGAGGAAACCGACGAGTGAGCATTACATGGGTTTCGACACGCACCCGCTGATTGTAGCAGGCCAGAAGATCAAGGCTTCTCTCGGCCACTAATCGAACGACTACTCGACCATCTAGAAGCAACGCCGCTACCTCATCTAACACCGAATGAGCACGCACATCTTCTTGTGCTCATACGAGCCATGCTTGAGGTACGCAGTAGTGGGTATAGCTCTACTCTGCCTTAGCGGGGCGTCATTCAGGTCGACGAGTCCCGGAGAGCCCTCGATGCCAATGGATTCCGTTATCTCATCTCAATGCGTTCTTTTTACATTCTCAACCAACGCGCTTCTGTCCCAAGTAGCCCAGAGTCGAGAGGTGCTGTCAGTCGCCGATCAGGCTGGCGTGCGAGATTACGATTTCGTGATATCATCTGGGCCTTTCATAGTGAGTCTCAGGGGTTGCTACTGTCAGCGTCGTTGGCTGCGTGCCAAGGTAAAATGACATGGAGCGATGCTCGTGCATTGGGTGTGTTTCTCTGGCTCAACTCTGTTGAATCGATGGTACGTAAGATCACCGTTCCCATGCACGAGTTCTATTCATTAATACATCGCTGCAGAGATCTCACATGGAGCTCATCGCTCGGACTGAGTATATGGCTGGAGATGCTCGCGATCCAGTTGCCTGCTCGTTGTTTTACTTCGCCCTCGGAAAACATAAGCTCGTGCATGGACTCTGGCGGCAGGCTGCATGGCACAAGGAGCAAACAGTCATGATCAAGTTCTTGTCTAACGATTTTGCGCAAGCGCGATGGCGGACTGCGGCACTCAAGAACGCCTATGCTCTGCTCAGTAAGCGTCGCTTTGGTATGCACAGCCACACATTTTTCCCTCGCGTTTAAACTCAACGAGAAATTGTTAGAATATGCGGCTGCGTTCTTCATCCTTGGTGGTAATCTGAAAGATGCCGTGAATGTCTGCCTTCGTCAACTAGACGACTTCCAGTTGGCCGTTGCTCTGGCGCGTGTTGTTGAGGGTCGCGATGACGGCCCCATCTTGCGCGACATTCTCAACGAGA
>WNGR01005898.1_pt1 | contig 18563 bp, 10 predicted proteins | sample 5407581 | NCBI WGS metagenome assembly WNGR01 (sample SAMN13153383, study PRJNA577476) | soil metagenome | isolation source: 80 cm soil or saprolite under Garry oak tree replicate 2 | place: USA:California | collected 2016-06-15 | reverse complement strand
CATTCTCGATCCTATTAGCTTCACTCATAGTCTTCCTAGGAGGCGAACTCTCCCAGATCCCACTATCTCTCTCTAAAGCGCTCACAGGAGCTATCCTCGGAGTAAGCATAGCCCTCGGCACCTTCAATAGCTCGGGATATCTCATCCTGATCCTAGCCTTCTGGTTTCTCGTCCCACTCATCGCAACCGCGCTAGGGATAGTTCTGATAGGACTGGACGACCGGCTTAGCCCCAGAAACCTCTGGCTGAAACTATCACTACTCAAGACCGGCTTGCTACTCGTCTCTTTCCTCTCAGCCTACGTCCTGGGCAGCAATACTCTCGGACTCATTGCGGGAGTTGTCTACAACCAGACTCTATACGCAACAATCGCAGTGGGGCTGGGCGCTATGCTCGGCACTTTCGTCCTGGGACGGGGTGCTCTGCGTAGACTGACAGAAGGTATCTTCAGCCTCCGCTATCCGAACGCGTTCTTCTCTCAGATGATAGGATCAGCAACGGTCGAGCTGGCGAACCAGCTCGGAGTGCCCTTGTCGATCACTGAGACCGTGTCCTCTGGAATCATCGGGTCCGGGCTCGCGCGACGGATGAGAATTATGAATGCTAGAAACGTCTTCCTCATAATATCCAGCTGGATAATCTCCCCAATAGCAGGCTTCCTTCTTGCCTTCGCCCTCACAAAGATCCTCTAACCAGATCGCTAGGCTTCCCTTTTCCAACCATGAAGGTCAGAAGCGAAGATCATCTGATAACGCTGTCAGAATACGGATCCGATGGCGAAAACTCTGCTCTTTCTGGAAACCTGTGAGTGCTTCCTCGCTCTCTCACTTCTCTTGCCATTGATGTCCACAGTGCTTGCTAGGTGGAGAGTCTAGGCATCCAACTGCTGGCGGGTGTTTTGGCATAGATAACCTCGGGAGCTTGTCCGGGACAGAAGACATCTGTTCGATTATCGGGACACAAGTCGCAGCTTGGCGGATTTATGGCGTTGTTAGCACAGAAATGGTTACAGGAGGGTGGATTAGTACCGCGGTTTGTGCAGAAGCATGCCTGTCTTGAAGTATTGTACGTTGCAAGCGAACCGCAACTATCGCATGAGGGGTAGTTCACAGCGCCATTGGCGCAGGTTGGCGTTGACGTCTGAGCAGGGTTGTAATAGGCTCCAGCCGCGATGCCGGAAATCGCGACTAAGACCACGATTGTAGAGACAAGGATTCTTGTCGTTGTCCAGAACCGCTTAGACTCTCGACGATTCAAGGCTTCCTTGCCGCACACCGAGGCACCGCCCGACGCCCGGTAGGGACCTCCTGATACTGTCCCCAGGCTTCTGCCGCATATTCCACAGACCCTACTCCCCTGTCCAATCGATCCACACCATGGGCAGGCAATCATCGCAGATCCCCTCTGTATTGGTGTCTAACCTTCTTATTTCTATCCTAATTCAATGCCGCGTCTTGGTTGGAAAGAAAACGTCTGCTACAATCTTGGACACGTGTGTCCTACCTTCGATAGATGCATTGAGAAGGTGGTGGGTCCATTGTTGCAGGTTTGCTTGTGACGACTGCACGGCTCTGGTCAAAGGCCTGATCACTGGTGGGTTGATACTCGTTAGCTGACGATAACCAGTCTTGTCCGCAGTGAGAGAATTTCGGGGCTCGGGGTCGAGCACCCCCGATTATGAGCGCTAGCGCCGTTGTCTGAGAGAGGTTCGCGCCTGAGACCGTGACGTTAAGGATGAATCTTCCGGGAGAACACTTGGAGCTGATACCCAGTGTCAAGTTCGAGGCTCCTCCTGAGGGTAGAGTCATGTTTGCCGGCTCGAAACTGGCGAGCACGCACCCGGGCATCCCAGAAACATGGAAGGTCAACACATCTGAGAGTCCCATGAAGGACGCGACTACGACAGCAGCAGAAGTTGTGGACCCCCTTGCAGCATGCGCTGGATTGGGGAATACGGATACGGTCAGGCTTCCGTGTATCAGGGTTAGAGTGACGCTCCGGGCTATCGAGACGTCACTTCCCTGGATGGTGATGTTGAACGCCTCTGAGGGGCATGCCGCTTCGACGAATAGCGTTAGGACAGTAGTGTTGGACAGTCCCTGCACGAGCTTCAGAGGACTCGGCGGGCTGAAGCTATAGGTGGCGCATGATGGGAGACCTGATACTGAGAGCATTATCGAGGTTGACGGGTAGTTGTTTATGCTCCTGGCCGTGACGTTTACGCTTCCTGAGAAATCTGACTTGACTCCGAGAGTCGTCGAGGTGGCTGAGAGCCTGAACTCGGAAACCGTCAGAACGAAGTAGGCAATTCGCATAACGCCGTAAGAGGAATCGAAGGCTCTCACGACGATGAGAGTAGTCGATGTCGAGCAGCCGGGGCCGGCCTTTATGGTTATAACTGAGAACGAAGGGAGGGAAGGCTGGTTGACGTGCAGTATCGTCTTGTTGGCGTTAAACGAGACCAGGCATAACGGAAGCCCGTAGATTCGTACACTAACGCTGTTGGCATAGCCGTTTATCGGAGTACCTTGGACAGTCATCGAAGTGAACCCTCCATCCGCAACGTTCACCGATGCCGGCGAAGCTGTGATGTAGAAATCAAACACCCCGAGCGTGACGTTGATCGAATGAGACACCGAACCGCTGCTAGCAATCATCGTAATCACATAGTCCGTCTGGGGCGCATTGGTTGTCGAAACGCGCAATGAGGTCCTGCCTACGCCTCCGGACGAGAGCGTAACGTTGGCAGGGCTGAACGGCGAGAGCACCGGACCACTGGTTAGAACTGGCGTTACGTCCTGCGCGAATACTATTGTGCCGGCAAAACCGTTTAGACTGACTATTGTGAATGGGATCAGCGTAGCACCACCTGTCATGACGCTGAAGTGAGTCGCCTTCGAAAAAATTCGAAAGTCTACTGCATAGACGGTCACGACGACCGACCGTGAGAGCCTGCCGCTCGTTCCGGTTATGTTGATAGAAAAGTCGCCGAAGGTCGGCGACGTCACCGTGAGGTTCGAGGCTGCTGATCCTGCACCCGGCACCGCAAGGTTTGTGGAACTCAATGTTGTGGTAAGACTCTCGGTGGATGTTGTGAAGTCTATTGGCGACACCGAAAGTGTGAGGCTCACTCCTCCAGCGAACCCGTTCACGCTGGACAGGGTCAGCATAGAAGTGATGGTGGACTTCGCCGTCATGCTCAGGGTCCTTGGGCCCGGAGAGATGGTAAACTCCGGGAGGAAGTCCGGAGCGCCTTCATAGACAGCAAGCAAGCTGACGTCCACTGAATCGACCACTCCATCGGCATTGAGGTCAGCCGCTGGGTCGAAACACGACTGGTCCTGACTGCATAGAAACGCGCTCATCAAAACACTAGCATCTCCCGACGTATCGACAGTCCCGTCCAAATCGACGTCGACATTTCGGAACACTCTAACCGACGAGGTAAAACTTGAGCCGGAGAGAGTTATGTTGACGTTTGACGATAGCTGGAAGGGGCTGACCGCCAGGTCGAGGAGAATGAAGCCGCGGTAGAGACTCGGCAGAACCATGTCCACCGATGTTTGAGACACCGCGTACGTCTGGGAGAATATTATCACTCCTGTGGCGGAGCTGGTGGCGAGAACGGAGACTGTTCCAGACAACGTCAACGATGTTGGAGAGGTGCCGACTGTGAGGGTTCCAGTTGTGTTGACAGAGACCCCTGTGAAGAGGTTGAGACCGTTCACCGGGATGCTGATGGGTGTAACCGCCAGAGCGATGAAATCGCTATGTGATTGTAAACCGGAGTTTCCGGTCACCGTCACCGTGTAGACCCCGGCAGGAGTCGAGGATATTGTGGAGACATTCAACAGTACTGCAGTCTCTCCGCCGGGTGAAAGCGAAAGACTCGTCGAGACGAGATTCAAGCTTGGGCCGTCGGCCAGTCTGGGTGAAATAGATGCATCAAGGCTAATGTTACTTGAGAAGTTGTTGATGCTCGACACGGTAATGTTGCAGGTGACTGAAGATTCGGTCGATAGGCTGAGCCTTCCTGGACTCGCTGAGACGGTGAAACCTTCACCGAGAACGATGATCGTGGCCGGAATGCTAATTGAACCACTTGTACCTGTAACGGTCACGGCGTAGGTCCCCGCAGCCATGGAGGCTGTCGTAGAAAGTGTCAGAGTGACGTTCGCCGATCCCGCGCCGTTCAAAGCGACATATGTCTGGGTGAGGGATATTGTCGGTCCTGAAGGGGAGACACGGGCCGAGAGCGTGACCGGCTCTGGGAAATCCTGGAGACTGGTCAGCGTGATCGTGGAGTTAGCGGACGAGCCAACGGCGACACTTGTGTACGTAGGGCTGGTTGAGACACTGAACCCGAAGCTAATTGCATTTATGCTGCTGATGTACGTCGACCAGCATAGCCCACAGGACAGCGTCCGGCTGTAGTATTCTCCGGTGACCCAGATAGTAGTGGGACTGGAAGGGTCCACGCTTGCCCCGAAATAATCCCCGTACCTAACGTTTTCAAGAAACTGGCTGTCCTTTGTATCACTCGCATTTCCAAGCTTCAGAGTCCTAGGCTTCATTACACTGTTGGCGGGGTCGTAGTATGCTTGTCCCGTGACCCCTATGCTAGGGTAGCAACATGTGGAGTTGGTCGCGGACGAGTATCCGAACACGACCGCCAGATTGCCGGTGTTGTCGATGCGTAGAGCCGGGTAGAAGTAGTAGAGCCCCTTTTCTCCGACATCGAAGTCTTGAGTGACGGCAATTGGTGATCGGCTTGTATTGATCTGTGTTAGCCTGAAACATGCGCGGGTCTCATTATCTCCAGCTGGTATGCAGCCGTCTCCGAAAGTTAACCAGAGTTTGCCTTGGAACCAGGCAGCGCTCTCAATCCGAGCATCGCCCGCGCCGGCGGCAACCTGACCCGTATCGAGAGTAAATACAGTTCCAAGTTGAGGGGCGGTGACGGATGGAGTAATTGGGGAGATGGAGATTGGGATGGTCTGAATCGTCACTGTTCCTGGGGGGGTGCCAGAGGCAGAGAACATGTGGAATCCGACGCCCTTCAAGTCCGCGCCCCCCGTCGTGACCATGTACATGGTCGTGGTCGGACTGAGCGATTGTACAGGGTGCACCGATTCCAGATTGCTGACAGGTCCAAAGGAGGAAAAGTCAAGATTCACGACACCCGCAACCAGCTCAGCTTTGCTGATGACCCAGACTCGGGCGCCAAGGAATAGCGCTCCGGTAATGTCATGGTAGATGTTGGCGGTGATGACAAACTTGTCGTCGCTTAATCCAATTATCGGGTTGTCCGGAAACTGATCATCAGTGCTCAGTCCATACACTTTCCAGGATCCCGTCGGATCCGTGCTAAGAGAGACGGCGATCATCACGTTGGAGCCCGAAGCATCGCCGACAGATGCAAACCACCTTCCACTCGACGAATCAAACAGAACCTGAGGGTCAAACAAGAATGAGTTGCTTCGGCCGAGGAAAAATTGGGAGAATGTGAAGCCCTGAATCGGAGAACCCTGTTTCGAAAATACTTGGACGGCATCGTTCGCCATCTCCATCACATCGTCCGGTCCTGCGGCAACCTGCGGATCAGGTGGAAAGCTACCGCCCTGGCCTCGGTTGATTCCATCGAAGCCGTTGAGCACGCTAACTCTAGATGGGCTCATAGAGCCGAGGAGGGTACCGCCGAGCGCCGCGGGATTGATGGTCTCAGGAGAAGACGTCGAGCCAGACCAGTGGAGGTCAGGGAATGGAAATGAAGCATACGAAGGTGCAAGGGGAGGGAGAGACCTCGCGTCCACAGTTCTCTGGAGACTCAAGGTTCCGATGACAGGGTCCGGGAATTGAGCTGGAAAGTCCCTCTGGCTTTTACCTGAGCTGCCCGAGTCGGGCGCGGTCGCTGCGGAAGAAGAGATTCTGGGACTGAGAGAAATGCCCGCAACGACTGTTTCGGTGAGGATCAGCGTGAGGAGCAGAAGTAGCCGAATCTTCTGACTCGACCGATTAGCAGAGATGCTTGGCAGAGAGAGAAGGAAGGCGAAGATGGTGAGGATCTTGAATATGGAAGAGTTACTCAAGCATTCCTAGGAAAGGTCTCTGCACACATCAGGATTAGGCTTTATCGGCTGCGCTCGGGAGCACGTGCAATCTCAGCGACCAACAACTGAAAGTTGCGGGTAGACCACCGGAATGGCATAAGGGTTCATTGCGGCAAACCATTTCTGAAGGCGTGGATATCGAAATAAGCGAGACGACCGAACAGCAGCGTCCCACCTTCCAGCCTATACTTTATCCACGGCTCGTCCCGGACACTGAACTCCATCGCGTTCGCCTTTGTGAGATCAGCCTGAGCCTGCAAAAGGTCAAATTCTCTCATGACTACTTCCAATATTCGCTGCAAAGCTATCACAAAATGGTTTCGTACATGATCACCGTTGCAATTCGTAAGTTTCAACGAGCATTGTCCAAAGTGGTGTCGTGACACCGCTCAATCCGCAGCGCCTGATTCTCTATCTCTCTCCTCAGCCTCTTCTCTGTCAGCTTCTTCATTCAGAGCCCAAGAAGCTCTTCCACTAAAGGGCCTGTACGGTTTGCCGGTAATAGTATCAATTCCGGACATGACAAGGACTACGCCAACTATCAGTATTGCAAATCCTAGAAGTCCTATGAAGAACAGGCTAGCCGATCCTGACACTATCAGTCCTAATCCAATCAGTAATCCAGCGATCCCCGACTTGCTAGCTTCTCCTTTCATCCGAGCCGCATGATCCTTGAACTGTGTCGACTGATCAAGGCCGAGCGAAGCTGTCTCTGAGATGTCGGATCCGCAGACGCCGCACGGGTGCTCATCATCTGAGATCAGACTTCCGCAATTAGGGCAAGTTCTCAACCGTGCCTAGTTCTCAGTTATTCTTGATGCGGAGAGGCTTATCTTCTTATCTTTCAAAGACGATTATCATCATACCCAACTGGGATCGACAGCCAACCATTACTGTGGCAATAGTTGGGTCAGCGTTGCTCATGCTTCAATACGCTTCTCAAACCATTCGTGCCCGCAGTGCTTCCTAGGTGAAACGTCTAGCCCCCCAAACTGCAAAATCCTGCCACGCGTCAAAGAACTTCTCGGCAAGTCTTTTCTTGACGCTCCACGAATACCTTGCGTATGTTTTCGGCAAATAAGACTCGCCTTTCGCAGTCAGTTCGGGGACTGCCGCCAGATGAGATGGCTGTCGCCGAACTCGTGCCAGAGATACCGATGCTCGATCGCATCAGCGTAGGCAGACCTTATCCGACCTAGCCCTTCGATAGCGCTGAGCATTGCAAGATGACTCGTAACCGGATCGTGGAGTCCCGTTAGGAGTCCATCTACTGCATGTACACCGTTGCTCGGATTCACGTAACGGCTTGTGGTCTCGGCACAAGCTCGCAGCCCGCCGGTGTCCTCGGGAACGACAACGTCCGAATCGAAATTGTAGCCGTAGTCGTTGAGCATGTCTCCGCAGATCATCGGGTTGTCGTAGCACACCGCACGGAGGTACCGGTCGGCGATCTTAAAGATTGAAGAAACATGGCGCACGGTCTACGGTTGACGCTCAGAGTGTTATCGTAGAAAGGGATTGGATAGGGCTGATCTCTTCCGCTATCTCGGCCAGGTATTCATGGGCTTTCGAGGCTTCATCGTCCGATAGCTGGTGTTGGCTGTATCTTGCCTCCTCGAAGAGGATGGTGAGCCTGCCTATCGCTGGCCCTTCCAAGAGAAATGTTCGTCTCATTTCCTGTTCTAGTTCGCGGGCTGTCTGCTGAGGAGCCAGGCTCGCACCGTGTTTGGCACCTGTTAAGATCAGACGTTGATAGCAGTTGATTATTCTCGTCCTCGGGTCGCCGTTATCCGAGCCTGCGATCATCCTCATCGCATCCTCGACCGCTTTCAAAGCATCATTCCGGGCAACCAGGATCTCTTCATTGGTTTGAGCCTTTGACTCTCGGAACCCTACGATGAGGCTCCGTCCCACCACGATAGTGCTGACTATGAGGAGCGCTATGAAGACAGGGAGGAACCATCCCCAAGGAATCAGTCTGGTCAGACCAGCAAAACTTCCCTGTAGACTGGGAAGGCTAGGGTTTGGGCTACCTGCCACAATTTCCTTTCCGATTCCCTCTACGCTACTGTTGCTGGATACATGGCAGTCAAGGCCATTACAGCGTAACATGAGATAGACTAGGACGAAGGCCCATGCGTAGATGACTATCATGATCCGAAGAGTCCTGTGCTTCTTCCGTTTCTTCATCCTTCCCGCGATCCCGTGACCTAGCGAGTCGGAGAGACTCCGCATGTACAGAAGAACTATGATAATCAGGAGGACGAAGGCTCCGAGTCCAAGAACAGGTAGAGCGTCCAGAACGTACAGTATCCAGAAGGAGTTGACGAGAAGGCTTCCACCAGGCTGGCTTCTGGCCAGGCTTCCCATCACCCAGGCTAAGACCAGCAGAGCGATAACGAAGGCAAGAAGTACCCGAGCCTTCAACAAGAAATCCGCAACTAGTCCGTATAACAACGAGACTCATAAGTTTCTAGCCGGATAACCCGTGTCATAGCCCCGACGAATCAGGGTCCAAAGTCGAACCTCGTGGCACTCGTCCAGCTCTAATGGCTCTGATCATCGAGCCTAATGGCTCTAGAAAGGCTCGACTTCATCATAGATCCAAATTCTTAGGGCCACTGTTGCAACTTTCATACCCGAGAAAGACTAGCTCGTAAGGTCTAGACCTCACTTCTTCTGTGGATCTAAGTAGCCATTTGCAATGTAATTTCCCGGATCGGTGTTGTAGATATCGTACATTGTATGATTCCCACCGGTTTGGTAGCTTATGCTTGTTATCTGGACCCATGACATGGTGGGGATATTGAAGAGCGAGTAGCCCACCTTTAGTGAAGTGACCGATAACATTGCGAGAGTACCATTGGGCAGCATCACGTAGAGTTCCTGGGCCGGATTCTGATCTACTATGAGCGTCTGGCCAACTGTTGTCTGGATTATCTCACTATTGTGAGTGATTACAGTAGCGAAGTTTGTAATGGTTGTGTGCACAAACCGGTTTGTGCCAGTATCATATGAAAGAAGTTGCATGCCTACTTTGAGATGCTGCACGGAAATCTGTGTGCCATTTGCCAGAGTTATCAATGTGCCTGCCGCTACGCTACCGCTTCCTCCGCAATTTGGACACGTAACGCTGACGGTGATGAAGACTGAGTTTGAGAGTCCGGCCCCGGTTCCCGTCAGAGTCACGATGTAGTTTCCGAGGTTGACAGAATTTGCGACGGATATCGTCAAGACATATGAGACCTGACTGTTTGGGGAGAGAGTGACCGTGGTCGGGCTGGGTGACGCTGTTATGCCACTGATGCCCGTTGGGGGATAGGCGGTAAGGGTGACGGAGCCCGTGAATCCGTTCCTGCTTGTAACATAGACAGAGAATCCTTTCGAGGATCCGTAAGTAATATCCGCTGCAGTGGGATTCGAGGTGACGGTGAAGTCTGGTACTATCGCGTAGTTTGCTACGAGTCCGGCGCTCGGTACGGTTACCGTCATAGATGGCGATGTGCCTCCGCTCAACCAGTTGGAGAACGAATAAGACCCAGTGCTGTCAGTGAAGAAACTTTCAGCTGTTACCGTATGGGGTCCGTTTATCTGTAAGAAATGGTCTGTCGTGTAGTAGTAAGGTCCCCCATCCATCGAGATGGGCACGGAGTGCGCAGGTGATGTGCTTGTTGCAAGCTGACCATTTACGACAACATCACCAGAGTTGCCGGGGCCATCTCCGAACAAGTAGATGTCATCCATGTAGAATCCTTGGCCCGGGTCGGGAGATCCTGTTTGGTATGTGAACGCTATGGAAGTTGCGGTCGGAGGCATCGTCATCCTAGCGTTTATCCACTCTGTGTATAGAGTCTTAGCACGTGCCCCGCTGGTGCTGATCGGTCCGCTGTACCCTGTCCACTGTGTCCATACACCATTACTTAGGTATGAAATCGTGACGGTTCCGCTAGTTGAGACCCAAAAGTGGAAGTAGACAACTATCTGGTTATAGTTGACGTAGTTTCCTATCCTCATTACCAGGGGAGCTAGCTCGTTGGTCTGAGACCCCGACCATGCCATGTAGGTTCCTTGAATGCAACTCGGCCCGTTGATAATGGGGCAGTTGGTTAACTGCCAAGTCCCCGTGGGGGACCAAACATTTGGATTGAAGACTCCATTTCCACCCTCGAAATTTTCAGTTAGTACTTTGTAATCAGGGTTGATGTCTAACTGGTCGCTAACCGATACCGTATATGTGTCAGCTCCCTCTTGGCTCGTAGCGTCGGTGTAGCCTACCGTGGCGGTTAACGTCAGGTGATGTGGTTGGTTTCTAAGCAGGTCCGAGAAGCTCCATATCACTTTTCCCGCTAAAGAAGCGTCCGCGGGGGTCAAGTTCGGCACGGGAGATCCGTCCTGAGCAGCCCAGCCATGGATATATGCCGGGCTGCCGTCTCCAGGGGTGGATTGAGTGTACCACAACAATTGCTGAGCGGCCCTATAATTCTGGACCAGCGCGTTGTACGTGTCTAGACTGAGCAGGCTCGCACCGAGAGCGGGATCGACGAAGAGCAGTCCACCTTCGATTGCTCCAGATGCTCCGGCAATACCAGCCACTACTTCGGCACTTCCGAGTGCGGTCTTTGCATAGTCGGGAAAGGGTATTGTCGGTGGCGCTGACGGGCTGACTATGACATTGTATCCAAAGGGGTTTCCAGGAGGATTCGTCGAGGGGTCAAGTGCCACTTCTGCCTTTGAATCGAGGGCACCATTGCTGGTATCTGCCAGGCTTACCTTGAGACTGTTGACATATTTGGGCCCGATAGTGGCTGTGAATACTAGTTTCTGATTGTTCAGCTGGAAGAACGATGTTGGATTGACCGAGACGACTCTGGTCCCGTACTGGTCGGCTATACCAACCGCTGTAGTCACGCCATCGTTGGGAGTGACTGAATTGTACCAGAATTCGATGCCACTCTCACCATACCGAGAACTTGGGTCCGTGACTGATAGCACGTGTATGAGAAACGACTCTTTCGTGCAGCATCCGCTGAATACATTGTCCCATGCCACGAAGAAGCCGCCACTGCCGTCCCACCAGTCCCAGATATTGCCACCGCATGAAAGACAGAGTGGCCGGGAGAACGCGGCGATGACACCGGGGCCGATGGAGCCTGTTGTTGAGGGGCCCAATACCGAGAGATATCCGTCGGATGAGACCCAGATCTTGTTATAGTAACCGCTCAGGCCGGCTGCTCCATAGAAGATCATTTCGGGAACACTGATCCAGGCTCCACACCCGCTGCAGTGAATCCCCGTGTTGGTTGCCGTACTGATCCCGTAAAAGCTTAGAGAGCTGGGTCCGTTCCATGTGTATGCGATACCGTGCCGGGTGTTCGCATTAATGATAAAGCTTAACTGAACGACATCTGGTGTTCCAGTCAGCAACGAATGAACCTTGGTTGAAAGCATGACCTCCGCAACATTATCAGAAGAGACAGCCTTGTTTGTTACTGTCTGGTTGAAGTTGACAAGCTCGTTCGGGCCCTGAGGCCTTAGACCTAGCCAACTTCCGGCGGAATAGTTGTCATCAGAGTTAGAAGGGATTGTTGTCGTTGCCTGCACAGGCTTCGTATCTAAAGCTAAGAACGTACCGAGGGAGACCGTCATTAGAACAATCAGAAAGAATGTTCGTAGGTATCTTTTCCGATGAGAGACATTCGCACCGAGCATAGCACCGGACGGCCGTCTGTGGCCTTATACGAAGTGCCTACCAAATAAGCGGAAAAAAGTAATATGATGATGCTATTGTCTCGCACATGATGTTCCCGCTCGCACTATGAGTAGAAAATAATCAGAACCCCCCAAAAGGAGCCTCTTCAGCTCGAGAGTTACGTGACGACATTATGCCTTGCTAACGCTTTAATTCTCAGATCAACTGCCCATAGCCCAAGGTCGAGATGAATCCGGGCATTTTTCGTCTAACGCGGAGATTGTCTATTACAATCCTCCTCGTGGCAATTATAGTTGGGGCTGTTCTTGTCTATGTTTACTATTCCATGAGTGTAACCTCGGTAACAACCGTAAGTATCGATCAGGTTTTTGCAGACCGGAACTTTGTAAGCGGCACCTATCCAAACCGAAACGCCACGTTCATCATAGAAGTCCAAGTATGGTCAAATGCCCAGGCTCTAAACGTAAAACTGGAACACCCAGTCTTTCTGATAGACTTAGCGCCAGACGTGCGAGGAAGTCAAACATTCGGTAGTGCCACGATTCTACCTGGGTCTTATCTTACGTACAACCTTAGATTTAGCGTAAACGAGAGCAGAGACGTTGGAACCATTTCTTACAGCGCTGCCAATGTTGTTCTGGGGATGACAAGCCAACTAACAGCTGGGTTCTACTCCCAGACTGCAACGGTCACCAATTCGGTCACTTGGAACTGGACAACCGCAACCCTCATCATCGACTATGGATCTTGCTTCAATCACTGCGTCCCCTAGTTGAGTGCTCACGAGAAGAATATACGTCGCAATTTTTTTGGCGGCTGTGATCATTGGGGCTGTTCTTGTCTATGTTTACTATTCCATGAGTGTAACCTCGGTAACAAGCGTTACCATAGATGAGGTCTTGGCAGAGCTCATGTTTTAAGGCAGGCTGACCTCTTCACTACTTATGAAGAAGCCTGGTCCATCACAGAGCGAGTAGTTACAATTGAGTGACTCTGAGGGCTAGATGGTGACCTACAAGGTATCCCGCTGATCTACCGTCCCAGAGAGTGGGCCATACCAACATTGATAGTGATAGTACAAACCTGTCGTTTGGCTAACAGGTTTGCCCGTAAACCTGTCACCTGACCTGTCCGAGCTAAATACAACATTCAACGACTGTACGATCTCAAGAACAGATTGTGCCGGAGAACTATTCTGGACTAGGGCACCGGATGCGCAGCATTCAAAATGTTGCTGGAGACAGAAGTTACTTTCAGAGACCTCCATATCTGTGGCGATTTTCGGGGAAAACTGGATTTTCAACCATAAAGAGGGAGTAATCGCAAAGCATCCCCGCTAGCTCACCGGAATGTTTCTGGCTCCCGCTTCGGTCCTCAGCTTTCTGGCCTTCACAGAATCGTGAAGCGTTGTAATCGCTGATCCTCAACGAATCGTCAACTTCCCTGGCTCTCTAGGTCGCGATGAAGGAAGCCTGACGAGGCAGTTCTAGATATTGTCCACGAACTACGCCAACATCTTGAGAGCAGTTTGGTAGAAGCGGTATGGTTCGAGAAGTTTTGTAAAATTCGCTGCACTCCGCGAGCTGAAGTTTCATAGATCATGCTGCCATAAGAATGAAGTGTAGACTTCTTGCTTCGTGTATGAATAGATTTCTATGGAAATACACGGCGCCATCCTCAGTATAGGGGTAAATAGCCCAATTAGGACCCTACCGACGCGAAACATTGATGGCTGGAGAATTCCGTGCTCAGACTAGCAAGAATCGATTGAGCAAAAAATTCTCGAATAGAATCGGTTCTACTACGCGTGCGTGTAGCAAGTCATCCGGATTCAGAGTTATTCTCGCCATCAGCATTCTCTCTCTGCTCATGTTTTCCTTTTCGTTTGTATCAATGGCTAAGGCCAGCCAAACTATGGTTACCACCATCCCCGTGGGCGCAGGGCCCTTCGCAGTGGCTTATGATAGTGGGATGAGAGAGGTATTTGTCGCGAATTCTGAAAATAATACAGTGAGCGTGATTTCCGACGTGTCCAACATCGTGGTGGCAACCATCCTCGTGGGTGGGTACCCCAACGGCTTGGCTTATGATAGTGGGATGGGAGAGGTATTTGTCACGAACGAATTTTCCTCTAGTGTTAGCGTGATTTCCGACGTGTCCAACACCGTGGTTGCAACCGTCAACCTGGGCGGATTCTGGCCACTCGCCGAAGCCTATGATAGTGGGATGGGGGAGGTATTTGTCGCAGACTCCGCTGGACACTTTGCTGGTGACAGTGTCAAGGTGATTTCTGACGTGTCCAACACCGTGGTGGCAACCATCCCCGTGGGCACGTTCCCAGTCGCCGTAGCTTATGACGGTGGAACTCGAGAGGTATTTGTCACGAATTCCCAAGATGATACGGTTAGCGTGATTTCCGACTTGTCCGACACTGTGGTCGCAACCATCCCCGTGGGCACTTACCCTGCCGGCGCTGCGTATGATGGCGTGATGGGAGAGGTATTTGTCACGAACCAATTTTCCTCCAGTGTGAGCGTGATATCTGACGCGTCCAACACTGTGGTCGCGACTGTCAATGTGGGTTCAGGTCCCTACGGTGTAGAGTATGATCGTGGGATAGAGGATGTCTTTGTCGCGAATTCCAATAATGGTACGGTGAGCGTGATTTCTGACGTGTCCAATACTGTGGCTGCAATCGTCAAAGTGGGCGCACACCCACTCGCCGTGGCCTATGACAGCGGAGTGCGGGAGATATTTGTCACGGATTTAGGTAGTACAGTGAGGATGATATCTGACGCTACCGTATCTCTCGCCGTTTCTGCGAGTCCAAGCATCTTGTCCATCACGCGTGGCACTTCTACAAATGTAATGGTCACTCTGACCAGCATGAATCATTTCTCAGGCATTGTCAGCCTCACGCCTACAATCGCTCCTATGACGCCCAAGAGCCCCAGCTTAACACTCAGCGCGACAAGTCTCACGATAACTTCAGGGGAAACAGCTACTTCTATGCTTGAGATTTCGACAGCCCACTCGCCCCAAGGCGATGGTGCTTATGTCATCACTGTGACGGCAACCAGCGGCTCCGTCATGCACACCATCACCATAAACCTATCAGTCACTAAGACCTAGTTTCATTCTTCCGTCCAGACCTGTCTCTCTTCGAGACGCGAATCGGGCTTGTTGCTTTGACAATAACTCTTGAAATGATCAAGCCCTTTCTCGATACCACTTTTTGGTGGGCAGAAGTCTGTGTCTAATGTGCGAGGCCCTTCTGTTATCCACTTTCGTGGCGTTCGCGTATTCCATGCTTGTTGCGAGTATCCTAGCTGTACCCATCTCGGTCTCCTCCGAGCAGGGTTATGCCGAAGCAATCTTTTTCGGATTCCTTGCACCGATCCAATTCTTCGTAGGACTATTGATGGGAGCGGCCGGCTCGGTCTTCCGTGAATGGTTGATTCATAGGATTCGTAGATCCGAGAAATGAGAATTGTCATTTGAGTCTCAGAATCACAAGACAGATCGATACTTCCAATATCAATGAGCATCTATCTTTTCACATCATCCAATCCGGACGCCGAAGTCGACAGTGTCCGAGATCAGGAGCAGAACTCTCTCTTACCGGCCCCCAGTGTTGGAAAGGCTTCGTATCTGAACCGTTGCATCCATCCTTGAACCGAGCTAGGCTCATTTCGACCACAGGTCCTCAACATTAAGAGTGGGTCGAAGAGTTGACAAGATGAGGATGCTCTTCGATATCCGGGATCATAGACTCCGACGGTCACCACATTGACCAATATGTTGAGTGCGTTGGACACGGCGAAGTTGCGACGAGAGCGTATCGTCTCGATACCTGAGAAACTCTGCCCGATGTGCAAAAGGGTCCAACGACTCTCCGGTGAAGAGAGATGCGCGATACACGTCAAGGCCACGACGCTTGCGGCCCATCACAAAGAGTTTGACACCAAACAAATCTCCGGGTCCAGTCCCCCAGGGGTCTTCGTAGGCAGATTCGGCTACCCGAAGGTCTTCGTTGGACCAATGGTCCCACCGGTTTCCGGTGATACTGAGATTCTCGACACTCCAGAATGGTGGATGGGCAAGGGATTCGACGAGATTGTCGACTTTCGGTACAGCCTACTTCGAGGCTACAGCAAGGCCAACGTCTTTGATGCTCACAAGGGAGGGAGATTGATCGAGACGCTGCGAGAGGTTGCAATGATGACAAAGCCGGTCGACACTGAACTAGTTCTTACTCGACCGCCTCGAAAGATCCTAGATCTGCGCGAAGACTCTCAACCCTTTGGCCCCATAGCACCTCTGGATTCTTTTCAAGCGGGCAATTCCTCGGTTGATGATAGAATCGAAAAAGCATTCTATGATGGCGATCTGGTCGCAGACGACGCGGTTCTGCAACTCTACCGGAACGGTGTCCTAGTAACGCGGATTCAGAGAGCCTTCAGCCCAGGCATGTTCGGCGACAACAAGAGACGAAAACTCGTCCCGACACGATGGAGTATAACCGCAGTTGACAGCAATCTCAGCCTCAGACTAATGGCGCGAGTCAGACAGCATCCACTCATCGACGAGTACCGAGTCTACAAGTACACCTACCTTGACAACACCTACGTTGGCATTCTAACTCCAGAGAGCTGGAGGTTCGAATGGATCGAGGCCTGGTTCGAACCAGACCTGCTCGCAACCAGCTTCCCAGACGTAAACATGGCCACGGATGTCGAGAATAGCAATTATGTCTCCCCAGACGGACATCGACCAGTCATGCTAGGAGACTCAGAAGGATTTCGCGACAGAAAGACCTACGCAAAGCCAGGCGGCTGCTACTACTCAGCTAGACTAGCGGTTTCTGAAGATCTCGACGGGATAGGAAGACAAGCCGGAGCAATAATGCTGAGAGAGATTCATCCGGGCTACATAATGCCAGTTGGCGTCTGGAACGTCAGAGAGAGCCTCCGCGCACTCTTCAAGACAAGATTCGAACAATTCGACTCCATGGACGGCGCGATGAACTATGCCAGCACGATCTTCGAGATACCGAAACGCGGCTGGATTGAGAACTCAGCTCTACTCCAGAAGGCATACTTTCAGAGAAAAATCAGCGAGTACAACTAGGCACGACGGAACGGGACCATGGCAACAGATAAGACCATAGACCTCTCCAGAGCACCTACAGCGTCTGCTCTCAGAGCGTCCGCTCGACATGTGAACTCTCCACGCAATACTAAGCACATGAACGGGAGGAACCGAGGCCAAGTTAGATGCTGCCTATTCGCCTCTGAGCCAATTATCTGATAACGTCTGGGAACTCGCTCAGCAAAAGAGTAGTTCTTCATTCCCGAGCTCGAAGAATCCCTCGCTTCCGCGGGGGATTGACCGCGACAAGAAACAGAGAGGAAACAGATAATGGAACCAATCATGCATGGATGTACCTTCGAAACGAAACCCTATTCTCACCCATGGTTCCTCACCGATGAGAAAACGATTCTTCGAGTCTCCGCCTCATTGGAGCTGGTCCAGAGTTGAGATTATTCGCTCAGGCTTCAATTGTCAAGCTAAGACTTCTCCTTCTCTGTACGGTAATACTCCTCACTAGTCCCCTGACCTATCAGCTTCTTATGGGAACTTCCAATCTTTCTATGGCCAGTTTCGCCAACATTCAATCAACCCCAATGACAGCCAAAACCCTCACTGTGCCTGCGAACAATTTTTCGGTCATATCGGGCAGCATTAGCGGGCTCGCTGACAGCTCGATTTACACTAACGTTGATCGGGTAAGAGCAGCGATGACATCTCCTGTCCCAGGAGTTGTATCAGCCAGTTACTACTTCAAGATCCTCGGCAGTTCACCGACGGTTCTGCCTGACTCGGACGGTGTCACACGGCAAGGCGTCGTTTTCTGGGTAAACATGCACAACGCGTGCAATCTCTACTTTCTCTTCTGGAGAACTGACAGCACTAAACCAGCGGGAACAACAGTGGTCGGGGCGAAGGTCCAGGTGAACCCCACCATAACAAGCTTAGATGTCAACCATTCCGACCTGATAGCCTGCGCCGGGGTTGGCTACTCGACCATTTCCCAACCAGATGGAACACCAGCAGAGATCTCCTCGAACCTCAACATAATGGATGGTAATTGGCACAACTTCACAGTCGTCAAGCTGGGCCCTGAAAGATGGCGGCTCTATACTGACAGCGTGCTCGCTCTTGAAGCCTACGATCCATCCAACAATTTCCCAATAGACAGTAACCTCTGGGGATTGCGTCTCGACAATGTTGAGATCCAGCTCTACTACCAGCTTACGATTAGTACTTCTCAGCTGTTTTCAACATCGTTCACTGTGCAGCCACCTTCTGGACAGACAGGCCAGTCGATTTCTTTCTCAGCTTCGACCATTGGCGGGTCCCCTCCTTACGCTTACTCTTGGAACTTCGGCGACGGGTCAACCGGAACAGGCTCCTCAGTAACGCACACATATTCATCGGCTGGTTCATTCAATGTCATACTCATCATCAAAGACGCTGGTTCTCCCCAACAGACTGCCACATCTCAGCAGACCATCTCCGTGACAAACCCGAGTTCTGCTCTGACCGCCAGCTTCACGTACACTCCGTCATCCCCGCAGACTGGCCAGTCGGTGACGTTCACAGGCACCGCCAGCGGCGCATCACCGTACACGTTTACTTGGTCCTTCGGTGACGGCTCAACAGATGTTGGAGCTACCCCC
>WNGR01002964.1_pt1 | contig 18568 bp, 18 predicted proteins | sample 5407581 | NCBI WGS metagenome assembly WNGR01 (sample SAMN13153383, study PRJNA577476) | soil metagenome | isolation source: 80 cm soil or saprolite under Garry oak tree replicate 2 | place: USA:California | collected 2016-06-15 | reverse complement strand
TCGGCGGCAGCGTGATCTCGCCCGGCGACATCGTGGTCGGCGACGAGGACGGCGTGGTGTCGTTTCCCGCCGCGGGCGCAGCGGCGCTGCTGGAGGCGGTGCGTGCCCAGATCACGCGTGAGGAGGAGACGCTGAAGGCCATCCGCGAGGGCCGCTACCAGGGCTCCTATGGCAAATCCTGATCGACGCGAGGTTTGAGTCTGGTAACGGCCAAGTAGATGCGAACCGACGTCGGCCGCTGCCGCTTTCGAAAGTGATTTCAAAAAATTTGTTTCGGCCAAAGCTCTTTATGCGGAGGTTACTTCAAGTGATGAGGAATTACGCGTTCGTCCTGCCTGGCTTTCTCCTTCTGTTGGTCTCTGGAAGCAACGAAGTTGGTTCGTGGGAGATGCACGAGACCATCAACAAGCATTCCATGCCGCCGATAGTCACTGTCGACTTGGCGGATACAGACCGGCGAATGACTGAAGAGGCGTACGCAAAGGCAAACGGTCTCTCCCCAGGCGAGGCGGGAAAGCGCTTTGCGGCAAGTGGAATCTTACGGTGCCCCGGTGGATCTAGTAGCGCTCAGGTCACCGGCGCGCGCGACGTGATCACGACGGCGGCTCACGCGTTTCGAGACGTTTGCAAGCCTCCAACGTCGCCTGACAAGTGTACATTCGAATACTATTTGGGGGCGGAGAGGCGGATCGTTCCTTTGTCGGCGAGCTTATGGATGGGTACATGCTTTGATAGTGGGTCGAGAGCGGTTGTCGGCGATTGGGCAGTCGCAAAGCTCCAATTTCCCGCAGAGGTGATACCTTACGAAATCTATGAATCGCCTGAAATTTTGGTCGAGCTGGAGCGTGTCCTGGCGATTGTCGGTTACGACATTGAAGCCACAGGAAAGACAGACAAGTACGGGCCGTTCAACAAGACGATGCAGGAATGCCAAGTGCGCGACGTAAGGGACTGGTCGATATTTGAAACGAACTGCGAATTCACAGTTGGGGCATCAGGTAGCGCCCTGTTTCGTCAGTTGGGCAGTCGAATGACCCTGTTCGGCGTTCTCAGTGGAGACTATCACGATAAGGAATATTGCCCACGAGGTAGCTGCGAGTTCAAGAGTCGGAAATGGTCGAGCGTGTACGTGACCTTGAAAGGTGAGTTCAAAGACCGGCTCTTGGCTGCCGTGCGTCTGTCTACAGAAAAATAGAACGTAGAAGGGGAGGATGGCGTGAGCCAGAAGGATGAGTTCCATAATCTCGACGATGCCAGCGACGGGCTGTTTCGCGAGCTCGCGGCGGGAGTGACGACGCGCATCTTCTCCGGCGAGCAGGCGATGCTGTCGGTGGTGACGCTGGCACCGCATGCGCAAGGCACGCTGCACCATCATCCCGAGGAGCAATGGGGCGTGCTGCTCGACGGCTCGGCCATCCGCGTCCAGGGTGGCGAGGAGATATCGGTGAAGAAGGGCGATTTCTGGCGCACGCCCGGCAACGTGCCGCACACCATGCGTGCCGGCGCCGACGGCGCCCGCGTGCTGGACATCTTTAGTCCGCCACGGCCAGAATACAAAAAAGCGGGGTCGGGTTTCGGGACGACCTAAGCGCCAAAGAGCAAAAGCCAGGCGCAAAAACAAAAAGGGAGGGAGACTATGACGATCACACGACGGGCGCTGCTGGCCGCGCCAGCGATTCTCGCGATGGCACCGGCGGCAGCGCAGGCCGGCAAGATCACGCTGGTGGTGCCGTTTCCGCCCGGCGGATCGACCGATGCGATGGCGCGGCTACTCCAGAGCAATCTGCAAACCAGGCTCAACCGCATCGTCGTGGTCGAGAACAAGTCGGGCGCGGCCGGTGCGCTCGGCGCGGCGCAGGTCGCCAAGAGCCCGCCGGACGGCTCGTCGTTCCTGGTGACCTTCGATTCCCACGCGGTGATCCCGTCGATTCTCGACAAGCCGCCAGTCGATGTCGAGCGCGAGCTGATGCCGGTGTTCCTGGTCGGCACCGCGCCTTACGTGATCGCGGCCAATGCCGACCGCCCTTACAAGAGCTTTGCCGACGTGGTGGCGGCCTGTAAGGCGACCCCCGGCGCGGTGAAATATGCCTCCGTCGGCATCGGCACGCTCGGCCATCTCGCCATGACCGTGCTCGGCAACAAGGCCGGGGTCGAGATCACCCATGTGCCCTATCGCGGCGGCGGGCCTGCCATGAACGACGTGCTCGGCGGTCATGTCGATCTCATCGCGGGATCGGCGGCGCTGGTCGCCGCCCAGCTCGGCACCAATCTGCTGCGCCCGATCCTGCAACTCGGCCGCGCGCGCCTGCCGCTGCTGCCGGATACGCCGACCGCGATCGAGGCCGGCTTTCCGGATTTCGAGACGCTCGCCTGGTGGGGCATCTTTGCGCCCACAGGCACGCCGCCCGACATCGTCGCGGCCATGGCGGCGTCGACCAGGGAGATCCTGAGCGAGCCGGCGACCGCCGCGCAGCTGAAGGAGACGCAGCAGATGACGCTGCTGCTCAAGGACGGGCCCGCGTTCAAGACCTTCTTCGACACGCAGGTCGCCTATTGGGGCAAGGTGGTGCGGGACAACAATATCAGGGCATGAGAGGCCTCTTCCCGGGATTGCCATCCCAGGTCCGGTGCGCTGGCGCGGGCTTGAGCGTCAGAGCATCTTGCCAACGATCTTTGTCATATCTGCTGCCGAAAACGCGCGCAGCGTTTCGGTGCGGACATTGCCGAGTGCGCTGAGACTAAGGCTGAGCGACATTGCGGCAGCCTCATCTGGAGCCTCGAGAACGGTCACAACGTCATATCGTCCCTGCGTCCAGACGATCTCTTTCACGGTCACGCCGAACGTTTTGGCCATCTCCTTGAAGGCGTCGGCCCGCTTCGGCGAGTCCTTGACGTTGCGGGCTCCCTGATCAGTGAAGTTCCCCAGCACGACATAGGTTACCATGGTCGTCCTCCCTAGTTAGAACCCAGATACAATTCTCGCTTGAGGAAACCGCGCCGAGCTTGCCACGGCGGCTGAGACAGCGCTACCTGCGCGTTGGGAACGTCAGCGGATGTGACTTATGCGGTCAGGACAACGGTCGCGCGAAACTGAGCTCATGGCCGTCGGGGTCGGTGAGATGGAAGTAGCGCTCACCCCATTCTGCATCGCGCGGCGCGGTCGACGGCTGCCATCCGGCGGCGCGTGCGCGCGCATAGGCCCCGTCGACATCGGTGACGTAGAAGATGACGCGGCCCCACCAGGACCAGCGCTTGTCTTCCTGCTGCGCAGTCAAGTTGAGATAGCCGGTGCCGGCGCGAAAGCTTGTGAATGCAGCGGCCTCGCCGCCATATAGCAGCTCGAACCCCAGCGAACGATAGAACTGCACGGCGCGCCCCATGTCATGCGTGCCGAGCGTGATGGCGCTGATGCTTTCGATCATGTGGGCTGCTCCGCCGAGAGGGATCTGGAGGCGATTGTACAGCCGTCGCGTTCGGGTTGACGATGATCTGGCCCGCCTTGCGGCTGGCGAACCGCATCCTGCTCTGCTATGAGGGGGCCGAACCCGTCCCGCGGGTTCCGCGGTCCCGTAGCTCAGCCGGATAGAGCGACGGTTTCCTAAACCGTAGGTCGGAAGTTCGAGTCTTCCCGGGATCGCCAGCGTTTCGTCTGCAATCGCCACGGATTGCGCGGGACAATCCTTTACGGCTGGTGCCGTCTGGTGATCGCGACCTGCGCGGCCTGGGTATAGAGGCTCGACACCAGCTCGAGATGACTGCCTGCGGCCTCGGACTTTTCCGCCCAGCCTTCGAGTGCCTCCAGCATCGGCGGCACGGTCGCGGCGCGCATGGCCGCATAGGCTTCGGTGACGGAGTGGCCCGTCTCGGTCGGGCGGTAACGCGTCTCCTTGCGCGATGACGAACCTTCGGTCTCGATCAGGCCGGCCTTCACCAGCTTGCGCGTGGCGTATTGCAGGTTGGGGACGTCGACGCGGTTGAGCAGCTGGCCGATCTCGGACAGCCGTTTCGGCTCGTCACCCATCCTGACCACGTTGAGCACGGCAACATCGTCACCCGTCAGCGGGACGTCGCAGACGGCCGCAAGGCACGCGGCTTTCCAGCGGTAATAGGCCTGCGCCAGCCGCTCCAGCCTGAACTCGAATTCCGACAGCCGCCGCTCGGTTTCGCTGCGCGCGAGGTGCCAGGAGCCCGGCCGTTCGTTGGAGGCTCGCTGCTGCTTCGGCTTGACCGCCGCGCCGGTTCGTTTCGCCGCAGCCTTCTCAGTCTTCCGCAAAATCGTCTCCTGATTCCCGCCTCGCTTGCGGCCTAGGCAGGCTGTGCTCAATCTATGCTATTTACAAGTTGGATTCTTACATTAAAAATTCAATTAATAAAGCATGATGAAAAGGCAGCGCCCTTGGCTCATGCAGGACGCGTCAAACAGATGCGCCGGAGGGAAGACCCGAGGGACTCAACGACGAGAAGGGATCGAACGATGGCCGGACAATGGATCGACATCGCTGCCAAGGATGGCGGCAGCTTCAAGGGGTATCTCGCGGTCCCCGCGTCAGGTTCCGGCCCCGGCATCCTGCTGTTGCAGGAGATCTTCGGCGTCAACAAATCGATGCGCGAGGTCGCCGACTACTATGCTGAGGAAGGCTATGTGGTGCTCGCGCCCGATCTGTTCTGGCGCATGGAGCCCGGCATCGAGCTCGGCTACACCGAGGCCGATTTCGGCAAGGCGATGCGCTACTACCAGCGCTTCGACGCCAACCAGTCGATCAAGGATGCCGCGGACGCGCTGAAGGTCCTGCGTGCGCGCCCCGAATGCAAGGGCAAGGTCGGCGCGCTCGGCTTCTGTCTCGGCGGCAAGCTCGCCTACCTCGTCGCCGCGCGTACCGATGTCGATTGCGCCGTCAGCTATTACGGTGTCGGCATCGAGGCCGATCTCGCCGAGGCCGGCAACGTCAAGGCGCCGATGGCCTTCCACTTCGCCGAACTCGATCGCTTTGCGCCGGCCGAGGCACGCGAGCAGATCAAGGCGGCGTTCAAAAATCGTCCCGACGTCGAGTCCTATCTCTATCCCGGCTGCGACCACGCCTTCGCCGCGCCGGAGCGTGCGAGCTTCAACAAGCCCGCGACCCTGATGGCGCATTCGCGCTCGATCGCGCTGTTCCGCAAAGTCCTGGGCCCGCACTACGACCTCTCGACGTTGTGGGACCGGCATACCGAGCTCGAATTCGTGACGCGCTCGGCGGAGGAGACCATGACGACCATGGTCGCCGAGCCCTATGTCAACCACATTCCGACCATGACCGGCGGGGTCGGCTACCGCGACCTGCTGCGCTTCTACAAGAACCATTTCATCCCGAAGACGCCGCAGGACACCAAGCTGGTGCCGATCTCGCGCACCATCGGTGCCGACCGCATCGTCGACGAGATGCTGTTCTGCTTCACCCACGACATCGAGATCGACTGGATGCTGCCGGGCGTGCCGCCGACCGGCAAATACGTCGAGATTCCGTTGGTCGCGATCGTGCGCTTCCGCGGTGACAAGCTCTACAACGAGCACATCTACTGGGATCAGGCCTCGGTGCTGGTGCAGATCGGGCTGCTTGATCCGAAGACGCTTCCGGTGGCTGGCGTCGAGACCGCGAAAAAGCTTGTCGACGAGGCGTTGCCGTCGAACACGCTGATGGCGCGCTGGTCCGAGAGCGCCGGGAAATAGACGCACTGATCGACAGCGCCGCTTGCGGCGCCGTTTTCGCACATGGCTCATCGTGTTGGGGTAATGAACATGTCTTCACTGTCTCGTCGCTCGATCCTGCAACTCGCCGGCGGCGCTGCCGCGCTTCCGCTGACGTCCGGTCTCCTCGGTGACGGCGCTGCGCAAGCCGCAGCGGCCGGCACGCTGACTATCGCCTACAACGTCAATCTGCCGTCGTTCGATCCGACGGTAGGCCTGTCGGCGGTCAATCCGACTATCCAGTCGATCTACCAGTCGGTGTTCGATCCCTATATCGGTCAGGCGGCGGACCTCTCGTTCAAGCCCGGCCTTCTGACCAAATGGGGCTGGAACGAGGACCGCAGCAAGATCACGCTGGAACTGCGCAAGGGCGCGACCTGGCACGACGGCTCGCCGGTGACGCCCGACGACGTGGTCTGGTCGCTCACGCGCGCCGCCGATCCCAAGGGCGGCAACCCGATCCAGTTCGTCTGGTCCAAGGTCGGCAATTACAAGATCGACGGCAACACCATCACCGGCGACGTGCTGGAGTTCGAGCCGACGCTGTTCAAGTGGATGGCGTTCCTCACCGCCTACATCCTGCCGAAGGCCTATTACGAGAAGGTCGGTGCCGAAGGCTTCGAGAAGGCGCCGATCGGGTCGGGCCCCTACAAGGTCGATGCGTTCGAGCGCAATGCGTTCCTGCGGTTGAAGGCGCACCCCGGCTATTGGGGCGGCAAGCCTGCCTTCGAGACCGTGGTGTTCAAGTTCATCACGGACTCCACCAGCCGCGTCGCCGAGATGGAATCCGGCGGATCAGACCTCACCTTCGAAATCCCCTACGAGGAATTCGATCGCCTGAAGGGCAAGCCCGGCATGGTCGGCCAGACCAAGCCGGTATCTGATATCGCGATGATCTTCCTCACCGACATCGATCCGATGCTGGACCGCAACGTACGTCTCGCGGCAAGCCACGCCATCGACAAGAAGGCGATCGTCGACCGGCTGTTGAAAGGCTACGGCGTTCCGATCGCGACGCTGGAGGCGCCGGGATATGCCGCCTTCGATCCCTCGATCAAGGTTGCCTATGATCCGGAGCTTGCCAAGAGCCTGCTCGCCAAGAGCGGCTACTCGCCGGAAAAGCCGGTCAAGTTCACGATCCAGACGACGCGGGGCTTCAAGCCGAAGGACTACGAGATGATCCAGGCGATCGTCGGCATGTGGCGCAAGGTCGGCATCGACGCCACCATAGAGGTCTACGAGATCGCCAAGCACTTCGAGTTGCGCGCACGCCACGCGCTGGCGCCGGCCGCCTTCTACAATTGGGGCAACGCCATCGGCGATCCCTCGACCTCGACCGGTTTTGCCATGTTCGGCCCGTCGCCGCATTGCGCCTGGAAGGGCAAGGACCTCGTCGACCGCATCGGGCCTCTCTGGGGCGAGAAGGACGAGGCCAAGCGCATCGCCGGCTACAAGGCCGTCGACAAATACATCGCCGAGGAAGGCGAGGTGATTCCGCTATTCCAGTACGTGCAGCCGATCATCCACAAGAAGGGACTGAAGGTGGTGCCGCAGGCGAACGGCATGATCCTTCCGCACCTCATCACGCCGGCCTGAGCGGCTGAGAAACGCGGAGTCATACAGCGATGCGATGGGGCGAGATCATCAAGCGACTCGTCCTTGTGCCGCCGACGCTGTTCGGCGTAGCGGTGATCGTCTTCGTGCTGCTCCGCGTGGTGCCGGGCGATCCCATCGCCATGATGATCCCTCCCGGCGCGTCGGAGGCCGACATTACGAGGCTGCGTGCGCTCTACGGCCTCGACCAGCCGATCCTCCAGCAATTTGCAACCTGGCTAGGCCAGGTTGCAAGCGGCGATCTCGGCCGCTCGATCAGCGTACGTCAGGGCGTATTCGACCTGCTGCTGGCGCGTCTGCCTGCGACGATCGAGCTCGCCTTGCTGGCGACGGTGATCGCCGTCGTGCTTGGCGTCCTCGTGGCGCTGGCTGGCATCCTGCTGCGCGGCCGCCGCGCGGAATGGGCGGTCGATGGCGGTGTCGGCGCGCTGCTGGCCATCCCGGATTTCCTCTGGGCATTGATCCTGCTGCTGCTGTTCGGCGTGCTGATTCCGTGGTTGCCGATCTCCGGCCGCGTCGATCCGCAGATTGATATCGACCTGCGCAGCAATTTCTATCTGCTCGAAAGCCTGCTGACCGGCCGCTTTGGCACGGCCTCGGCGCTGCTGCATCACATGTTCTTGCCGGCGCTGGCGCTGGCGCTGCCCTTCGCGGCGCTGGTCGCGCGCATCCTGAAGGCGTCGCTGGCCGATGCCGAGGATCAGGACTATGCGCAGATCGCGCGGGCCCGCGGCTATTCGCGGCCGGCGATCCTGCTGCACGAGGTCTTTCCAAACGCACTGATCCCGACGGTCGCGCTCGGTGGCGTGCAGCTGACGCTGCTGCTTGGCGGCACCGTGCTGGTCGAGCGCATCTTTTCCTACGAGGGTATCGGCAACATGGCGATCGACGCGGTGATCAATCGCGACTTTCCGCTGATCCAGGGTCTGGTGCTGACCTTCGCGGTGCTGTTCATCGCGCTCAATCTCGCCGTCGATCTCGTGGTGGCGCTGCTCGATCCGAGGCTGCGCCATGGCTGATGTTATGGCTGATATCGCGCTCACCCCGCCGCCATCGCGCCTGCTCGCTGGGTTGAAGCGAGGTGGCGCGCGATTGTGGGTCGGTGCGGCGCTGGTCGCCGTGCTGGTGCTGCTTGCGGTGTTTGCGCCGGTGCTCGCGCCGCATGATCCGCTCGAGCAGGATCTGATGTCGGCACAACTGCCGCCGGCCTGGATGCAGGGCGGCGATCACGCGTATCTGCTCGGCACCGACAGCCTCGGCCGCTGCGTGCTGTCGCGGCTGATCTATTCGGCGCGCATTGCGGTCGCTGTCGCGCTGATCGCGGCAACGCTCGCGGCGCTGATCGGCGTCGCGCTTGGCCTGTTCGCGGGCAGTTTCGGCGGCTGGGTCGACCAGCTGATCTCGCGGCTGATCGACGTCTGGATGGCGTTTCCGCCGGTGTTGCTGTCCATCGTGCTGGCGGCGGTGATCGGCGCTGGCCTGACCTCGGTGATCGCGGCGATTGTCGTGGTCGACTGGACCCGCTTCGCCCGCGTGGTGCGCGCGGAGACGATGGTGCAGCTGACCCGCGACTATGCCGCCGCCGCCCGGGTGATCGGATTCAGCCGCGCAAAGCTGCTGCGGCTGGAGGTCCTACCCAATCTCGTTCCGCTCCTGGTCACGCTGCTCGCGGTCGAAATGGGGATCGCGATCCTGGTGGAGGTTATCCTGTCCTTCGTCGGCATCTCCGTTGCCGGCGATACGCCGACCTGGGGCAGCATGATCGCGGAGGGCCGCCAGATCGTCTATCAGTCGCCATGGATCATGGCGCTGCCGATTGTCTGCATCATATCGAGCGTGATCGGCCTCAACCTCCTCGGCGACGGGTTACGCCTTGCGCTCGACCCGGTGCAGCGATCATGAACCCAACGCTCACCATAGACGGCCTTGAGGTCAAAATCGGCGCAGCCAACGTGCTGCGCGGCGTCGGCCTCGCATTGCAGCCCGGCGAAGTGCGCGGGCTGGTCGGCGAATCCGGCGCCGGAAAATCCATGCTCGGCCGTGCCGTGCTCGGACTGCTGCCCGCGAACGCAACGGTCACGTCAGGGCAAATTGCGTTTGAGGGGCGTGATCTTCTAGCGATGGCGGAAACCGAGCGCCGCAACCTGCTCGGCCGTCGCATTGCGCTGATCCCGCAGGACCCGATGACCTCGCTCAACCCGGTCAAGCGCATCAGTGCGCAGATCGGACGCCTGCTCCGACACCATCTCGGCTTGTCGAAGCGGGCAGCGCTTCTGCGCGCGATCGAGCTCCTGACCGAGGTCGCGATCCGCGAGCCGGAACGGGTGCTGTCGCTTTATCCCCACGAAATCTCCGGCGGCATGCGCCAGCGCGTGCTGATCGCGATGGCCTTTGCCTGCGATCCCTCGCTCGTGATTGCCGACGAGCCGACCACGGCACTCGATGTCACCGTGCAGCGCCAGGTGCTGCAACTCGTCGACCGGCTCCGTCGGCGGCACGGCAGCGCCGTACTGTTCGTCACCCACGACCTCGGCGTCGTCGCCAAGATCTGCCGCAGCATGAGCGTGCTGCATGCTGGCCGCGTGCTCGAGGAGGGCGAAACCGCGGACGTGCTGGTACGTCCGCGTCATGCCTATACGCGCGCGTTGCTCGCCGCGACGCCGCGCGCCGACCGGCCGGCGGACGCGCTGCGCCCGGTGCCGCCGGCCTTGATCGAGCAATTGTGGTCGGAGGCCCATCGCCTCGACCGGGCAGGCGAGGCGAGGCCGGCATGAGCGAGATCCTGCTCCGCACCGGCAGTCTGAGCTTTGGATATCCGGAGCGTAGGGGCTGGCTTCGCAAGCCCGGCCTGCGCGAGGTGATCAGGGGCGTCGATCTCGCCGTGCCGCGCGGTTCGGTGCTTGGTCTGGTCGGTGAATCCGGCTCGGGCAAAACCACGCTTGGCCGGCTGCTGGTGCGGCTGTTAAGGCCAACCGCCGGCGGCATTCAGTTCGATGGCGTCGAGATCGGACAGCTCGACGAGGCCGATCTGCGCCCGCTGCGGGCGCGCATCCAGATGATCTTTCAGGATCCGCAGTCCTCGCTCAATCCGCGGCTGCGGCTCGGCACCACGCTGACGCGGCCGCTGGAGGTGCATGGGCGGCTGAAGGGAAGATCCGACCGGCGCGAGCGCGCGGCCGGCCTCCTCAATCTTGTCGGTCTGCCGCCGGAGTTTGCCGACCGCTATCCGCATGAATTGTCCGGCGGGCAGCGCCAGCGCGCCGGCATTGCGCGGGCGCTTGCGCTCGAGCCCGATTTCATCGTCGCCGACGAGATCGTGTCCGGCCTCGATGTCTCGACGCAGGCGCATATCATGCTGCTGCTGAGGGAGCTGCGCGCGCGTCTCGGTCTCACGATGGTGTTCATCAGCCACGATCTCTCGGTCGTGCGCGTCCTCTGCGACGATGTCGCGATCCTGCACCAGGGCGAGGTCGTTGAATACGGGCCCGTTGCGCGCGTCTTCGGTGCCCCGCAGCACGCCTATACCCGGCAACTGCTCGCCGCGATTCCCCTGCCCGACGTCGAGCCAGGCTGGCTCGACGATTCCCCGCCGGTTGTCACGCCCCAGCAACAAGGATCAGCCGCATGACCGAAAGCATCGAGGGTTCCGTCGTTCTCATGACCGGCGCCACCGGCGCGATCGCGCAGGCGCTCATTGCCGAGCTGAAGGCGCGCGGCGCGGCCAAGGTCTACGCTGCCGCGCGCGACGTCTCCGTGCTGAGGGCCTCGGACGGAATTGTGCCAATCAAGATGGACGTCACCAACGACGATGAAGTCGCAAGGGCCGCAGCCACGGCGACCGACGTCACGCTGCTGATCAACAATGCCGGCGTGAACCATAACACCGGGTTCATGGTGGCGCCTGATCTTGCCATTGCGCGCGATGAGATCGAGATCAACTATCTCGCGCCGCTCCGCGTGACGAAAGCCTTCGCGCCGGTGCTGATCAGGAACAAGGGCGCGGTGCTCAATATCCTGACCATTCTGGCACGGGTCAATCTGCCGTTCATGGGCTCCTACTGCGCGTCCAAGGCGGCGGGTCTGAGCCTGACTCAGGGCTTGCGCGGCGAGCTGGTGCCGAAGGGCGTACGGGTGGCCGCGGCGCTGCCCGGCGCGATCGACACCCGCATGACCGCGATGCTGACCATCCCGAAGATGACGACCGCGGATGCGGCGAAGGAAATCCTCGACGGTTTCGAGGCGGGCGAGGAGGAGATCTATGTCGGCGAGATGGCGCGCGGTCTTGCACAAGGCCTCGCCCACGATCCCAAGGGTGTCGAGCGCCAGCTCGCCTCGCCCGGCTGAGTTTGTTCGTCAGGTTTCAGTTGCTGTGAACCAAAGGAAGCGATCATGACCAGGTTGAGAATACTGCTTGCCTCCGTTGCGCTGGCGCTCGGCGTCTCCGCAACCCCGGCTTCGGCCGATTCCATTCCGGGCCTGCGCGGCCACGATCACACCGGCATCACGGTGCCGGACGTGAAGGCGGCGACCGCCTTCTTCACCGATGTGCTCGGCTGCTCGCATGCGATGTCGTTCGGTCCGTTCTCGGATGATAAGGGCACCTTCATGCGGGACGCCGTCAACGTGAACCCGCGTGCCGTCATCGACGAGATCAGCATGGTACGCTGCGGCTACGGCTCAAACATCGAGCTGTTCCAGTACCGCTCACCCGACCAGGCCACGACACTGCCGAAGAACAGCGACATCGGCGGCCACCACATCGCGCTCTATGTCGACGACATCGCCAAGGCCGCCGAGTATCTGCGATCGAAGAACGTCCAGACCATGCAAGGCCCGATCCCGGTCAATGAAGGTCCCGCGGCCGGCCAGTCGATCCTCTATTTCCTGACGCCGTGGGGCATGCAGATGGAGCTGATCAGCTATCCCAAGGGGATGGCCTATGAGAAGAGCGCCAAGACCGTGCTGTGGTCGACCACCGAGCCGACGAAATAAAGAGCGCTTATCAGCGCTCGACAGCGGCTGACGTGCAGCACCGTTTTTTTGGCCGCCAGCTGGATTGTGACGACGCATCCGGCGGTGCAAGTTTGTTCGCGCGTCAAGTAGGCAATAAAAAAAGATTGGCAAGGTGGCGTGCCTTCGCCGCCTTGCAAAGGAAGATGGGTACGCACATCTGCGCTCCCGCAATTCTGGGGTGTGGCTTTGTTTAACCAAGCCGCCCAGTTGCGAATCGTGGAGATGAACTATGGACCTCAATGGTTTCAATGGCGCCTGGCTGATTCAGCCGGCGCTTTGGGCCGCGGCAGCGCTCGCGTTCGTGATCCTGCTGCGTATTGCCAATATCTTTCGTTATATCCCGAACAACCAGGTCGGCATCGTCGAGAAGCTGTGGTCGACGAAAGGATCAATCGACAGCGGATTCATCGCGTTGAACGGCGAAGCCGGTTACGAGCCGGAAGTGCTGCGCGGCGGCCTGCATGTGTTCTTTCCGTTCATGTACCGGATCCACAAATCGGATCTCGTCACGGTCGGACAGGGCAAGATCGCCTATGTGTTCGCGCGCGACGGCGCGCCGCTTGGCGCCTCGCAGGTGCTCGGTGGCAACGACACCGAGGACAGGGCGGATTTCCAGGACGTGCGGCGATTCCTGCTCGGCGGCGGCCAGAAGGGGCCGCAGCGAAAAATCCTGCGCGAAGGTACCTATGCGATCAACACGACGCAGTTCGCGATCATCACCGACGATCGCGTCTTCGGTCATGCCTTGAGCGAGCAGGAGCGCGGCGTGCTCGACGCCATGCAGCTCACCATCGCCGAACGCTGGGGCTTTGCGCCCGTCGTGCTCGCGGCCGATCACGACCTGGTCGGCGTCGTCACCGTGCATGACGGCCCGTCGCTGCCATCAGGCGAGATCATCGCGCCCGAGGTCGGCACCGATCTGCGCGACGACGAGGTCTTTCACAACAATTTCCAGGAGCCCGAGAAATTCCTGCGCGCCGGCGGTTATCGCGGCCGCCAGTTGCAGGTCATCGTCGAAGGCACCTGGTACATCAATCGCCTGTTCGCGACCGTCGAGGCGGTGCCGAAGACGATAATCCCGGTCGGCAATGTCGGCGTCGTCATCTTCTACACCGGTCCGCACAGCGACGATGTGTCGGGTGAGCAGTATCGTCACGGCGAGCTGGTTCTCAACGGCGGCCGCGGCGTCTGGAAGGATCCGCTGCTGCCCGGCAAATATGCGTTCAACACCTATGCGGGCAAGATCGAGATCATCCCGACCGTCAACTTCATCCTGAAATGGGTGCGCGGCGAGGTCGGTGCGATGAAGCTGGATGAGAACCTGTCGGAAATCTCGTTGATCACGCGCGACGCCTTCGAGCCGACGCTGCCGCTCTCGGTGGTGATGCATATCGGCTACAAGAAGGCGCCAATGATCATCCAGCGCTTCGGCGACGTGAAGAAGCTCGTCGAGCAGACGCTCGATCCGATGGTCAGCGCGTTCTTCAAGAATATCGCGCAAAAGATGACGCTGATCGAGCTGCTTCAAAACCGTGCGTCGATCCAGGAGGAATCGGCTGCGCAGATGAAGGCGAAGTTCGAGAGCTATTCGCTCGACCTCCAGGAAGTCCTGATCGGCACACCGCGCGCCGCGACCGGCGACCACACGATCGAGAACATCCTGATCCAGCTCCGTTCGCGCCAGATCGCACGCGAGCAGATCGAGACCTACCAGGAGCAGGAGAAGGCCGCCGTCCAGGAGCGTACGCTCAACGAGGCCAAGGCGACGGCGGCCGCGCAGTCGGCGCTGACGCAGTCGCTGATCCAGATCAAGGTCAACGAGAATGAGGGCGCGGCTGCGTTCGCCCGCGCGCAAAAGGATGCGGAGACCAGAAAAGTGACGGCGGCGGCGGTCGGCGAGCAGTCGCGGCTCGAGGGCCAGGGCGAGGCCGACCGGGTGCTTGCGGTCGGTACCGCCAATGCCCAGTCGACAAAGCTCTCGGTCGACGCCTATGGCGGCCCGGAGTTCAGGCTGGCCGAGCAGAATTTTACGAAGTTCGCGGAAGCCCTGACCAAGATCAACCAGCCGCTGGTGCCGCAATTCCTGATGTCCGGCGGGCAAGGCCAGGAGACCGGCAATGCGGGCCTGATCCCGACCGCGATGCTGAGCTCGATGTTCGGCCGCATGATGCCCGATGCGCTGGAGCGGCTGAAGGAGGAGGCGCCGAGAGCGGACCGCAAGTCGAACGGGCGCTGATTGCAGCCGATTTGCTTCGCTGGTGTGAAAATTGCTAACAGGAGCGACCGGGCTGGAAGAGCTCCTTCCAGCCCGGTCCTTGCTTGCCATATCCGGAGATGATGATGCCTTTCGACTTGATCCTGCGCGGCGGCCGTGTGGTCGACCCGTCCCAGAAGCTCGATGCCGTGACGGATGTGGCCTTTGCCGGTGGCAAGGTGGCGGCTGTGGGCAGTGGGCTGAAGGCGGATCCGGCGACTGAGGTGCGCGACGTCTCGCGCTATATCGTGACGCCGGGGCTGATCGATCTCCACACCCACGTCTATTGGGGCGGCACCTCGCTCGGCATCGATGCCGAGGAATTCTGCCGCACCTCCGGCGTCACCACTTCCGTCGACACCGGCAGCGCCGGCCCCGGCAACTTTGCCGGCTTCCGCAAGCATGTGATCGAGCCGAGCCAGGTCCGCATCCTCGCCTATCTGCACGTCTCGCATGCCGGCATTTTCGGTTTCTCGCACCGGATCATGGTCGGTGAGAGCGAGGAATTGCGGCTGATGAATCCGATCGAGGCGGCCAAGGTGGCGGATGCCAATCGCGATCTCATCGTCGGCATCAAGGTGCGCGTCGGACTGCACTCCTCGGGCACGTCGGGGATCGTGCCGCTCGACATCGCGCTAGAGGTCGCCAACGAGGTCGGCATGCCCCTGATGGCGCATATCGACCATCCGCCGCCGAGCTATGAGGAGGTGCTGGCGCGCCTGCGTCCCGGCGACGTTCTGACCCATGCGTTCCGGCCCTTCCCTAACACGCCGGCGACCGCGCAAGGTACGGTGAAGAGGGCGGTGCTGGATGCGCGCGAGCGCGGCGTGCTGTTCGACATCGGTCACGGCAAGGGCTCGTTCGCATTCAAGACCGCGCGTGCCATGCTCGCCAACGGCTTCTATCCGGACACCATCTCGTCCGACATCCATCAGCTCTGCATCGACGGCCCGGCCTTCGACCAGGTGACGACCCTGTCGAAATTTTTGTGCATGGGCATGCCGCTGTCGGACGTCATCGCAACCTCGACGGTCAACGCCGCGATGGCGCTGCGGCGGCCAGAGCTCGGCAGCCTCAAGCCGGGCAGCGCCGGCGATGCCACGCTGATCTCGGTCAAAGAAGGCCAGTTCGACTATGAGGACGTCGTCGGCGAGCACCTGATCGGCGACCGCAAGATCGTCTCCGAAGGCGTTGTCGTCGGCGGCCGGTGGTGGCATCCGAATTAAGTGGAGCGCAAGGTGTCGGCCGAGTTTCGCCTCTCCCCGCTTGCGGGGAGCGGCCGACGCGCGCCGAGCGATGCGAAGCATCGTCCGAAGCGCGGCGGGTGAGGGGGACTCTCCGCGAGTCCGTCTGTCGGCGTGTTTGCGGAAGCAGCCCCTCACCCCAACCCTCTCCCCGTAAGAACGGGGAGAGGGAGAACAGCCTATTCGTTCTTGTCCACATTCCAGAACATCGGCGTCGCCGGGCCGTCGATCACGCCGGTGAGCGATTTGCGCCATGCGCTCGGCGCCTGGAATTGGCCGAGCGGGACGTAAATGACCTGATCGTAGGCTTCCTTCTGCACGTCGAAGGCGATCTTCTTCTGCTCTTCCGGTGAGGTGGCGCGGGCAAAGGCGTCGCGCAGCTGCTCGAGCTTGGGGTCTTCGGACCAGCCAAACCAGCCGCCCTCCTTGCCCTTGCCGACCATTGCGCCATTGACCAGCGGGTTCATCGAGTCGGCGGCGCCCTGGTAGGTGAAGAACATGTTCCAGCCGCCTTCCTTCGGAGACTTCTGGTTGGCGCGGCGGGTCACCACCGTCTGCCAGTCCATCGCCTGAAGATCGACCTTGAAACCGGCTTCGCGCAACAGCTGTGCGACCACGACCGGTTGCGCTTTCAGCAGGGTCTGGTCGGTCGGCGCCAGGATCACCACGGGCGTGCCGTCATAACCGGCCTCGGCCAACGCCTTCCTGGCGTCCGCCATGCCGTTACCCTTGATCAGGGTCTCGCCGCCGGCGTCGCTGGCCAGCGGCGTATCGCAGATGAAGAATGCGCCGCAGAACTTGTAGTATTTGGGATTGCCGATCTGTGCGTCGAGCACGTCCTTCTGGTTGATCGCGAGCAGCGCGGCGCGGCGGATCTTCACATTGTCGAACGGCGGATGCAGGAAATTCATCCGGCCGAACGATTGGAAGCCGAACTTGTTCAGGATGGTCACGTTGATGTCCGGATTGGACTCGAGCGTGGGCAGCAGGTCGAACGGCGGCGTTTCAACGAAATCGACATCGCCGGATTGCAGCGCGTTGAGCGCGGTCTGCGCGTCAGGCATCGTGATCCATTCGACGCGGTCGACTTTCACCACCTTGCCGCCCGATGTCCATTCGGCCGGCTCCTTGCGCGGCACATAGTCGGTGCTCTTTTCGTAAATGGCTTTCACGCCGGGCTGGAATTCGGCAGCCACGAACTTGAACGGGCCGGAGCCGATCTGCTCCGGAATCTGCTTGCTGATCGGGGTCTCGGCAAGCCGCTTGGGCATCATGAAGGCGCAGATCGACGATGGCTTGGCGATCGTTTCCAGCACAAGGCCATAAGGCTCCTTCAGCTTGAGGACGATCGATTTGGCATCTGCGGCTTCAATGCCCGCCGTGAAGTCCATCAGCTTGCGCGCCATGCCGTCGACGCTCGTGCCCCAGCGCTTCAGCGAGGCGACGCAGTCCTCCGCCGTCACCGGCGCGCCGTCATGCCACTTCAGGCCGTCGCGCAGGGTGAAGGTGTAGGTCAGCTTGTCCGCGGACACCGTCCAGTCGGCCATCTGCGGCCGCACCTTGAAGCTGGAATCGATGCCGAGCAGCGTATCGTAGACCATGTAGCCATGGTCGCGGGTGATGATGGCCGTCGTGAAGCCGGGATCGGTGACGCGAAGGTCCGATTGCATCACCGCAGTCAGGATCTTCTTTCCGCTCGCGGCAGATGCAACCGACGTCCACGCAGCAGTAAGTGCCGATGGTGCAACAGCCGCAAGCTGAAGCAGTTTCCGTCGCGAGACGTGAACCATTCGCAATTCTCCTGACTTGACGCAAACGAGACCAAGATGGCGGCTGCCGAATGAGGGCAGCGTATGGTTTGCTGCCGCACCTTGCAATGACGGTTGTCTCGCAAATCTGAATTCGTTTGCGGTCGAGCAAGGGCCGTCGGAACCGGCGGCGCGATGGCAGGCTGCCTCGTCCTAGGTTTGCTCGCGATAGAATTGCAGCAACCGCGCGCCGGCTGGCGAGAGCCACTCGGCGGCGCCGGTGATGTAGCCTTCGACACGGTTGCCGGTTCCGACGAGATAGGTGATGGGCATGCCGACGAGTGTGAAGACCGAGGCGGATGCCTCCGCCGTCGCGCCATACGCATCGACATAGCAGGCGAGGTTCTGCAAGGCGAGACCGCCGAGAAACGCGCGGATCCTTCGCAGGTCCTTCGTATCGGTGCAAACAGCGATAACATCCAGCTGGTCGCGTTGCGATCCGGCGAGGCTTGCGAGCACGGGCAGATCGAGCCGGCAGGCCGCGCACCAGGTCGCCCAGAAATTGATGAGCGTGATGCGTCCCGGCTTCGCCACCACGGCGACGTCCTTGCCATGCAAGTCCCATAGCCGCAGCGGCGGCATCGCCGCGCGGGGCCGCACCAGCGTGAACTGGCTGCGGCCTGTCTCGAACACCGGCGGCCAGGCGGGATCGCCGCCCTGCGCGTGGCCTGTGCGCGGAGAAACAAGCAGCGCCGGCGCGGCCATCAGGAGCGATCGCCTGGACAACGCCGCGCGGTGCGCGCGAGGCTTCTCACGCATGGATATAGGCCCAGCCCTTGAGTTGCAGGTCGACCACGCGCCCGATGCCGAAGGAGACGAGGCTGGCACCGGCGATCAAGGGAATCGAGACCTGTTCCTTGGCTTCGGCGATCGCCTTGGACGATGCGCACATGCTGTAGGTGAGGTTGGG
>WNGR01003355.1_pt1 | contig 18570 bp, 12 predicted proteins | sample 5407581 | NCBI WGS metagenome assembly WNGR01 (sample SAMN13153383, study PRJNA577476) | soil metagenome | isolation source: 80 cm soil or saprolite under Garry oak tree replicate 2 | place: USA:California | collected 2016-06-15 | reverse complement strand
GGTAGAGCCCCATTAAACGGTGGTCAAGCTCAAAAAGCATGGGATTGCTTCCTTTCTTTCTCTTCCTTCAATTTGAGGAGGATGAGATAGTATTTGGAAGCTCTGCCTCTCACCCCTTTGGGCTTGGCCGCTTTGTCTGGAAGTTGAACCAAATCCTGGCGTTGGACCTCTGGCATGTTCGCGAGCAGTTGTGGTGTCACTTTATAGGTAAGAACTTGCTGGAGACTCCAGGCATAATCAGTGAGACCAGCTGCCATAGCTGGTGTTTGCTCCAACTGATGATGTGACCAGCACAAATTGTAGGTGCATCCAATCAAGTACATCCCCCATTGAAACGGCTCCAGATGCAGATTGGCATGACGGCATTTGCGTGTTAAGGATGCCAGGCGTTCTCTGATGGTTCCATTAAAACGCTCAATAGATGCTGTATTGATTTGCGTTCCCCCCTTCGATTGTTCTAAACACGCTTTGAGCCCCTGCTCATCACCACGCAGCAAGGTGTGTTTTACCGAGACCAGACGGTATTTCTTTTGCGTCTTGATCACTTGCCCGATGATGAGCTGTGGCCACACCTGCATCTGTGCTCGGCCTGCCTGGATGCCTTCTTTGACCTGCTGGGTAAAAGCTCGCAAAATGGCCTGAGGATAGGACGCCCATCCGTCCACACAAACCAGGAGTTGACTGGCTCCACAAGCGCATCGGCGTACCATTTGCAATAAGCGATCGGCCAGAACACGATCCCGTGAGTGTTGAACGACGCCTGCCAGCCACAAGCGCGAGCTCACTTCCATCGCCAGACCCATCCACAAGACGCCCTTTTTGCCTCTGATACGAATCTCATCAGCTTGCACATGGGTCAAGGTGAGTTGGCCTTGTTGCACAATGGCATGCTGAACACGCTGACATTGCTGCCCAGCCCGATCGCGCCAAGCTGCCACCGTGCGCTCATCCAATCCGAAGACATGGACAATCGCTTGCAGAGGACAGCCATACGAGAGAAGCCCTACCACGATAACAACGAGCTCGACTGGCTTGCGAAGTCCTTCCAGCATCGTCCCAGTTCGAGCGGTAAAGGTCTGACGACACATTTTAGAACACGTTGGATTGGGGCAAAATTGCACAGACGCGTTCATCGGTTCTGTTTTTGTTATCATATTCACAGAATGCCGTGACACGCGTCATTTTTCAAGTCCTCTTGCCCCACATTTCACCAGTTAATGGGGCTCTACCAAAAATTCAAACAACTATTTACTCCTCATAACGCTTTGATAAGCATGTATTTTTTTCGACTACATACCATGGGCAGCAGATGGAGAGTGGGGGGTGAATGGATGTTTCTACTCTCTCCATCTGCTGTAATAAGCATAAGATATGAGCGTGAGATAACTCTGAGGATCGGCTGAGACGAGGCTGTGAGTGCCCCATTCACCTTATCCGAACTGACGGTTTAGCCAGTGATAATAACAGGAGTACCGACAGGCAGCCATTCGAATAGCCGCTTCGCATCAGGATTCGGCATGCCCACACACCCACGCGAACCGGTTTCCCAGCTACGAAAAAGCGGAAACAGAAGACTCTGTTTCCCCGAGTTTTTGTGTGTAATAACGATCCTCAGGTGCAGTTCAGGCTTGCTTCAGAGTATTCACAGCCTCACCTGTTAACATATACGTGGGGAAAGCTGCACAGGCTCGAAAGAAACGAAGGAGTAGAGTCACTTTCCCAATGTAAAAGGAGACATGAAAATGATAGATGTGTTCACAGGGCTACTCCTGGTGGCGCTGATTGGAGGAGGCTTCCTACTTGCTCGCCGCCTCTTTGAACGGCGCAACATGATGAATCCGCCAATGGAAATGCCATGGCAATCAGAATATGGCCCAAGAGATGACTACGGTCAGAGTATTCCCCCAAATCAAGGCTATGATGGCCCTGGCTATGGCAGGCCAATATACGGTCCCGGTTACGGAGATCCTCGCTACAGGAGACCTGCCTATGGCCCTGGTTACGATCCTGCCGGATATGGGAGGCCAATGTACGGCCCTGGCTACCCGCAACAATCGGGTATGAGTCCCTGGGCTGCCGGGGGTTTGGGAGCAGTCGGTGGGGGTCTGCTGGGTTATGAGCTAGGTCGGATGGCAGGCGAACACGATCAGCAGCCCCAGGAGGCTGGCGCGGGGAATCCTGATCAAATGGCAACACTTGATGCAGGAGGTTACGATCCTGGCATGGCCGACTCCGTGGGCTCTTACGATGCAGGTGGGTTCTCTGACTTTGGTGGAGACTTTGGAGGCGGTGATTTCGGCGGGATCGACATGTAAGCGTTCAGCATTCCACCTGATAAGTTGCTTACTATCGTGTAGTGGTGCGGGCTGACAGCGTCGTCAGCCCGCCACTGCCTACTACAGTCATTGGCATCAAAAAGATGGAAAAGAAAGCTGATAGAGACGAAACCAAAGGAGGAAATAGATTATGAACAACTATCCATATAATCCCTATGGCAATCAAGGGCAGCAGTATAGTCCGTATCAGCAACAGCAGCCTGGTATGGGAACAATAGCGTTGTTGGTGATCGTGCTACCCAACAATCGCTGCTCAGCAAGGTATTGATGATGCTGAGCTTCTCATTGGTGATGGCAGGCTTTGGCATGTTTGCTGGCTTGCAATTGCTCAGCGCAGGTGTGGGGGTATTCCTGCTGCCTGCGATCATTCTCGAGTTCGTTGTACTGATCGCTTTGATGATCACCTCGCGCAAGCTACCGCATATGACGATGCTCAACTTGAGCTTGCTCTATGCCTTCACTTTCATTAGTGGCTTGACCATCAGCACGGTCATTGCTGCCTATGCTGCGGCGGGAGCAGTTAGAGCGATCTATGAGGCGCTCGCTTTGACAGGTGTAGAGGGCATTTCCTAACCCAGAATAGGCATACCTCTCTCGAAGAGATACACCTTGAATTGGGCTGGAGTACGCACGCCGTGTTCAAGCACGGCATTATAGATATCTGTCCCGCCTACTTGATAAGGATAGCTCGGGAGGTGTTGCCAGATATCTTTGATCCACAGAATGGCCAGTCTGGTTTCCTCTGTGAGGCGTGAAGCGAGGTACTCCAGATGGGCAAGTTGGGTGCGGGGTTTCTCTGAAAGCCAGAAAGAAATATCGATCTTCCATTCGTGGCCCGCCTCCGTCTCATAATACATCACAAAGTAATAGCGCTCATCCCCAAGGAGTTCGGCAGGAGTATGCCCTTCACTCTCATTAAAGTAGTGGAGCTTAGTGACCCGTGGATTGGTCAGCAGGGGTTGCATCGTCTCAACTACAGCACGCAGACTGCGATGTGAGCATAAGACATTGAAATCGATATCGCGCCATACCATCAGACCTGAGACAGAACTGCCAATCTGCTCGGGCTTTCCGGCAGGAGAAAGCATGGTGAACAGATCAAGCTGAACGATCAGTTGCTGCGCCTCAGCTTGCAATGCCTCTTGACGACGAAGCAATTCGACTGCCGTCGGTGCATCTAAATGCTCTCTCTCCATAACAGACCTCCTTGATGCTCGGCTCCTCTCAACAATGAGCTCACCTCACGAAGACAGTTTCCCCCCTGAGAAATCGCGTCAACTGACCGTTGTCCGAGGCCAGTTCCCTGGTCCAGGAGGTCAGCATATGGGGCCTGCCCTTGACAACGATCAGGCAGCCGTCCCGCCACCAGCATATCACCGAGCGCAAGCGCGGCAGCCTCCAGCATTGCATCTTGATGCCCTCACCTTGGTTCCCACGTTGCACTTGTTGGTGCTGTGCCGTTTGGCTGTTCGTCTCGCTCATCGTCGTTGTCCCCCTCCGCTGCCCGCAGGCCCTGGGGGCGCACTACGCACCTACAGCGACGAAACGCTCTCGACTTCACGCCCTGGTTCGCGCCTTGTGGCGGCTCTCCTTCTAACAGATGCATGACTGGCCTGCTCTGGCTCTCGCTTGTGGCTTCCCCTCTGATCGTCACGGAAGGCTTCGCATTCCCAGTCCCTCTCACCAGTGCAAACGCTGCCATGCGGCAGGAGCCCAGCGCATGAAGTGCTCAGCGTGCAGCAGGCCTTGCACACTGGACTCATGCGTGCCCGCGATCTCATCATTGAGAGTGCGCCCATCCTGGCCTGGCGCAAAGCCGTTCCGATGCGGCAGTTGGTCACGCTTCGGCTCATCATCCCCGTCCCCTCTTACGCGGTTATCGCGTGTATCCCTTGCTCTGTCGCGGCTCCGGCTTGCCCGTCCATTTTCTCGTCTCCCCAGCCAATGTCCATGACTCGTCCTTTGCACGCCCGCTGTTGGACATCGCGGTGCGCCTCCCTCACCTGCATCCTCGCGTGATCCGCTTGGAGGCGGGCTATTGGGGGTTGCGTCTCATCGCCTGGATCCACTCCGCCCTGGGAGCCGTCGCTATCATCCCATGGAATCCCAAACGCCAGAAGAACCGCTCCTGCCTTCCGCCCACTGACGGCTGACGAATTGGGCAAACGCACCAGCATCGAACGCTTCTTCGGACGCGTCTTCCTCTTCTTTCAGCGGGAGCGCTCCTCCTCTGTGCGGCTGGTCGGCCATTGTCTGGCAAGTCGCTTTGACCTACACCGCTCCCATCATCGTTGCTTTGGCTGCTCAAGAGGCCGGACGCGCCTCTCCTTATTCGTTCACCCAAGCGCGTCTTGGCTCATACCTGGCAGGGCTTTTGAGTTATGAAATGCCCTCATAGTAAATAAAGATGTGTTGCCCACATAAAGATATACTTCGAATGGCGGGTCGCCCTCACCGAATGTTTTCCCTACTACAGTACTCATAACCAAAAAAGCTGCTGCTGCAACGTATTTACTTATGATAACATACAAGCATATAGATCAGATTATGCTGCGATATCGTTATCAACCACACGAGCGTTTTTATAACCCACGAATATCAAAAGGAGAGCGCAATGGACCCCGCAATTATAGACTTGACCATGAAGGTTATGGCTGTGCTCTCGCCCTTTGTCGCAAAAGGTGCCGAAGAGTTCGCTAGTAAGATCAGTGATACTGCGTACGAAAAGGCCGCTGCCCTCCTCTCTACCTTAAAGAAGAAATGGGCTCACGATCCAGTAGCAACCGCCGACTTGACGCGCTTCGAGAAAAAGCCTGAGACGTACAAGGAGGCCTTGAAGGAGACACTACAGGAGAAACTGAGCGAGGACAAAGAGCTGACCACGATGCTTTCTGACCTCCTGCAAGATATGGGACCCGCACTGGAGATCTTCCAACAAATGGAGAAGGCAGAGGGCATAACAGGCTTAGAATCTGATGAGATGCTCGAAGGAAATGTTAAGGTTACGCAGCATATCACAGATGCTAAGAATACGACAGGAGCGAAAATCAAAAGAATTGGCAGGGCGTGAGGCTATTCTGACCAATTCGCTGTGTACTCTGTCCCTCTGTAGAGGCACGTTGCCAGAATGAGCCAACGGAATGGAAGAGAAAGTCACCCAACCAGTCATTGATTTCACCACGTACGTCGACGAGAGCACGCACAACTTCACGGGTCGAGAGTGGGTCTTCAAGAAGATTGATGCCTGGCTTGCCGATCCACAAGCCGGGCGCTTCTTCCTGCTCACAGGTAAGCCGGGGAGTGGAAAGACGGCTATTGCCGGCCGCCTGTCTCGCTTCGCTTACCCACCAGAGACAACACTTCCTCCGCGAGGTGAGAACTTCAACCGGGAAGCGGGACAGGCAGACGACCCGGTGTTCAGAGGGACAGTTCTCAAGATGGATGATGGAGACTACCCTCATCTTCGTCCCGGCTTTCTCAGTGCCATCCACTTCTGCCTGGCGCGAGATAGGCGTTGGATCGATCCGCGCACCTTTGCCGAGTCACTGGCAAAGCAGTTGGCGATATGCTACGCTACCTTTGCAAGAGCACTGCTGGAGCGCAGTGGTGATCAGCAGATCATCATTAATATCGAGCAGCACGTCGAGCGAGGACGAGCTATCGGTATCATGGTCGAACAGCTCAATATCACTAGAGTGCCAGTGGAAGAGATCTTCAACCGCATCGTACGCGAACCACTCGAAGACCTCTGCTTTCAAGAAGCCGATCAGCAGATCGTCATTCTTGTTGACGCCCTCGACGAAAGCCTGGCCTACAGTGGAGATGTCCATATTGCCTCCCTGCTGGCACAGATCGAGCAACTGCCCAAGAACGTACGCTTCATCCTCACCAGCCGCCAGGATGCGCGAGTGGTGAACGAGTTTCTGGGGGCCGATGAGTTATTTCTCTCCAGTTCTGTCTTTGAACAAGACAACCAGGACGATGTCCTGCGCTACTTAGAGACTCGTGTGCGCTATGAGACCAGACTGGCGCCACAAGCTAAGCGACTAGACGCCCAGCAAATGAACATTCTGGTCGAGACGATAAGCCACAGGGCCGAAGGGAATTTTCTCTACATTATCTTCCTGCTGGATGCCATGGCGAAGGGTCTACGCTCCCTGACAGACCTCGAAGGAATGCCAGAGGGACTCGACGCATTGTATTTCGAATCGTTAAAGCGCGTTGTCAGGCAGGGAACTCGAAACTGGCGTACTGACTATCAGCCAGTAATGGGCGTCCTCTCAGTCACCAAGGAGAGCCTGACCCTGGCCCAGTTGCAGGGCTTCAGTGGATTGCCTGAATCTACCCTCTGGAATTACCTGGGCGACTTGCAACAGTTTATCGAGGAAATAAAGGATCAGAGAGAGCAAGGCAGAGATCAAGAAGGAAGGTATCGTCTCTACCATCAATCAGTCATCGACTTTTTACACCGTCGAACGCTCGTTGACAATGACAGACAACTAAGAAATGATTTCTATGTCTCTGAACAGGAGTGGCACCGGAACATAGCGAATGCCTGTGAGAGCGGTGAGCTGGCTCCCCACTGGAAAACTGTGTGGAATACTCCCATCGACCAGGGACGGTGGAGGTATGCCCAACAACATTACATCACTCATTTGTACCAGGCACAGGAGTGGCAGCGTCTCTTTACTGTACTGGATGAGGGAGAATACAGTCGAGCAAAGATCAAACACGACTTCAACACGCTCGCCTACGCACGGGATCTAGAACTGGGGCAGCAGGCAATCCTGCGCAACGAATTGAGCAGCGAGGAGAAAATCGGCTTGCTGCCCGCCCTCTGGCGCTATGGCCTCTTACGCGCTAGCCTTGTCACTCAGGCCGATAACTACCCTGACCTTGCCTTCCTGGTCATGGTGATGCTGAAACAGTACCAGAAAGCGTTAGCAGTGGTAGAGTTGATCAGCGATGACCACAGAAAAGCCCGCTTATTCATTGACATTGGCGTGAAACTCGAAGAACAAGGGCAGAAAGAGCTTGCTCAGTGGGCTATGGCACAGGCGAGGGCTGTGATGGTAGCAAATATGCAGAGTGATCCAACTATCGTGCAAACGATCTTGCAGGAGATTGCACAGGTTCGACCTTTTGCATTGGAGATCCCCTTTCTGGATGAGATCGCAACGACGACGCAGCTCATAGAGGATGAGGAGCGACGCGCTTCAGTCCTGGTTGCTATAGCTGCCGCCTTCTCCCTGGCTGAAGCGCATGAGAAGGCCGAGGCGCTAGCCTGTACCATCTCATATAGAGCCCTGTATGAGAAGACACGAGAGAAGATCGTTGAAACACTGGTGGAAGCAAAGTTGTGGGAGCGCGCAACGCTTATTGCACAATCTATTACTGATGATAAATCTGCGAGAAATGATGCCCTGGCGAAGGTGATCTTTGGCTTGTTAGACGTGCAGGCATGGGAGAAAGCCAGAGAACTAGCGCTCACGACCGACCTTCGTGTGCGGTATGCGATGGTGGATATCGCTCTCGCCAGAGTACGAGTCGAGCCGCAAATGGCGGACCAACTCCTGAAAGAACTTGCCTTCATAGCTCTTCCTGATGATCGAAAGCACGTCAGAAGGGTTACCCCCCAGATATGGGCGCGAGCCCATCAATGGGATAAGGCCATCAAGACTCTACAGCAGATGGATGATAGCTCTTTTCAGTGGCTGGAAGCGTCTCAGGTGCTTGAACAGATGTTAAGGGCGCAGCAGTGGGACAAAGCTATAGAGCTTGCATCCTCTCTTTCAGACAGTTTCTCGCAACTTGGGCTCCTGAAAAGTCTGGTTGAGGCTCTTATCGATGCGGAACAGGTAGAGCGTGAAAGGGACGCGATAGCAAAGGTAATCCGGGCGATCAGTCGAAGAGAGCAAGATGATGAGATACTGCTAGAAGTTGTTACATTACTGATTAAGCTGCAACTTTGGAACGAAGCACAGCAGGTTACCGAGCAGATTGAATATCCCAGGCAACAATGCCAGGCACTCGCCGCAATTGCAGACGCCCTCTCCCAGGAGCAACCAGCCCGCGCACACCAACTGATAGTAAGAGCCGAAAGTATCGCGTTCTCTCTTAAAAAGCCTGATGAGGAGGACTACGGATACGTTCTAGAACGTATCGGGAGTATACTCTGTACCGTCGCAGGCGTCCTGGCTCGCATGCAATTGTGGGATAGGGCAATCGCGCTTGCTACTACTATTTCGGTCCGCTGGTCGAGAAGAGAGAGGGATGAAGCGTTCGCGGCTATCGTGGTTGCTTCAGGTCGGGCTAAAGCATGGGAGCAAGCAATCTCTATTGCACAGAATATCGAGAATGACGAGGAGCAGAGCAGTGCCTTGAAAGCTGTCGTCGAGGACCTGTTGTATTCACAGGAGTGGCAGCGGGCGCTGAAAGTGACGCAGATAATGAAACAGCGGGAACAGCGCTTTGAGGCGCTCATTGCTCTCATCAAAAGACTGACGTTTATACAAAGGATGTCCATGATCGGTAGATTTGAATCTCTCGGCACGGAGGACGAACTGCCTTCGATCCCTTTTGATACGCAACTCTCCCCCGAAGAAGAACAACTATGGGATGATATTATCGCCTCTGTACAGCAGCTTTTTGATATGTATAGTCCTACTAAAGAAATAATTGAAATGATACGCCACCTGGCGATGGCTCAGCAATGGGACAACATCTTAAAAATTGTGGATATTCCTGCACTCGCAGAACATCGGGCCGAGATTCTTGGTACCCTTGTTGGCTCTATGCTGGGCATGGGAAAATACGAGAATGCCCTGGCATGCGCACGTTCTATCAATGCGCCTGTACAAAAGGCTGAGGCACTAGTGCGCCTCGCTGACGTGCATGTCGAAGAACAGCCACTGAAGGCGGAAGCATTGCTCAACGAAGCCCTGGCTGTGGTTCAAGCTATCCCTGATGAGAAGGATAGGGGGGAAGCAGGTGCTTCGCTCGCTTTTGCACTCAATAAAGTGGGCCACTGGGAAAAGGCGCTTGCAATTGCCCGCTCTATACACGAGCCAACAGAGAGTATCAAAGTGCAGGTCAATATTGCGGTAGCCAGAAAAGACAGCGAACCTGAACAGACCGTGGCTATCCTCAGCGACGCACTGGCTTTTGTACGTTCATTGAGTATCGTTGAGCAGATAGAACCTCTGACAGTTCTTGGAGAGGCATTGCCACCTCTGCTCGGAATAAAGCAGGCTCATACATTATCCGCCGAGGTCATCTCCTTACTAGCAACTTTGCTGCGATCTATTGGAGAGACTGAACGTACCGCAGACCTTGATACGCTCGCCGGAGCCATGGCAAGTGCCGAACAGGAGGAGCAAGCCAGAGCAGTGTGGACGGAACTTGAAGCCACTTTCGCCCTGTGGGCGGAATCTGAAGTCCCCACGGAAGAGCAGGAGAGGGGACAGGCATGGAACCAGCATGCAGTGGAAGATACTGGTGAAGAAGAGCAAGAAGAGGACTCGTTTGGAGGGAGAGGCAGGTCCCGCGAGCAAGAGAAGAAAGATCAGCGCTTACGCTCTGAAGTCTTGAGCAGTATAAAGAATGGGCAGCCAGAACAGGCTGCAGACATACTCCTGGAGCACATGGCAAGTAATCACTACTTCGATCCGCACGAATGGAGTACCCTCCAGAGAGACGTAGCTGGCGGCCTGGCGCGCAAACTACAATGGGAAAAAGCTCTGGCCATCGTCTGGTCAATTGGTAGGGAGTGGCAGAAAACGCAAGCCTTGGCAGCCATCGCTAAAGCATTGGTAGAGGCAGGTCAATGGGATAAAGCTCGACTGCTTTTAGTAGAGGCGGAGGCCAATGCACACTCTATCGAGGATAGCAGAGAGAGAGACGATGCCCTGAGAGATGTAGCGAATACGCTGGCGCAGATACAAGAACCGGACGAGGCACAAGCAGTCGTGGGGTTCATCAAAGATTCCATGCATAGAGAAGTTCCTCGCTTGTGGATCACTCACGCACTAGCACGGGCACAGCGGTGGGACGAAGCGAAAGAGGAAGCTCGACGACTAGAGGGGTTCTTAAAGATAAGCGCTATGCAGAGTATCACTGATGCCATGATTACATATGGGGAGTTTGAGCAAGCGTTGCAATACATTCAAACAGCCTGGATACAGGCAGAGACGCGCCGCGAACTGATAAAACTGCTACCACTTGCGGAAGAATTTATACCTCTTCACCCTGAACTGGGCGAGGCCTTCTATGATGCGTTTGGCTGGGTAGATCACTTCTTGCAAGCATAGAATGGAGGAGGATGCTATGACTCCAATAGCCAATCTGCCAGCACAGTTAATGAATTTGTTGAGAGAGCATCTTTCGCCCGAAGATATAGGCATCATTGCCGATGAGTATGGCGAACGAAGCGGGCACAAGGGGAGCCTGTACGACCAGCTTATGGACCGGGCTGGCGTTCAGCAGGTGGTGCGACTACTGGTGTTGCATGCCGTCGCGCGCAGAGATGTAATGGGCCTGGTACGCGTCGTCTTTGAATACCGTGTCAATTTGCAACAGGTCATCAATGCTTCAGGCTTCGAGCAATCTTCCCTGATCCAAACCTATCTTATGATGTTACAGGATGAGGTCGATTCCTTCAAAAAGAACGTTGCCGAATTGCCCAACTTGCGATATATGATCAAGGCATCTGGTTTTTCCTGGACAGAGGTCCCACTCGAAACGCTCTTGAGCAGTCATCCCCGCGTCATCCTCTCAGGAGCAACTCGCTTAGAAAGATCAGCGATACTACTCCGTCTAGCTGAATGGCTGACTGCAGATTGGCGAGCGTCCATTTCCTCACTGCCATTTCCTGTGTTTGCCGACCTGGGGCACTGGTTCAACCCTGAGATGAGCCTGGTACAGTTTTTACAGGCTCAAATGAGCTGGGCAGGAGTATCGCAGCTCATCGAGCAATTGCCAGAGCTGATACAGGCCGGGCGAGTCGTGTTCCTGTTAGATGGCATGCATGAATTACCATATCTCAGGCGGAATGAAACAATGGGCTTACTCGGTGATCCCCGCGTTCGCTCTATTGTTGCTTGGAGTCAGGCGAAAGAAGGGCGCAAGGTTAAATGTGTACTCAGTTGTCAGGTCAGGGATTTTTTGATCAATTCACACTGGTCGGACCTCTATGCGCTCGATCCGACCAGTGAAGAGATTCCTGCCCAGACCGACATGCTCCCTCAATTAATCAGCGCCCTTAGTGATGAGGATACAGATGTACGCCGGAATGCCATCATTGCATTAGGCAACCTTGGCGATAGCCGGGCCATCGAGCCCCTGATCGTCATGCTCAAAGACGAAACCAAGCTCAATGAACGTCGGTTGGCTGCTTATGCCCTGAGTAGGATAGAAGATGAGCGCAGAATTGAGCCGCTGCTTGAAGCACTGAGCGATAGCGCTGTGCGATCTGATATTGCCTCTGTGATGGGTGACATGCACGATGAGCGCTTGATAGAACCGCTGGTTGCCTTGTTAGCCGATAACGCCACTCATGCATATATGTCAGCGAAAGAGGCACTAGTTGCGTATGGCAAAGCTGCTGTGCCTGCGCTCATGGTCGCCCTCACTGATCTGAACGTCGGGAAGCAATACAAGAAAGATGACTTTCCTGTTCTTGGCAGAGGGGACGCATCCTACAATGCTGCCGAGGTTCTAGGCGAGATCGGTGATATTCGGCCCCTTCCCCTGTTACTGTGGCTAATAGAACACGATAGTGCGGTTGGGGAATCCCACATGGGCGGTAAGGTTCGACACGCTGCTGAGAAAGCTGTGAAAAAGATACAGACGCGGCACCAGGCAGCTGCACCACTGGTCGCTGCCTTGAATAGTGAAGATCGCACTATGAGTATCGGCGCCGCTTTTGCGCTCGGTCTACTCAAAGATCACCGGGCGCACCGAGCGGTCGAGCCACTACTGGACGCTCTGCATGACGAAGACGCACGTGTGCGCTGGGGAGCCGCCAAGCTTCTGGGTAGAATCGGCGATCCCACACCTCTGATCGCTGCCCTGCACGATAAAGATAGCTATGTGCGCGCCACGGCCGCAAGCATTCTCGGCACACTAGGCGATAGGCGAGCAGTTGAACCCTTGATAGCCGCCCTCACGGATGAAAACAGTCGGGTACGTTGGCAGGTCATTTGCGCCCTCGGCACACTCGACGATAACCGGGCGGTTGAGCCGCTTATTGCCGCCTTACAGAACGAAAATGACGAAGTACGCTTGCATGTAGTTCAAGTATTGGGCTCCATAGGAAGTAGAAGTGCAGTTGAGCCGCTGATCGCCGTCCTCGCGGACCAGGATAGCCGCATCCGTCAGGCAGCAGTCGAAGCACTGGGCAAACTGGGCGATAAGCGAGCGCTCCCCGCTTTGCTCGAAGCAGCTAAGGATAGCGACCGCGAAGTGCGTCAAAGCGTCGGCAGGGCAGTCTTCATCATTGATCCCAATAGCTCTGTGGAAGTTCTGATCATCAACCTTCAAGACGGAGATAGAGAGGTGCGCTATGAAGCCACACGGAATTTAATTCATATAGGGGACAGCCGGGCAGTGGAGCCTCTGATCGAGGCACTCAAAGACGAATACAGTCGTGTGCGTGAATATGCTGCTGATGCACTGGGGAAGATTGGAGATAGCCGAGCCGTCGAGGCGCTTATCGAGAACTTGCAGGATGAGCAATTGGTTGGATGGGCTGCGGCTGATGCGCTGGCAGATATCGGTGATAACCGGGCCATCGAGCCCCTGATAGCAGTGCTTAAGAGTGAAGACACCGACCGATGTTCGCATGCTGCTAATGCCCTGACAAAGTTCAGCGAACGAGCTGTACCGGCTCTGCTCGCAGCGCTCAAAGACGAAGGCCCTGGCGAAACCTTCTACTCTAGGGATTTGCGGGAGCAAGGAGATTACCATTGGAAGTTTGTAGACAACCTGATCAAGAAAGCTCATTTGCGCTACTATACAGCAGAGATTCTGGGCAAGGTTGGAGATGTGCGCGCTCTGCCGATCCTGATGTGGATGGCAGCAAAGGATGAGAACGAAACGATCTATGGCATAAATAAGGTACGAGACAGTGCTGCTCAGGCTATTGAAAGCATCAAGCAGAGGTACGAGGATACGGATCTACTTGTTGCTGCTCTCAATGATCAGGACCATCTGGCACGTGTTGGGGCCGCTTTTGCGCTGGGCATGCTCAAGGACGAACGAGCGACAGAGGTACTCAGCACCACTCTAGCGGAGAAGGATAGGCGCGTGCGCTGGAGTTGCGCCGAGCTTTTGGGCAACCTCGGGAGCGAGCGGGCAATCGCTGCCCTGATCAATGCACTTGATGATGAGAATGCCAATGTGCGTAGAAGCGCTGTAGCCGCGCTGGTCAAGATTGGTGAGGTGACCATACAGCCGCTTCTCACATCACTCAAGGAAGAAAACAGTAATATGCCTGGTTGGAACTGGTTCGCTTGGATCGCGTCTACTCTCAGCGAGATTGGCGAGGCGGCTTTACAGCCTCTTATTGCAACTCTGAAGGATCAAGATGACTTTGCGCGTTACTGGGCGGCCAATGCACTGGGTAATATAGGGAATAAACAGGCGGTAGATGCGCTGAATACGGCCTTGGAGGACGATGAGCCTCTCGTGCGTTTGAGTGTGGCGGCAGCACTAACTAAGCTTGGCGATGACAAGGCAATTGAATTGCTTATTACAGCCCTCAAAAATGAGGACGAGAATATACGTTACTTCGCGGTCTTGAATCTGTGTGGCATAGGCGACTCGCGAGCCACTGAGGCGTTGAATACAGTGCTAGAAGACAGCGATGACTTTATGAGATCCGAAGCCGTATTGGCTGTAGGCAAGGTAGGCGCTAGCCGCGATGCCTTGCTCAGAGGCGTGCTGTTGGATGAGGCCAAAAAGTGGATTCTCGAACATCCACGGAACCTGGGTGCAGCAGAAAGAGAGTTCTTACGAGAGGGTTCAACATTTGAAGGAACAATGGAGGAGACACGTCTAGAAGAAGCCCGAACTGTACAATACGCAATCGGCAAACTGCAAGGGTGCCTACTCCGGTTTCTAGTAGTTCTAGAACTCCCATTGATCGCACGCTTTGTACTGCAATTCCTTGGAGCGGATTCCTCAAACATATTCACAGCAGTTCTGTATGCAATTACAGGCGTTATCCTGTTTCCTTTTCATGGCATCTTGCAAACTTCCAATCTTGATGGACACCAGGCAGAATGGTCAACACTTGTGGGCATTGTAGTTTACTGGTTACTCTTCCTCCTCATAGTCAATTTCCTGCACATGCTTGTCTCTTCTCCAGAGGAGCATGAACCATGGTATCGGAGGATAACGAAGTAGCTGGCAATTCAGAGTATACAAGCCTTGTCCCCGGAGAGTAATATCAAATCCGTTTAGATCGTGTCCATTTGGATGGTGGGAGACAATGGCGGGGGCGAGGGCAGAGCCGAGCCCCGCTACTACATTATGTACAGGAATCAACCGGATTTGATATAACAGGGAAGATCAATCGCACATGGCTATCAATCGGCAAGTGAGCTTGACCCGTTTCGGAAGAGCCGAGAAATGTGAGAACGAATGTGAGCTTGCCCCGTTTTCGTGCAGTGACAGAAAACGGGACGCAGACCAATTGAATCAGCGTCCCATTTTTTCTTGGTTTGCATGTGAAAGAAACGCACAACGTGTCCCACTGGTAGAGTTGTAGATAAGCAGACGCCCGTCGGTTCCGGTTCGATTATTTATTCATCTTTCTAGTATTATTAGAACGCTTGTTCTTTCGCATCGCAGTCTCCTCCCTGCTCTGACTCTCGTGTCTCCAGGTGCACACACGCTCTTCAGTGATGCCTTGCTGATTCCTCCCCTGTATATTTACTCAGCAGGTCACAATCGTACGTAACTCGTCGGGCAATGCCAGGACATCGACCATCGTCACTCCCGCCTCCTCACCTGCCAAGGGCTCAGACTGCTCCTCGCTCATAGTTTCCCTCCGGCGATTGCACCCGCGTCTGTCTTCCCGTTCAGACGTAGCACCCGTCCTGCTTCTGCATCGTCGGTGCTCACCGCACCTCAGCAGGATTCACGATCTGGGCCGCGATCTCGCGCACTCCCTTGCTGTAGGAAGAGTCGGGGTAGACAAGGCTAAAAATACCAGCACTGCCCAGTTCGATCATTTCGTCCGAGACGGGTAAGATGCCAGCCACAGGGGCAGCATAGGTGGCCTGGACCTGTTGCCGCAGGCTGACGAAGTCCAGTTTAGGCAGCACCTTATTGACGACCAGCACCAGCCGCTTCAATTTGAGCTTGCGGGCGACTTCGATGGTCACCGCCGTGCCCTGGAAGTCTTGCTGGTCGGGGCGCAAGATGAGAACCAGGATGTCGGAGATGATAAGGGAGAGGAGCGTCTCCTCATTGAGGCCTGGATGGGTATCGAGGAAGAGGTAATCGAGCTGAAAGGTCTTGATCAACGTCCGAAAGCCATCGGTGAGCAAGTTGACCTCATAGCCTTCCCGCAATACGCGCGTAATCTCTCCCGCCTTGATGCTCGAAGGGATCACGTAGAGCGCCCCCCCAGTTGCCGCCGCAAGGCCAAGCTTTGCCGTGACATCATGTGCTGCCTGCTCGATACCACAACGCCCATAGAGGTAGTCGTTGAGGGTCAGGCCACTCGTGTGCACATCCATCCCGAAGAGGACATGCAGCCCCGGTGATTGGATATCGCTATCGATAACTGCAACACGTTTCCCCAGTTGGACGACGCCACTCGCCAGATTGGCCGCCAGGTTGGATTTGCCCGTCCCACCTCGATAGGAGTGAACGGAAACGATCGTGGACATTACGACATATACCCTTTCTGTTGTTGGCTTGATGTATCAAGCTGTTTATTGATGCGGGTGCAGTTCATTTCACACCTGCCACTTCGGCGGCAAGGGCCTGGCAGACACGCTGGTACTCCTGCTCCAAACGAGCGACTACCTCTGCCGCCCCTGCCACCGTTCCGTTCTTGCCGATAGCCTCCAATTCGGCACTGAGTGCTGCCATCGTGCGGGCTCCCAGATTGTTACTGCTGCCCCTGAGGTTGTGAGCCGCTCGTTTGAGCTGTTCGGGCTGCCCCTCGACTATGGCCTGGCGCAGTGCCTCCAACAGCGGTGGCGTCTCGAACTGGAACGCCTCGGCCAGCTCCTGCACGATATCCGGCTCGCCTTCCCCCGGGAACTGGCGCAACTCGGACAGCACTGCCGGGTCAAGGGCCGGAGCAGCCTGCACCTCGCTCTCAGCCTCCCCAGTTGGGAGAGCAACCTCACCGAGCTCCTCAAGCGGCAGCGTCCGCTTTTTCGCCCACCATCCGGTGCGTTCCAGGGCTGCCTGTAAGGCTTTGATCTGAATGGGCTTGGTGAGGTAGTCATCCATCCCTGCGGCCAGGCACTCCTCGCGGTCGCCCTGCATGGCGTTCGCCGTCATAGCGACGATGCGCGGACGCTGCGCGGCGGGCCAGCCCTGATGAATGGCGCGTGAAGCTTCCAGCCCGTCCATTTCCGGCATCTGCACATCCATCAAAATCACGTCGTAGCTCTGCCGCTGTAAGGCTTCCAGGACTTCCAGCCCGTTCGCCGCTACGTCGGCCCGGTAACCCATGCGCTCTAACAGCCGTAGTGCCAGCTTCTGATTGACCGTGTTGTCTTCGGCCAGCAGCATACGCAAGGGCAGTCGCTGGCCCAGCCCGGCATCAAACTGCCATTCTGCCGGCTCTGACTGGGGCATATGGGGCTGCGGATGCTCGACAAAGAGGGAGATCAGCGCATCGTACAGTTGCGAGGGCTTGATCGGTTTGTGCATAAAGGCGGCGATGCCGACTCCTTGCGTGTCCACCTCGCGTCGTCCCAGGGACGTGAGCATGATCAACGGCAACTCCTGGGCGTCTCGGTAGTGCCGAATCTGCTCGGCCAGCATCAGGCCATCCATATCCGGCATTTGTATATCCAGGATGGCCACATCAAAGGACACCCCCGCCTGTACCTGTGCCAGGGCTTCCAGCCCAGAAGCGTACGCGTGGGGCAACATGCCCCAGGACTGGGTCTGCAAGGTGAGGATAAGGCGATTGGTCGCGTTATCATCTACGATCAAGACACGCTTCCCAGCAAGCTGGGGTTGACTCGTATCCAGGTAGGGGCGCGAGCCAGTGGGAGCGGCCTCGGCCAGCATGGTGAAATGGAAGGTCGTCCCAACTCCTGGCTGGCTTTCGACCCACATCGTCCCGCCCATCTGTTCAGCCAGGCGGAGGCTGATGGCCAGGCCCAACCCGGTGCCCCCGTAGCGCCGGGTCGTCGAGGCATCCACCTGGCTGAAGGAGCGGAACAGGTGGGCCTTCCCTTCCTCTGAAATCCCGATGCCTGTGTCCCTGACGGCAAAATGCAGCTCATAGAAACTTTCTTCATCAGGCTGTTGATTGGCTCTTCCTTCTGCATCTTTTCGCCTTGCTGCAACTGAGAGCACGACTTCGCCCTGTTCAGTGAACTTGACGGCGTTGGAGAGCAGGTTGACCAGGATCTGCCGCAAGCGGGTCACATCGCCGTACACGGCGGCGGGCACCTGCTCGTCTAGCAGGTACGCCAGGTCTAAGCCTTTCTCGGTGGCTCCGGCCGCCAGCAGATCAAGAGCCGACTCCAGGCACTCACGCAGGTCAAAGGCCTGGCATTCCAACTCGAGTTTCCCGGCTTCAATTTTGGAGAAGTCCAGAATGTCATTGATGATGGTCAACAAGGCACCACTGCTCGAGCGCACCGTTTCGGTGTAATCGCGCTGCTCGGAGGAGAGGCTCGTGTCGAGCAGCAAGCCGGTCATGCCGATGATGGCGTTCATCGGGGTGCGGATTTCGTGACTCATCATGGCCGGGAAGGCGCTTTTCGCCTGGTTGGCCGCTTCGGCGGCAGCCCGGGCTTGCTCCAAGGCCTCCATCGCCTGCTTGCGTTCCGTGATATCCAGATACAGTGCAAGAACTCCGACGAGCCGACCTTCTACCATCACCGGAACACCCAAGGCCTCCAGATCCCTGCGCCGCCGGCGGGTAATCACATGAACCACCTCTCCCTGCTTAATTCGGGCAAGGTTGCGTTCGACTTCGGCATAATAGCCTGGACTACTCACCACTTCAGCTAAATGGCACCCGACAATC
>WNGR01002963.1_pt1 | contig 18572 bp, 16 predicted proteins | sample 5407581 | NCBI WGS metagenome assembly WNGR01 (sample SAMN13153383, study PRJNA577476) | soil metagenome | isolation source: 80 cm soil or saprolite under Garry oak tree replicate 2 | place: USA:California | collected 2016-06-15 | reverse complement strand
AGGGTGCGATCCGCGATGCGTCGTCGCTATGCGCCGACTACACGCCCGCATTCTTCGCGGACGGCGGAATTGAAAAGCTGCGCGGCGCGGACCTGGCTCGCCTGCCTGTCGTCGAAGGCAAGCCGCGCCTCGGCTCATGCATCGCGCAGCCAGGCAACTTCGTCGCCATCGGCCTCAACTACGTGCAACACGCAATCGAGACCAACGCGCCGATTCCCGCCGAGCCGATCATCTTCAACAAGGCACCGTCGTGCCTCTCTGGCCCGAACGATCCTGTCATCCTGCCGCGCGGCTCGACCAAGTGCGACTGGGAAGTGGAGATCGCGCTGGTGATCGGCCGGCGCGCGCTGTATGTGCCGGAAGAGACTGCGCTCGACTACGTGGCCGGCTATTGCGTGTGCAACGACGTGTCCGAGCGCGAGATGCAACTCGAGCATGGCGGGCAGTGGGTAAAGGGCAAGATGTTCCCTACTTTCGGCCCGCTCGGTCCGTGGCTCGTGACGCCCGACGAAATCGACGACGTGCAGAATCTCGGCTTGTGGCTCGAACTCAACGGCAAGCGCATCCAGGACTCGTCGACATCGGACATGATCTTCCGCCTTGCGACGATCGTGTCATACGTCAGCCGTCATGTGTTGCTGCAACCTGGCGACGTGATCACGACGGGTACACCGCCCGGCGTTGGTCTCGGCATGAAGCCGGAGCGTTTCCTGAAACCAGGCGACGTGATGGAACTCGGTGTGCAAGGGCTCGGCATGCAGAAGCAGACCGTGCTCGCATTCGAAGATTCGGCGCTCGCTTGAGGCGCTGACACGTGCCGGGCATTCGCCTCGTGTGAATGACCCGGCCCGGTATCCAATCCAATCCAAGAGACAGGAGACCCGGTATGGACAACCGGTCAGGAGGAGGCGTGATGAAAGCCACCGATGCAGCCGCGAATGTTTCGACGACGAAAGCGTTGCCCTGGTACAGGGACATTTCGTGGCCGCAATGGCGCGTTCTGATCGCCGCGTGGGGCGTGTGGGTGATGGACGCGGTCGACTTTCTCGCGATCACGTTCGTGCTGAACGACATCGCGAAGCATTTCAACGTGCCGCTCAGCACGGCGTCGCTGTTGCTGTTTGCGACGTATGGCGTGCGCTGGATAGGCGGCTTGATGTTCGGCAGTCTGAGCGACCGTATCGGCCGCAAGATTCCGCTGGTGATCACGCTGGCGTGGTTCACGGCGGGCGCCGTGCTGACGGGACTGTCGTGGAGCTTCGTGTCGCTTGCGGCCTTCCGTCTGCTGCTCGGCTTTGGCATGGCGCCGGGCTTCTCGCTCGGCGCGACGATGGTCGCCGAATCGTGGCCGGAAAAGCACAGGGCGATCGGCATCGGCATTCTCGATACGGGCTGGGGGCTCGGTGCCATCGGCGCAGCGATTGCCTACGATCTCGTCTATCCGCACTTCGGTTGGCGCGGCATGTTCTTTGTCGGTGTCATCCCGGCGATACTGCTCGGCGTGTTCATTCTGCTGTGCGTGCCGGAATCGCAGGCGTTCAGGGCGAGTGGCCGAAAGCTCCGCACGCCGCTGCGCGACAATCCGGCCGTCGTGCTGTTCAGGCTCTATCCGCGCCGCGTCGGCTACCTCGCGTTGTTGATGCTCGTGCTGTGCTTCGGCTCATGGCCGTTTCAGGGACTCTTTCCTACCTATCTGAAGTCACTTTCATTCGAGCCTTTGACGATCACCTGGCTGACGATGACGTCGGCAGTCGGACAGGTGTTTGGGTTCTTCGCGTCCGGTTTCATCGCGGAACGGCTCGGGCGGCGCGCGGGGATTAGCGCGATGCTAGGCGCGGGGGCGGTGTGCGTGGTGGCGCTCGTGTACAGCGTCAACCAGTTTCTGCTTGCCGAATGCTTCGCGTTTTTGAGCGGCTTTTTCCTCGTCGGATCGTCGGGCATCTGGGGAACGATACTGACGGAGAATCTGCCTCGCGAAGTGCGTGCGTCGGGAGTGGGCTTCCTCTATAACGTCGGCGTCGTAGGTGGCGGTATTGCACCGTATATCGTGCTGACGACCGTCAAGGCCGCCAGTATGACGATCGCGCTGGGTATCGCGGTCTTCACCATCGGGGCGGCACTGGCGGCGATCGTGATTCTGCGGTCGGTGCGCGAAACGAAGGGCATGCAGTTGAGCGAAATCGACGCTGGCGGTCACTAGCAGGGCTGACATGGATTCGGCGAACCCGTAACGGGCTCGCCGCGCCGCTGCTTCGACTACAGACTACACCTGTGCCTGCCCGCCATCCGCCGTGATCTCCGCGCCATTGATAAAGCTCGAATCGTCGGATGCCAGAAACGTCACCACCTTGGCGATTTCCATCGGATCAGCGAGACGGCCGATCGGCACCAGCGACGTCAGGTACGACAGCAACCCGTCCTGACCTTCCTTCGTATCGCCTCCGAGTTCCGCGAGGCCGACAGTCCGGGTCGAACCGGGGCTAACGACGTTGACGCGGATGCCGCGGTCCTTCAAATCGAGCACCCAACTCCGCGCGAGGCTGCGCACAGCCGCCTTCGAAGCGCTATAGATGCTGAACGCCTGCGTCCCCGTCGACCCTGCGATCGAGCCGGTGAGAATGATCGACCCGCCGCGCGACATGAGCGGCAGCGCGCTTTGAACGGTAAAGACCACCGCGCGGACATTGCGATTGAAGGTGTCGTCGAAATGCTGCTCGGAAATATCACCGAGCGGCGCCAGCGAGCCGCCGCCTGCGTTGGCGAAAAGAATGTCGAGACGTCCTTCGCGCTCGCGGATCAGTTTCATCAGCGCGTCCAGATCGGCGCTGCGCGTGACGTCGCCCTGAACGCCCGTTGCTGCGTGACCGATTGCGCTCACCGCTGCATCCAGTTCACCCTGACGGCGGCCCGTGACATAAACCTTCGCGCCTTCGCGTGCGAGATCCTGTGCAGCGGCCAAACCGATTCCGCTCGTGCCGCCCGTCACCAGTGCGATTTTGCCTTCCAGTCGTTTGCTCATGATGTCCTCAAATGAAATGAATGAATCGATGTGGCAACGATAAGTGTTTCCTCTGAGTCAATAAATAGGCCGCGCGCTAAATCATTATTTATGGATGTGAATAATCGCGATATGATCGACACGGTCAATCAAGGCGTGGAACCGGAATGGATCAGATGCTCGCATTGCGCGTGTTCGTGCGAATCGCCGAATCGGGCGGGTTCGGCAAAGCCGCCGATACCCTGAACATACCGAGACCTACCGTCACCAAACTGATCCAGGATCTCGAAACTCACCTGCGGGTCAAGCTGTTTCAGCGCTCCACGCGCAAGGTGGCCGTCACCGACGAAGGCCAGGCGTATTACCATCGCGCGCTCAAGGTGCTCGCGGACATCGACGAAATGGACACGCTTTTTGCCGACTCTCGTGGCACACCGCGAGGGCGTTTGCGGGTTGATATAGGTTCGTCGCTGGCCAATCTGATCCTGTTGCCGCATCTTCCGTTGTTCCGGCAGCGCTATCCGGAGATACAGCTCGAACTGGGCGTCAGCGACAGGGAAGTCGATCTGATCGGCGAGGGCGTCGACTGCGTGATCCGGGGTGGCGAACTGACGGACACGTCGCTGATTGCGAGGCGTATCGCGAGCCTCGATTGGGGCACGTATGCGGGCACGGGATACATGAGATCGCGCAAACTGCCGAAGCATCCGGAAGAACTTTACGGCGAGCACGACCTGGTCGGCTATTTCTCATCGCGGACGGGCCGCGTTTTCACGATGTTCTTCGAGCGCGGCGACGAGAAAATCCAGATCGACCCGAAGGGCACGCGAGGGGTTTCCGTCAATGAGAGTACCGCGCATCTGACTTCGTTGGTTAGTGGGCTTGGCGTTGGCCAGACGTTCGCGTTCATGGCGCGTGCGGGACTCGCGAATGGCGATCTCGTTCAGCTTCTTCCTGAATGGAGTCGGCCATTGCATCCTCTACATATCGTGTTTGCGAAGTCGCAACACGACAGCGCGAGGATGCGGGCGTTCGTCGATTGGGCGCTGGAGATTTTCCGGCCGTATGACCGGTTGCACGCGTAGTCCCTTCACAACTCTTCGAACTGGATCGCGCCGCCCTTCATGACTAGCGGAATGCGTTCGCCTTGCCCGAGCAGACACGAGATATCGCGCAAGGGGTTGCCATCCACGACAAGCAGATCGGCCCACGCGCCAGCCGCGATACGCCCGAGCTTATCCGGCAGGCCGAGCACTTCAGCCGCCGTCGTGGTGGCACAGGCGAGCGTCGCTGCATTGCCTAGCACTTCGGCGCGAATGCGGAATTCGTCGCTCTGCAGGCGCTGCGACGGTCCCAGCAGATCCGAGCCAAAACCCATCTTCACGCCCGCGTCGCGATAGATTTCGAGCGAACGCAGCCCAGCCTCGCGCACATCGGCGATCTTCGCAACGCTCTCTTCGCCCAGGCCATACTGCGCGCCCTCCGATGCTAGCGCTTCGTAGGTGACGAGCGTCGGCACGACATACGCGCCCAACTCGGCCATCAGATTCGCCGTCGGTGCGTCGATGAGATTGCCGTGCTCGATCGTGCGTACGCCCCAGCGTACGACGCGCGCAATCGCGTCCGCCGTGTACGCGTGCGCCATCACGTAAGTCTGGCGGGCACGCGCTTCTTCGACGATCGCTCGCACTTCGTCTTCCGCGTAGCCGAATGCGCCTACGGGGTCAGTCGGCGATGCAACGCCGCCCGATGCCATGATCTTTAGATGATCGGCGCCCATCTGCAATTCCTCGCGAGCCGCGCGGCGTACTTCATCGACGCCATCGGCGACGCGCGACAGCGCGCCGACCCGCACGCAGCAGCCGCACGGCGCACTGTCGCCGAGATAGTCCGAGCGGGCGCGCATGTCGCCGTGGCCGCCCGTCTGACTGAGCGCGCGCCCCGCGACGAAAAGGCGCGGCCCCACTGCGAGCCCGCTTTCCACCGCCTGCTTGTGCGGATAACCTGCGCCGCCCGCGTCGCGCACCGTGGTGAATCCGCGCCGCAGCATCGCGCGCATGATGGGCACCGAGCGCAGTGTGACGAGCACATTCGGCATGTGCACCTGCTGGGACAGATTCAGCTGCACGGCCGCCACATGCACATGCAGGTCGATCAGACCCGGCATCAGCGTCTTGCCGCGCAAGTCGATCTCGCGCGCGGCTGCGCTTTTAAGCGGTCGGTCGGACACTTCCTTGATAAGGCCGTTTTCGACGAGCACGTGATGCGCTTCGCGCACTTCGCCGCGCTCGACATCGAGCAATCCTGCGTTGGTGAAGAGAATGCTGTCCACTCGTTTCCCCAAGGTTCGGTGAATGATTCGATTCGCTGCGCAAAGCCGGTTTCAGGCTTCGTCGAGCAGCGCCGGCAACGCATACTGCGCAAGCGACTGCGCGATCGGCACGTGATCGTCGCGATACCACGCTCGCGTATGCAACAGATTGAGCGACGCGAGCGTGCGTCCTTTCCAGCGCACGGGCACGTTCAGCACGCTTTCGCACCCGAGCGACGCGATCAGCTCATGATCCGCGAACACCGCGCGCAGATCGTCCGGCGTCTTGCCGATGAACGCCTCACCGCGCGTCAGCACGATGTCGGTCCAATTGCCGCCCGACAGCGGCTTCTTTGCCGCCGTTGGATACGCAGCCGGCATGTTGCTGTAAATGCGCGCCGATTCATTCGTCGCGTCGTCGTAGCGCAGTATCGTGAAGAGCGTATGGCCGATCGCTTGCGCAAGGACCTTGTCGAGCGCTTGATAGAGCGCCGCTGGCTGATCTGTGCTCGCCTGCGCGCGAGCCAGCGCGACGAAGGCCTGCAAGCCCTGTTCTTGCACGCCATTCATGCCGCTTCCCCCGCGGCGATGTCTTCGAGCGAACGTCCGCGCGTCGGCACGCCCATCACGACCACGGCAATCGCTCCGAGCAATAGTACGACCGTCGTCACGCCGAACACGCCTGCGAAACCAAAGTTCGGATACAGATAGCCTACAAGAATCGGCGATACGATTGCGCCGATACGGCCGATCGCCGACGCCGTGCCCGCGCCCGTCGTGCGCACCGCCGTGGGAAACACTTCCGCCGTGTAGGCGTATACGCCGGCGTAAGTGCCGTTCATGAAGAACGACAGCCCGATGCCCGCCGCCATGATCTCCTCGTTCGAGCGGGCGAACGCCATGCCCAATGCACACACGCAGCCGAGCAGCATGTACGTCGCGATCGTCGCCTGCCGCCCGATGCGCTCGTTGAACCACGAGGCGCTGAAATAGCCGGGCACCTGCGCAGCGTACATCGCGAGCGAATAGCCGAAGCTGCGCGTGATGCTCATCCCGTGCTGCACGAGCAGGCCCGGAATCCACGTGAAGAACGCGTAGTAGCTGAAGGTGATCGACAGCCACATCAGCCAGGTCATCGTGGTGATGCGCGCCTGGCGTCCCATCCACAGCGCGCGGAAGTTCGCGGCCAGCGTGCCAGTGTGTGCCGGCGGTGGGCTGTTCAAGCTGATGGACTCCGGCTCCGGCAGTGCGATCCCACGAGCCGCGAAGCTGGCTTCGATGCGGTCGAGCACGCGCTTCGCTTCGCCCACATGCCCGCGGCTTTCCAGCCAGCGCGGAGACTCGGGTAGCGAACGGCGCCACCACAACAGCATCAGGATCGGCAGCGCGGTGATCAGCAGCACGACGCGCCAGCCTGAATCGAACGCGGGAACGATGAAGTAGCCGAGCAACGCGGCGGCAACGAAGCCGAACGAGAAGAACCCGGCCAGCGCGCCCGTAAAGATGCCGCGATACCGCTTCGCAACGAACTCGGCCAGGTAGGGCGCAATGATCGCGCTCTCGGCGCCCGTTCCCATGCCGGCCACGATGCGAGCGGCAAGAAAGGTCGGCCAGGAATCGGTCATCGCGCTGACGACGGACGCCGCGCAGTAGATCAGCAACGCCGACATCATCACCTTGCGCCGGCCGATCAGATCGCCCAGCGTGCCCGCGAGCAGCGCGCCGAAGAAAAAGCCGATGAAGTTGCCGCTGCCGAGTACGCCTGTTTGCACGCTGGACAAAGCCCAGTCGTGACGCAGTACAGGCAGGACAAACGCGACGGCGGCGGCATCCATTGCGTCGAATGCGTAGCCCATGCCGCCCATCAGCAGCAGGTGCCCATGAAAGCGTCCAAACGGCAGACGCTCGATGCGTGCAGAAACATTTGACACGTTGCGCTCCTTGAGTCTCGACAATCCGGCGTGACGGCGCGGCCGTATGCACGCTCGCGGCGCGCGGTGGACCTTGGTGTGAGGCCGATTCTATGGCTTGTCGAACGTCACAAATATTTATATCCTTGATCCACTACATTGATATCGTGAATGGACGCGCATGAGCTTCCGGTCGCTCGATCTGAATCTGCTGAAGGTCTTCGAAGCCTTGATGACGGAAGGCGCCGTCACGCGTGCCGCCACCAAGCTTTCGCTCACGCAGCCCGCCGTCAGCAACGCGCTGAGCCGTTTGCGCGAAGCGTTCGACGATCCTCTCTTCATCCGCAATGGCGCGGGCGTCACGCCCACACAACGGGCGATGGCGCTGTGGGGACCCGTAGGCGATTCGCTGAGCCGCATTCGCGCCGCGCTCGATGAAGAGACGTTCTCTCCCGGCAGCGCCGAACTCAGCTTCAGCCTGTCGATGTCGGACTACGTTGCGGGCATCGTGATGCCGCGCCTGATCGAACGGTTCGGCGAAAGCGCGCCGCATCTGCAATGGCAGACGGTGCCGAATATCCTGCTTGACGCGCCGGCGCTACTCGAAGGCAACCGTGTCGACTGCCTGATCGGCGTCTATGTGAACGAGACACTGCCGCCCGCGCACATCCGTTCGCGTTCGCTCTGGAGCGTCGACTACGCATGCGTGATGCGGCGTGGCCATCCGCTCGCGGGGCCCGGCAAGTTGACCACCAGGCGTTTTCTGAATGCGCGCCATGTCGACATCAGCCTTGCAGGGCAGACGCAGCCGTCGTTCGATATTTTTCTCGCGTCGCGCGGTTTGAAGCGCAACCTGGTCGCGTCGGTGAACCACTACACGGTCGCCTGCGAGATCATTCGCTCGAGTGATCTGATCGCCGTGCTGCCGCGTGATCTATGCGAACGCGGCGCAATGGCTGGCGACCTCGTCAGCGTGCGCGCGCCGCTGGAAGCCCCGGAACGCGTCATCAGCCTGTTCTGGCATCAACGCAACGAGACGGTCCCTGCGCATCGCTGGTTGCGCGATCAATTGGTCGATATGTTCGTGTCACCTTGAATGCGTCGCCATTCAAGCTTTAGAAAATCTAAATCATCCGCGATCAACGGGCCTCTATTCTTCGTTTTTTTGAGTTCCTATGCTGATCCGTAATCGACGGACAAGTAAATCGTCCGTTTTTTCAACGGTTGCTGTTTGGAACGGGGATGCTCATGAAAAAGCCGCTGGTTTGTCTCGCACTATTGCTCGCAGCATTGTCCGTGCACGCGAAGGAGTTGACGGAACTGAAGTTCGGCGTCGATCCCACTTACGCGCCGTTCGAGTCGAAGGCTCCCGACGGCAAGCTCGTCGGCTTCGAAATCGATCTCGGCAATGAGATTTGCCGCCGCCTCCACGCAAAATGCGTGTGGGTCGAAACGGCGTTCGACGGCATCATTCCCGCACTGCAGGGGCGCAAGTTCGACGCGATTCTCTCGGCCATGTCGGTGACGCCGAAACGCGAAACACAAGTGGCATTCTCGACAACCCTGTTCAACACGCCGAGCAGCCTGATCGGACGCGCCGGTGCCGGTCTGCAGCCCTCGGCCGAATCACTGAAGGGAAAGAACATCGGCGTTGCGCAAGGCTCGACACAAGAGGCCTATGCGAAAGCATACTGGGCACCCGCCGGCATCAATGTCGTCTCATACGCCAATCAGGAACTCGTCTACACCGATCTGCGCTCGGGGCGGCTCGACGCGACGTTGACCGACATGATTTCCGGCAGCGAGGGTTTTCTGAAGACGCCGCAAGGGCAGGGCTACGCGTTCCTCGGAGGGCCCGTGAACGATGCGAAGACGCTGGGCAAGGGCGCCGCGATCGGATTGCGCAAAGACGATCCCCAGTTGCGTGAGATGATCAATCAGGCCATTGCCGATATGATCAAGGACGGAACGTACCAGAAGATCGAACGCCGCTACTTCGACTTCGATATCCTGAACGGCTGAGACGATCGAATCGCGCCTTATACGGAGACACCATGCTGCAAGACATCGACGCACGCATCGAACGTGCGCTGACGCCGGAACTGATCGCCGACTTTCGCCGCGATGGCGCGGTGTGCATCCGCAAACTCTTCACCGACGATGACATTGCGCTGTTGCGCGAAGGTATCGAGCGCAACATTGCGCAGCCGAGTCCGCGCGCGAAGGTCGCGAGCCGTCCCGACGATCCAGGCTGGTTCTTCGAAGACTTCTGCAACTGGCAGGACAATGACGCGTATCGCCGCTTTATTTACGAGTCGGCGGCGCCAGCGGCGGCGGCCGCGCTGATCGGCGGCGAAACCGTGCGGCTTTATCACGACCATTTGCTTGTGAAGGAACCGAACACGCGGCAGCGCACGCCGTGGCATCAGGACCAGCCTTACTACAACATTAGCGGCTCGCAGAACGTCAGCATGTGGATTCCCGTCGATCCCGTTTCGCGCGAATCGACGCTGGAATTCGTGGCCGGTTCGCATCTCGGCCCGTGGCTCATGCCACGCACGTTCATGGACAACGAAGCGAAGTGGTTTCCGGAAGGCAGTCTCGCCGACCTGCCGGATATCGAGTCGAACCGCGCCGCTTATCCGATCATCGGATGGGCGCTCGAACTGGGTGACATGGTGTGCTTCAACATGCTGACCTTGCATGCGTCGGGCGGCGTCGGCGGCAACACGCGGCGGCGCGCGTTTTCGGTCCGCTTCATCGGTGATGACGTTCGTCACGCGCCGCGCCGCTGGCGCACGTCTCCTGATTTTCCGGGCCTGGATGCGCAATTGCCCGAAGGCGCACCGATGGACCATCCGCTTTTCCCCGTGCTCTGGCGCGCGAGCGCGAGTTGATGCACGGTTGTCCGCTTCAAGCGACCACGTTCAGCATGCTGTCGTTGAGCTGCTGCTGTTCCTTTCCGCGTGTCACGAGCCAGCGGTGAAAGCTGCGGCAGTGCGGTTTGTCGAAAGCGTTCGGCTTCCATGTGAGGAAATACGGCCACGGTAGCGACAATCCGAGCGCGAAGGGCATCACGAGACGGCCTGCGGCGAGATCGTCGCAGACCATCGAGCTTTGTGCGAGCACGAAACCGTAACCGTCGATAGCCGCCTGAATCGCGACGCTCGATAGCGAAAACACCTGACGGTTCTCGTTCAGTTCACTGCAATCGACATCGTTGGCAACGAGCCATTCGCGCCACGAAGGCGGCGACGCGAACTTCGGCCGCCAGTCGACCGATATCAACGGATAGCCAAGAATCTCGGCGGGCGAGACGAGCGGTGCGTCGGCTGCGAGCAGTCGTGGACTGCAAACGGGCACCACGTAATCGCGGAACAGTTCGACGGAATTATCGACATCTGCAATGCGCTCGCCGTAGCTGATACGAAAGTCGATGTCATATCCATCCGGCGACGGCTCCGTGTGCGTGCCGTCGAGATATACGCTGAGATCGGCGTGCTGGCGCTGCCATTCGAGCATGCGCGGCGCGAGCCATTTCGACAGCAGTGAGGGCAGTGCGCTGACGCTGAGATTGCGCGTGTTCTTCGCCCGCTCGATTTCCGCATGCGCGACACGCAGGCTTTCGAACGCGGCTGCACAGCTTTCGTGATACTGGCGTCCGATCGATGTCAGGCTGAGCCGCTTGCCGTCCTTTTGCGTGAGGTGCAGTCCGAGCGTGTCTTCGAGCAGCTTGATCTGCTGGCTCACTGCACCGGGGGAGATGCCAAGCCGCTTCGCCGCTTCCGTCACGCCGCCGCACCGGCCTACCGCTTCGAACACCTGCAGCGCGCGCAAAGGGGGAAAGCTGTTCGTCGTCATCGTATGGGTGGGGGAAGGTTCGACGATTTAGAAACTCTAAACGAACAGCCAGAGTTTGACATCTGTTCTTTTATGTTTTGGCTTTTTATCCTGATCGGTAAGTGAATACGAAACCGGATAACGGAGGCAGCGCAATGTTTCTGAGGAATGCATGGTACGTCGCAGCATGGGACGCAGACGTGACGCACAAACTCATGCCCGTGACGATCCTCGGCGAACCGGTCGTGTTGTATCGCCGCGAGGATGGCACGCCCGTTGCCCTCGAAGATGCGTGCCCGCATCGCAAGCTGCCGCTGTCGATGGGAAAGCTGATTGGCGATCAGGTGGAATGCGGTTATCACGGCCTGACCTTCGATTGCGAGGGCGCGTGCGTGCGCGCGCCCGGCAGCCCGCGCATTCCGTCCGGCGCGAAGGTGCGCAGCTATCCGCTGGCGGAGCGCTACGGCCTGCTGTGGATCTGGATGGGCGATGCCGACGAGGCGGACGCCGCGACGATCGTGCAGATCGACGAATGGGGCGATCCTGCGTGGGGTGTGAATCGTGGCGACGTGATGACGGTGGATTGCCATTACCTCTATGTCACCGACAATCTGCTCGATCCTTCGCATGTCGCGTGGGTGCATCCGTCGTCGTTCGGCAATGCCGCGTGCGAGGCAGAGCCGCTGAAAACCGAGGTCGCCGCGCATGGCGTGACGGTCTCGCGCTGGATGCGCGATGTCGACGTCGCGCCGTTCTACGCGCAGTTCGTCGGCTTCGAAGGGCGGTGCGACCGCAAGCAGCATTACGAAGTGCGCTTCCCGTCGCACGCGATCATCAAGGCGATCTTCACGCCGGCGGGAACGGGCGGCGACGATGCGCCGCTTCATCCCGACGTGTTCCTGATGAATTCGTATAACTTCATGACACCCGTCGACGAATCGCACACGCGCTACTACTGGTTCCAGACGCGCAACTTCGCGCCGCAGGACGAACAGGTGTCGCGCCAGTTCGATGCGGACGTGCGACATGCTTTCGAGGAAGACCGCGTCGTGTTGACAGCCGTTCATCGCGGCATGCAGAACGCCCGCACGCCGAACATCGATCTCGCGATCGACGCTGGACCGCTGCGTTTCAGGCGCGCGCTTGGGCAGATGATCGAACGTGAGCAGCAGGCAACGGTCACGCCCGCGCCGGTCTATGTGGTGAACCGGCTGCGCGCGGAGCACTGACATGCGTATCGTGGACGATCCGGCGACGCTGGCTGCGCCTCGTGCAGCGTTGCGTTTCAGGCGTTTTCGTGTGACGCGGCGCACGCAGGAAAGCGCATCGATCGTTTCGTTCGATCTCGTGCCTGTCGATGGCGAAGCGCTGACCCCGTTCGTTGCAGGGCAGTTCGTCACGGTGCGCCTGCCTTCGCCGTCAGGCGAGCGATTGTTGCGCACGTACAGCCTCTCCGGCGATCCCGCCAATAACACGCGCTGGCGAATCTCTGTCAAACACGAACAAGGTAGCGACGCTGTGCCGGCGGGACGCGGCTCGTCATATCTTCACGAACGGGTGCACGCCGGCGACGAACTTGAACTCGCGGGACCTTCGGGCGCGTTCGTTTGCGGTGACGACATTACACGACCCGTCGTGTTGATGAGTGGCGGAGTCGGGTTGACGCCGCTCGTCAGCATGCTGCACCGCTTGCGCGCGATGGACGGCGCGCACAGCCGCCGCGTGTACTTCATTCATGCCTGCGAGAACGGCGCGGTGCACGCGTTTCGTGATGAGGTCGAGGCGGTGGTGGCGGCGTATCCGAACGTGCGTGCGCATGTCTGCTATCGGCTTCCTTCGGCGGAAGACCGCGCTTTGAAGTATTTCGACAGCGAAGGACTGATTTCGCGCGACACGCTGCAAGGCCTTTTGCCGCTCGATGACTACGAAGTCTATCTATGCGGCCCGCCCGCTTTCATGCAGTCGAACTGGAAGCTCTTGCGCAGCCTCGGTATCGCGCGCGACCGCATTCATTACGAGTTCTTCGGTCCGGCGACGGTACTCGAGGAAGATGTGGCCGAGGAGCCTTTAAGCGCGCAACCGCATGCAGCGATTCAGAAAAGCTCAGCCACCACGACGACCATCCGCCTTCACCCACAAGCCGAACCCGTCGCATGGGACCCGGGTTGCGGTTCCCTGCTCGAGTTTGCCGAGAAACTCGGCTATGCGCCCGCATTCAGTTGCCGGATCGGCATTTGCAATACGTGCGTGACGAGTCTGATCGACGGAAAGGTCGAATACACGGAAGAACCGCTGGAGCCGCCGTCGCAAGGTACAGTATTGCTGTGTTGCGCGAAGCCCGCAGGATGCGTTACGTTGGCGCTTTCGGAAGACGCAAAAAACGTTTGACTCACCAGAGGCTTTATGAAGATCAGCTTTCCCGTCGATCCCGGTTTCGACACGCTACGCAACCAGTTTCTTGACGGCGCCAAGGCGGCGGGCGCCACCCTGACGACGTACGCCCATCCTCTGAAAGGACCGAATGGCGAAGCGCTTGCGACGGACGTCGCCTGGCTTGGCAATCCCCATGCGTCGCGCGTGTTCATGACACTCTCGGGTACACATGGCGTCGAGGGCTATTTCGGCTCGACGTGTCAGACAGAGTGGCTGCACGAACTCGCAACGCACCCCTTGCCCGACGATGTCGCGGTCCTGATGGTCCATCTGATCAACCCGTGGGGCACGGCGTGGGTCAGGCGCGTGAACGAGGATAACGTCGATCTGAATCGCAACTACGTCGACTTCACGGCTGCGCTGCCCGACAATCCGCGTTACGAAGCGCTGCATGAAATCTACACGTGCCGCGACATCGACGGTCCGCAGCGTCAACATGCCGATGCGCTGCTAGCAAAGCAAATCGACGCGTTGGGGTGGTCGGGGGTACAGGCAATCGTCGGCGCGGGTCAATACCTCCACGCAGACGGTCTGTTCTATGGCGGGCAGCAGCCCACCTGGTCGAACCGCACGCTGCGCGATATCGCAGCGCGATTCCTCAAGCCCGCTCAGGTTGCGATTGCCTTCGACCTGCATACGGGCGCAGGCGCGTTCGGTCATCCGATGCTGATGTCGATTACGCAATCGGTCTATCCGGGGCTCGCCGATGCGCAGCGCCTCTATGGTCCATGGCTCTACACGCTGCTCACGCATGCGGACGCAGCCGTGAGCGAGACAGGTGTGGTTGCGCGGGCGACGGGCTATACGTCGCAAGCGATGCTGGACGCGTTGCCGGATACGCATCTGATGCAACTCGTCATCGAGTGCGGTACCTATCCCGAAGCGCCGATGCACACAGCGCTGCGCGACGACCATTGGCTGCATCTGTACGGGGACCCTCACGATACGCGAGGACGCGCGATCAGCCGCGCACTGTTCGAATCGTTCATGCCCGCCGATCCCGACTGGCGTGAACTGGCGTGGACGCGCACGCGGCAGATCTGGATGCGCGCGTTGGGGGCGCTGCCCGGCATCACGCCGAAGCAACGCTAAAGCACCTCAAACGAGCGCCTGGCTGCGCAGCCGCAGCGCGGCTGCGCAGCCAGTTGATGCTGGCGAACAGCAACACCGCAAACACGATCAGCATCGTGGCGACGGCGAGGATCGACGGATCGATCGAATCGCGGATGCCGCTCCACATCTGCCGAGGCACCGTGGTCTGATCCGGGCCGCCGATGAACAGAATGACGATCACTTCATCGAACGAAGTCGCAAAGGCGAACACACTGCCCGTCGCGACGGCGGGCGCGATGAGCGGCAGCGTCACGCGCCTGAACGCGACCCAGGGCCTGGCGCCAAGACCCGATGCGGCACGCAGCAGACTCTGATCGAACGACAGCAGCGATGCCGTCACGGTGATGACCACAAATGGCGTGCCGAGCGCCGCATGCGCCAGCACGACGCCCGGATATGAATTCACGAGCCCGAGCGGCGCGAAGATCAGATAGAACCCGGCCGCAACGACGACGATGGGAACGATCATCGGCGAAATGATGATCGGCATGATCAGCGAACGCAGCGGAAACTGCGTGCGGCTCAGGCCGAGCGCCGCGAGCGTGCCGAGACATGTGGCGATCAGCGTCGATGCCGCGCCAATCCCGAGGCTGTTCAATAGCGCACGCTGCCAGTCGCCGCTAGTCAGTGCCTGCTCATACCAGCGCAACGAAAAGCCCTGCAAAGGATACGAGAAATACGAACCCGAGTTGAACGAGAGCGGGATGATCGCGAGAATCGGCGCAATCAGAAAGAACAGAACGAGCGCGGTATGCACGCGCACCCAATGCGTCGCAATGCGCTCCGTCAGCACCTTCTTCCGTTGGTTTTGCATGGCGTTCCCTTGTCGTCGTGTAGGCGTCGCTCAACCGAAGCGCAAACGGTCGATGCCGACGATGCGGTTGAACAGGAAGTAGAAGACTGCGGTAAAGATCACGAGATACGCCGACAGTGCGCCTGCAAGCCCCCAGTTGAGCTGCGTGTTGGTCTGCATCGCGATGAGCTGGCTGATCATCTCGTCGCCCGCTCCGCCGAGCAATGCGGGCGTGATGTAGTAACCGAGCGCGAGCACGAACACGAGGAAGCAGCCCGCGCCGACGCCCGGCAGCGTTTGCGGCACATACACGCGTACGAATGCAGTGAATGGATGCGCGCCGAGCGACTGCGCCGCGCGCACATAGATCGGCGACACGCTTTTCATCACCGAATAGATGGCGAGAATCATGTACGGCAGCAGCACGTGCGTCATGCCGATAAGCACGCCCGCGCGATTGAAGATGAGTGGCACGGGATGCGTCGCGAGACCGAGTCCCATCAGCAGGCTGTTGATGACACCACCCGGCTGCAACAGTACATACCATGCCGTAGTGCGCACCAGCAGCGACGTCCAGAACGGCACGATGACGAGCAGCATCAGGCGGTTGCTGCTTTTTGCGGGCAGATTGGCGAGCATCCACGCGACGGGATAGCCGAGCAGCAGGCACAGCACCGTGACCGTCGCGCTGATCGAGATCGTGCGCAGGAACGCTTGCCGATAGACCGACGAATTGTCCGGCACGAATTCGACCGAACCTTGCGGCGTGACCTGCGCATCGACGGCAGCGAGAAGATAGTCCGGTGTCGGTGATGCGGCGGCGCGCTTCAGCAGGCGCCAGGTTTCCGGCGAGTTCCAGCGTTCGTCCATTTCAACGAGCGCGGGTTTCCATGCGGGCGGCGCGTCAGCCGGCAAGTTGCGCGCGGTGCGCATCAGCAGGCTGCGAAACTCGGCCTGAGCGAAATTCAGGCGTCGCGCGACCGTCCCGAGTTGCCCGCTCCCTTGCGCTTCCTTCAAGCCCGACGCAAGCAGCGCGAACGTGCGCTCGTCGGGTACGCCGCGCCCATCCCATGCGTCGAGCGCGCGCGTGAGCGCGGGCATGCTGTTAGGCACTTCGTGGTTCTGCACGCTGCGCGCGAGCAGCAACGCGATCGGCGCGATGAACGTCGATAGCAGAAACAGGATCAACGGCAGCGCAAGCAGCAGCGCCTGAGCCGACGCGCGGCGCTGCGCCTTCTGGAACGACGCGCGGCCGTTGGCTCTCGTCGGAGAGCCCGAAGCCGCGGCTTGGGCCGACACGGGCATGCTGGTAGTCACGTCGGGCTCTCTTTGCTCTCGTTGCGCTCTTTAAACAGCGAAGTTACTGCCGGGGTTACTGAGTAAGCCAGGTCTGGAAGCGCTTGTTGATCTGGTCCGCGTTGTCGGCCCAGAAGCCCGCATTGATCTGCAACGCACGTTTGAAGTTCTGCGGCGAGGTAGGCAGATCGGACAGCCGCTGCTTGTCGACGAGCGCGATCGCATCCTTGCGCGGCGGCGCGTAGGCGATGTACTTCGACAGATCGGCATACGCTTTCGGCTGCGAAGCGGAAACGATGAACTTCGCCGCCGCGTCTGCGTGCTTCGCGCCCGTCGGAATGCCCCACCAGTCGAAGTCATAGACCTGCGCGTCCCAGACTGCCTTGAACGGTTTGTTGTCTTTCTTCGCGGCATCGTCGATGCGGCCGTTGTAGGCCTGCGTCATTACCACCGCGCCGTCCGCGAGCAACTGCGGCGCCTGTGCGCCCGATTCCCACCAGACAATGTTCTTCTTGATCGTATCGAGCTTCTTGAACGCGCGATCGACGCCTGCGGGCGTGGCGAGCACCTTGTACACATCCTTCGGATCGACGCCGTCGGCGATCAGCGCCCATTCCATCGATACCTTCGGCGACTTGCGCAGCCCACGCTTGCCCGGGAATTTCTGCAGGTCGAAGAAGTCGGCGACGGTGGTCGGGGCGGTCTTCAGCTTGCTCGCATCGTAGGCGAAGACAGTGGACCAGACCATGCTCGCCACCGCGCAATCGCTGATCGAGCCGGGAATGAAGTCGCTCGTCTTGCCTAATGTCTTCTTGTCGAACTTCTGCAGCAGGCCTTCGTCGCAGGCGGTGATTGCATCGTTCGTTTCGAGGTCGATCAGGTCCCATGTGGTGTTCTTCGCCTGCTCCATTGCGGAGAGCTTGGCGAGGCCGCCGTCATAGGATTCCGTCGAAAAGCCTACGCCCGTGGCTTGCGTGAACGGCTCGAAATAGGCCTTCTTCGCAGCCGCTTCATAGGCGCCGCCGAACGTCACGACGGAAAGTGTTTCCGCTGCCTGAGCACCGGCGGCGAAGAACGCGAAGACGGAGAGTGCGGCAAGTGCGGCACGTTGTGCCTTGATTTGAGTACGCATGTCAGTTGGCTCCTGCAGGTGCGGTCGTAATGATGGTAGGTAACGGAGACGGCGGGGAGTAATTGGCAGGCGCGTTGCGATGCGCGCTTGCCGTCATTGCGAGAATCTTGCAATCGTCATGGCGCCATGCGACCCATGCGACCTCGACCATGTTGCCTGGCGCGGGCAGAGCGTGGCGTTGTGTGTTGGGAACCTTGACGACAATGGCGTCGCGGGCGCCGAGCTTCAGATGAACGCGGTGATGATCGCCGCAATAGACCAGTTCTTCGACGCGCGCTTGCACCACATTGCTGTGTCCGTCGGCGTGCGTGCCTTCGGCGCTTGGGATATGTGCGCGCTCAGGGCGCAGCGCGAGCATCGCGTCGTCGCCTTCGCGCAGACCGCTTTCGCAGCGGCCGCGAATGATGCTGCCGTCCGCCAGTGCGAGGGTCGCGCTGTCGCCGCTCACATTGACCACGCGTCCCGTCAGCCCATTGTTCTCGCCGACGAAGTTCGCAACAAAGGCATTCTGCGCATTCTCGTAAAGCTCGCTCGGCGTGGCGGCCTGCTGGATGCGGCCATCGGAGAACACGGCGACGCGGTTCGACATCGTCAGCGCTTCGGCCTGATCGTGCGTCACGTAGACGATCGTCAGTGACAACTCGCGGTGCAGGCGCATGATTTCGTATTGCATCGTTTCGCGCAGACGCTTGTCGAGCGCGCCGAGCGGTTCGTCCATCAGCACGACGCTCGGCTCGAACACCAGC
>WNGR01007734.1_pt1 | contig 18574 bp, 26 predicted proteins | sample 5407581 | NCBI WGS metagenome assembly WNGR01 (sample SAMN13153383, study PRJNA577476) | soil metagenome | isolation source: 80 cm soil or saprolite under Garry oak tree replicate 2 | place: USA:California | collected 2016-06-15 | reverse complement strand
CGATCATCTTCGCCGCCGGGGTCTACAAGCTGCCCGACCTGCTCGGCCCGCTCGGCAACGGCATCCGCGGCCAGGTCCTGGTCGGCAGCGCGGTCGCCGCGGTCGCCGCCTACTTGTCGGTGCGGTTCCTGACCCGCTACTTCACCACCCGCACCCTCACCCCGTTCGCGGTCTACTGCCTGGTCGCCGGGTTGGTCTCCGTGATCCGCTTCGCCTGAGCCTGAGCATGAGTACTGGCATGAGCACTGGCAGAAACCGGCGCGTCCCAGGCCGCCCACCCGCGGCTCGCCCGCCGTCATCTTGCGCGTCCTGTTCGCCAGCGGCTCCGGCCCGCGCCTGCAATCTGACACGATCTACGTAACAATTGATACAGTAGTAGCAGTAACGATTCGACTCGACCAGGGATGGGCCGGGGTGTCGCGGGGCGGCCGGCTCGCCTGACCGTCTGACCCGTCCACTCCCAGGGGGATCCCTCGATGCAGCCGACCCCGACCCTGACCCTCAGCGATCGGCTGCGCGGGGCAGCCGCCGCCTGCGGCGGCGAGTTCCTCGCTGAGCTGCCGGCCACCTTGCGCCGCGTCCGGCTGCTGCTCGTCGTGTCGATCAGCATCCCAACGTTCCTATTGGGCTGCCTGGCCTTGCTGGCCTGGCGGCTGCTTGGCTGAGCGCCAGCTCGCAACGCGACCGCATGGCAGCCGCCGACCAGCCCCGCCAGCAGCCCGACGCCGCGCTCCAGGTCGATCCCACGGCTCCCACGTCCGGTTTGACGGTGGCGCCATGGCGAGTCTGGCCGCTGCTGGCAGCCGGGTTCGTCACCGCGTTTGGCGCCCACGCAGTCGCAGCCAACCTCGGCCGCTACGCCCTCGACGGCGGATCGGGGGGCGGTCGCCATACATCACTGCTCGAGCTGGGGGTGCTGCTGGCCCTCTACGATGGCGCCGAGGTCATCGGCAAACCGGCCTTCGGGGCGCTCGCTGACCGCATCGGCGCCCGGCCGGTCCTGCTCGGCGGGCTGCTCGCCTTCGCCGTCGCCTCTGCCGGGTTCGTCGTGGCCGGCGAACCCGACGCGCTGGCCGCCGCCCGCCTCGCCCAGGGCGCCGCCGCGGCCGCCTTCTCCCCGGCCGCCAGCGCGCTGGTCGCCCGCCTGCACCCACCCGGCCGGCTCGGGCGCGCGTTCGGCAGCTACGGCGCGTGGAAGAGCCTCGGCTACACCCTCGGGCCGCTGCTGGGCGGTGGGTTGGTCGCCCTCGGCGGCTTCCCGCTGCTGTTTGGCACCCTCGCCGCGCTCGGCTTGGCCGTGGCCGCCTGGGCCGCCGTGGTAGTCCCGGCCATCCCGCCGCTGCCCCGAGCGCGCCAGACGGTACTGGGGCTGGCGCGCCGCCTGGCCCAGCCCAGCTTCGTCCAGCCGGTCACCGCCCTGGCCGGCGCGACCGCTGCGCTGGGCGTAGGGGTCGGCTTCCTGCCGGTGCGCGGCGCCCAGGCCGGGCTTGGCCCGCTGGCCAGTGGCGCGACGGTCTCGCTGCTGGCCTTGAGCGCGGCGCTGGTGGGCCCGCGAGCGGGCCGTGCCCACGACGCCGGCCGGCTGCCCGCCCGATCGGGAATGGCGACCGGGCTGGGGCTGGCCGCCGCCGGGGCAGCCATCGCCGCCCTCGGGCCAGGCCTCGGCGGGCTGGTGGCCGGGGCGGTCGGCATCGGGGTCGGCGCCGGGCTGGTCACCCCACTGGGGTTTGCCGCCCTGGCCGCCACCGCCCCGCCCGGCCGGCTCGGCCAGACCATGGGCGCCGCCGAGGTCGGCCGGGAACTCGGCGACGCCGGCGGCCCGCTGCTAGTGGCCACCATCGCCGCCACCGCCGGGCTCGGGCTCGGCGTGGGCCTGGCCGGCCTGGCCGCCTGCCTGCTCGTGGCCGCGACCAGCGTCCTGGTCCGCCACGACCCCACCGAAAGCCAGCTTCCCGCACAGGGACGTCGCTGACGCGGCTCGGTGTCGGCTGGGCTGGTCGTCGATCGGCGGACGAGCCTGGGCAGACCAGGCTGGAGCAGCAGCCTCTTGTAGTAACTGATGGCTGAGTGATAGCTGCGTGATGGTGATGGCTGCGTGATAGTTGAATGGTGGTGCACCCAGCCGGCCACAATCCTGCGATGATCAGGCCGGTGGCCACCGGCCCGACCATCCGCCTATAGGACTGTCACGGCAACGCCAGGGGTCAACCAGATCCGGTGGTAGTACCGGAAGCGATCCAGGCGCAGCACCGCCAGCGCGGAGCAGTCGTGGGTATCGCGCATCCGATACTTGAAGCCATGCTCGACCAGTTCGTCTTCGTCCGCCAGCAGGTCAAGGGCGGGTGGACGGTCGCCGGTTGGGGTGAAGGTGGCGATCAGCCCGTGGGATGGGTCAGTCCGAGGTCCGACAGCGTCGCCTCTAGCAGCGCCTCCATCGGGGGCCAGGGCATCTCCGGCTTGCTGATGCGCAGGTCGACCATGCCGTGCAGCGCCGTCCAGAGCTGGACCGCCAGGAAGAAGGCGGCCCGGTCCGAGCCCGAGTGGGCGCCGGCGTCCAGGCAGCGTTGGACGCTGTCGATGAGGGCGAAGAACGAGGCGGCGCCTGGGTGTGGGGCCTTGCTGTAGGTCCCGACGTCTTTGGGTCCCAGCGAGATCGCGCTGAACAGCACGCGGTAGTGGCCGGGATGCTCGCGGGCGAAGCGCAGGTAGGCGCGGGAGCGGCGCTTGAGCGCGTCGAAAGGGTCGCTGGAGCCGACCTCGGCCTGGTCGAGCGCCCGGTCGAAGTCCCGGAAGCGCTCCTCCACGACGGCGCGCACCAGGCTGCGTTTGTCCGGGAAGTGGCGGTAGATCGACGGGGCGGTCACCCCGGCGGCCTTGGCGACGGCGCGGATGGACAGCCGCTCGGCGTCGCCCAGCTCGGCGAGCAGACGGCTGGCCGCGTCCAGCAGCTCGCCGCGGAGCCGCTCGCCCTCACCCCGCCGGTGCCGCCGGCGCGGATCTGGTTCGCTCATCGATCCCCGTTCGTCGCTTGTTCCAGCAGTATGTTAACGACCGTAAGTTTACAACCTCGTCGCTCCAGCCACCAGGAATGAGCATCATAGCCTTCGAACAGCTAGAACGATGGTACCCCCAGCATCGGACTGCTCGGACCTCAAAGCGTCGGGCTTGCATTCTCGACTAACGGGTGACAACCTAAAGCGGCTCGGCGAGGCCAGACCGCTCGAATGCGTTGGAGGGCCGGACGCTTGGAGACCATCCTGGTGATTGGCGCCACGGGCACGGTCGGGGCACCTGTGGCCAAGCGGCTGCTGTCGGACGGCGTCGCCGTCCGGTTGCTGGTGCGTGACGTCGACTGGGCTCGCGCCATTCTCGGCCGCGGCGGCGCGTCCGGCGCTCAGGACCAGTACCAGTTCGTGGCTGGTCGGCTTGGGGACCGGGCCTCGCTGGAGCAGGCGCTTGACGGCTGCACGGGCGTGCACATCAGCGTGAACGGTGGATCCGACCCCGCGGCGTTGGAGCGGGTGGAGCTGCACGGCACCGCCATGGTGGCCGACCTGGCCGCCGAGCAGGGCCTTGGCCGCCTCACCTACGTGTCCGGGTTCCTGGCCCGGGAGGAGCTGGCCGCCGAGCACCTGGAGTCCAGGGTCAAGCTGGCGGCCGAGCGCGCGATCGCGCACAGCGGCGTGCCGTTCACCATCTTCAAACCGACCTACTTCATGGAGACGCTGCCACGCCACCTGCGCGGCCAGCGGGCGGTGGTCATCGGCCGTCATCTGCCGCCGCTGCACCTGGTCGCCGGCGCCGACTTCGCCAGGATGGTCGCGGCCGCGTTCCGCACCCCCGAGGCGGCAGGCCGCGAGCTGGTTGTGCATGGCCCCCAGGCGGTCACGATCGCCGACGCGCTGCGGCTGTACTGCTCGATCGTGGCGCCTGGCAGGCGGGTGACGACGGTTCCCCTGCCGGTCATGGCCGCGGTGGACGGCTGGTTCATGGGCGGCCAGCTGCGACGCGCCATCGCGCTGATGCGGCTGTTGCAGCGGGTCGGCGAGCTGGGCGACCCGGACGAGGCCAACCGGCTGTTGGGTGCCCCGACCACCACCGTGGCGCAGTGGTGTCGCCAGCAGGCAGCAGCGGCCGAGGCCGAGGCCGAGGCCGAGCCGGATGCCGGGGCCAAGGGGGCGTCGTGAAGGTCGTGGTGTTCGGCGCGACCGGCAAACTCGGCGGCCACCTGCTCAGCCAGGGGCTTGCCCGCGGGCATGCGATCACGGTGCTGGTCCGTGATCCCAGCCAGCTGGCGCCGCAGCCCGGCCTGGTCGTGCTGCGCGGCGACGTGCTGGACCCTGCCAGCGTGGCGGCGAGCGTGGCCGGCCAGGATGCGGCGGTGTGGGCCGTGGGCGGCCACGACGCCATGCGCACACGGCTCAAGCGGGAGACCCGCCAGCCGCACCTGTGCAGCCAGGGGACGGGCAACGTCTTGGCTGCCATGGACCGCCACGGTGTGCGCCGGCTGGTGGCGGTGACCTCGTGGGGCTTGGGCGATGGGGCGCGGCGAGTGCCTGCCGCCTACCGGTGGCTGGTCTTCCCGTTGCTGCTGCGGGATGAGAACCAGGACAAGCAGCAGCAGGAGGAGCTGATCCGCGCCAGCCAGCTCGACTGGACAATCGTGCGCCCGTCCCGGCTGACCGACCGGCCGGCCACCGGCCGCTACCAGGTTGGAACCCGGCTCCGCTATGCGGCAGCGGCGTCGATCGCCCGCGCCGACCTGGCCGCGTTCCTGCTCGACCAGCTCGACGACCCCGCCGCCACACGCAGGGTCGTCGAGATCACCCAGTGACATCACCCAGTGACAGCGATCGGCAGGGAGGCAGCGATGGACCTACTCGGCCTGGCCACGTTGGTGGTCACCGGCTTCACCGCGTGCGCCGAGTTCGGCTCCTACGCGTTCGTGCACTCGGTGGTGCGCCGCCTGCCGCCGCGGCATCACATCGCCGTCGAGCAGGGCCTGCTGCGCACCTTCGGGCGGGTCATGCCGGTGCTGATGACCGGGTGCCTGGTGTTGGCGATTGTCGACGCGTCCCGGTCTGGTGGTGCGGGCGGGCCGCCGCTATGGCGTTGGCTCGCCGTCGGATCGTTCGCAGCCGCCCTGGCCTCGACGCTGGTGTTCAACGTGCCGATCAACCTTTCGTGCTGATCAGCGTCGGCTTCGCCAGCAGGTCCGGCGCGAGGTAGCGCGCCTGCACGTTCGGTCGGCAAGGACCCTCACAGACGCTCCCTGCCGGGCTCATATAAGGGTTGCTATTACGCGCGGAACGGTCCTGTCGTTGCGGGGTCTCAGGGCGTCCAGCCGGGCCAGGGTGGTGGCCGAGTTGGGTGTGGCCGGTCGCGAGGCTCACGGGGAGCCGCTCGATTGCCGCTGCCACCGCGGTCTCCACGTGCATGAGCCGGGCCATGAATGCCATGGTTGCCTTCTATCCCATGCTCGGGTTGCTCGCACCTGACGGGTGATTTATCCAAGCTTGGATAGGTTCGGCTGCTGTCCCACCGGGCGTGACAGCGGAGAGGGCTGTTTCGCGTCCCCTGCGTGTTCGGCGTCGGGGGCGACCGGGGCGGCTGGCCGCTCTGACTCTGACATGATGTAGGAGTTATACTACGACGCAGCGTAAGAGGCATGGTGGTTGCAGCCTCACCGCCCTCCGTCACCTGTGGACCCGTCACCTGATGTGAAAGGACGCGTGATGTCTCGGCTCTTGCTGTACCTGCCTGCGCTCGCCTGTCCCGTGCTCATGCTCGCCTGCATGGCGGGGATGCATAGGATGGGGCGGCTGGGCCGCTCGACCAGCCACGCAGGCCACGCAGGCCAGGAGCGGCAGCCGCCAGCAGGCTCCGATCCTGGCATCGAGCCTGCCGAGCGCATCGCCCAGCTAGAACGGGAGGTGGCCGCCCTTCGCGCCCGGGACCGGGATCCGCAGCATGACGCCACGCCGCCCGACCGGCACCGCGACCCGGTATCGTAGCCCTGCGCTGCCCACGGAGCAGAAACGCTGAGCAAGACGTCACGAGTAAGACGCCACGAGGACCAGGCAAGGGGGCGAACGCGTGCCGCGGCGAGGATTCGGGGAGCTGGAGCAGGCGATCATGGAGGTCGTCTGGGACAAGGCGACCGATGGCCCGGTGACCGGCCGGGAGGTCGTCGACGTGGTCACCCTATCCCGTCCGGTGGCCTACACCACCGTGCTGACCGTGATGGACCGGCTGGTCCAAAAGGGCCTGCTCGTCAAGGAGCCGGTTGGGCCCGGCCGGGCCCACAGCTACCGGCCGCGGCAGTCCCGCGAGGCGCATACCGCCGCCCTGATGGCGCGGATGCTCGGCGGTACCGAGGACCCGACCGCGGTGTTGCTGTACTTCGTCGAGCAGCTCCCCCCGGCCCAGGCCGCCGAGTTGCGCGGCTTTCTGCAGGCACGGCAGGCACAAGCGGGGCGGCAACCCCGAAAGACGGGACAAAAGACGGGAAGGATGCCATGAGCCCGCTCGCCGTGGTGTTGGTGTCGGGTGGGGTGCTCGGGGTCGCAGCGCCTGTGGCACTTGGCCGCATGCGCTGGCTGGAGCGAGCGCTGGAGCGGGCGCCGCAGCCGGCTGCTTGGCTGTTGCTGACCGCCACGGTGGGGACGCTCGTTGCGCTGCTGTTGGCGGGGCTGCTGCTGCTCGTGCCGTCCGGCGGGTTGGCCCTTGACCTCGCGGCGCTGCTGCGGACCTGCTCGATGGCGCTGCGGCGAGCGCTCGACGCGCCCACCGCCCCGGCGGGGGTGGGGCCCCTGCGCCCCCTGCTCGGCCTCGCGCTGTTGGCGACCGTCCCTGGCGGGCTGCTGGTCGGGGCGGTGGTGGCTGGCGCTCGGGCCTGGCGGGCCGGCCGTGACCACCACGAGCTGCTGTTGGTGGCTGGCCATACGCTGCCGGGGCTGCCCGGGGTCACCGTGCTGGACCATGCCGTGCCGCTGGCCTACTGCCTGCCCGGCGGGCTGTGGCTGTGGGGGAGGGGGCGGCCGGGCCCGGTAGTGGTGACCAGCGCAGCGCTGGAACGGCTCGACGCCACTGAGCTGGCGGCGGTACTCGCCCACGAGCGCGCCCACCAGACTCGTCGCCACCACGCGCTGCTGCTGGTGGCCGAGGCGCTGCGCCGCGGCTTCCCGTGGCTGCCAGCCGCCCGGACCGGCCGAGCCGCCATCGCACGGCTGGTGGAGCTGGCCGCCGACGACGCGGCGGTCGCCCACCACGGCCGTGCCGACGTCATCACCGCACTCGCCAAGCTCGCCCTCGCGACACCCGGCCCGATCTCACTGCGGCCGGTCGGGCTGGCGGCCAGCGGTCCCAACGCGGTCGAGCGCATCGGCCGGCTCACCGCGCCACCGGCCAGGTGGACCAGGTGGATTGGGGCGCTGCTGGTCGCGGTCCTGCTTGTGGTGCCGCTGGCCGCCGAGCTCGGCGCGGTGACCGCGCCGCTGCTCAGCGTCGCCGGCACGCCGATCTGTCCGATTACCTGACCTGGGCCGTCGGCCGCAGCTGGAGGCGTCGCGAAGACCGAGACCGCCGCTCGTGGCGTCCACACCGTGGCGTGGGGTGACTGTGCGTAGGCTAGACGCTGGTCGGGCCGTCGACGTCCGCGATAGTTTTCCTGCCTTGTTCGTCAGTTCGGGAGGGTCATGGCTGCCTGCGGTGGACGGTCAGTGGTCAGTGAGGTCGCGCTGGCGGCGGAGGTACTCGTCCCGGTCGATCTCGCCGGCACCATAGCGACGCTGCAGCAGTTCCTCAGGTGTCTCACCAGACCGGGGACCGGTGGACCGTCCCCGCAGCCGCAGGCGCCGCATCGTCCAGGCGACGACACCGCTGGCGACCGCGACCAGCATGAGGCCCATCATGAGCCACATGGCCACGCCCACGATCCCAGTCATCATGGCCGCTCTCCTTTCCCTTCTGGCTTGAGGTCCCACCGGCAGGTCAACTGCCGGTCACGGCAGGGCATTGTCATCAGACCTGTCCCCATTCGGGGCCGCGCCACACCACAGTGGCCGGACAGATCACGATACGGTCGTGGGCGCCTCCGCGTTCGCTTTCGCCCGGTCAGCTCTGCTGGGCTCGACGGTCGGGAAGGTACGTTCAGCGCTGATCGACGCGAGCGCCGGGTGACGGGCCGTCCTGCGACGACGGTCCAGGGTGGCAAGGCTGACGGTCCCTCCGATGGCTACCAGCAGCGCGGCGGCGCGCAGGCCGGTGGTGTAGCCGTGCAGGAACGCGGCCGAAGGGGTGGCGCCGGCCGCCAGTGCTTGGGCGCGCTGGCCGGTGAGGATCGCGCCGATCACGGTGACGCCGAGCAGGCCGGCGACCTCGCGGGCGGCGTTGAGGATGGCGGCGGCGACCCCGGCCCGGTCGCTGGGGAGGGTGGCCAGGATGCTGGCGGTCAGCGGCATGGTGAGCCCGGAGCCGATCCCGAGCAGTGTCAGGGCGGGCAGCAGGTCGGCGAAGTCGGCGTGCTCGCCGAGGTGGGCCGCGGCGAGCAGTCCGGCCGCTACCAGGGCCATGCCGGCGGCGACGGTGCGGTTGGCGCCGATGCGGGTGGCAAGCGGGGTGGCGAGAGGCGCGACGCCAGCCATGAGCAGGGCCATGGGGACAAACGCCAGCCCGGCCAGGGTGGGGGAGAAGCCGAGCACGGTCTGCAGGTACAGCGCGGTGAAGAAGTACACGCCGATGACCGCAAGGGCCCACAGCACCAGGGTCAGGGTGCCACCGGCGAACACCCGGTTGGCAAACAGGGCGAGGTCGACCATGGGTGCGCGGGAGCGGGCCTCGACCACGACGAAGGCGCCGGCGGCGGTGGCGGTCAGGGCGAGCGCGGCCAGGATGGGCGGGGCGGTCCAGCCGGTGTCGTGTCCCTGGATCAGCGCGTAGGTGGCGCCGAATAGGGCGAGTGTGGTGGCGGTCAGGGCGGCGAGGTCGAGGTGGCGGCCTGCGCTCTGGTCGCGGGAGCGGGGCTGGGGCTGGGGGATGGCCAATGCGGCGATGGCGAGGGTGGCGGTGCCGACAGGGACGTTGATGAAGAAGATCCAGCCCCAATGCCAGTGCTGGCTGAGGAACCCACCGGTCAGCGGGCCGACCGCTAGGGCCAGCGCGGCCACCGCGCCCCAGATACCGACGGCGAGGTTGCGCTGTGCGGCGTCGAGGAAGGTGGCGGGGATGAGCGCCAGCGTGGCGGGGGTGGCCAGCGCCGCGCCGATGCCCTGCAGCACCCGGCCAGTCAGCAGCACCGGCTCGGTGCCGGCGAGCCCGGCCAGCAGCGAGGCGGCGGTGAACAGCGACAAGCCGGCCAGGAACAGCCGCCTGCGCCCGTACAGGTCGGCGAGCCGGCCGCCGGCCAGCAGCAGGCTGGCGAAGACCAGGATGTAGGCACTGGTGACCCACTCCAGCCCGGCCAGGGTGAGACCAAGATCGCGTTGGATCGACGGCAACGCCACGTTGACCACGGTGTTGTCCAGCGAGGTCATGAAGGTGGCCATGGAGACTGCTGCCAGGGTCCATGCGCGCTGTGCGGGGCTCATTGCGGGGCTCACTGCGGGGCTCATCGGGCGGCTCCTGCCTCCGTGGCGGTGGCGCGCCGCGTGACCCGGTGGTGGCGGCGGCGCAGCAGGGCTGGGGCGGCCATCATCGCCAGCATGCCCAGGGGACACGCCAGGGGCAGCAGCAGGGGCAGCAGGTGCAACAGGTGCGACATCGTCCTCTCCCTCCCGTTCTGTGATCGTCGATCGCAATGTGAACAGTGCTCTCGTTTCATAGTGTTCCTCGTTCGCCACTCTTGTCAAGAGCAGCGCTCTCGAAGTTTGCGGCGCTCTCGATTTCTTGGTAGCCTGACGGCATGCACCCGTCCATCTCAGCCGACCCGGTGCCGCTGTCACGCCGCCAGCGGCACCGGCAGGCCACCCTCGCCGAGATCAAGACTCTGGCGCGCCGACAGCTCGCCGAGCAGGGCCCCGGCGCGCTGTCGCTGCGAGCGATCGCCCGACAGATGGGCACCGCCTCCTCGGCCCTGTACCGCTACTTCGCCAGCCAGGACGAACTGCTCAGCGCGCTGTGCGTCGACGCCTACGACGCGCTGGCCGACAACCTCATCAACGCCCGCGACGCCCAGCCGCCTGATGACCACGCCCGCCAGTGGTGGGCGATCTGCCACGCCTTCCGCCGCTGGGCGCTGGAGCACCCCGCCGACTTCACCCTGCTCTTTGGCACCCCACAGCCCGGCTACCAGGCACCCGAGCAGGTCACCGGGCCTGCCGCCGGCCGCGCCACCCAGGTCCCGCTGCGCGTCTACGCCGCGGCGGTCCACGCTGGCGCCGCCGACTTGAATCGCACGCAGCTCCCACCCACCCTCGAGCTCGAAGTCGGGGAGCTGCTGGTAAGCCTCCTCGGCGAGGCCGTCGGGGACACCGTTGGGGACACCGCGGCGGACTATCCAACCCGCCTGACCGGCATCGCGCTGAACGCCTACGCCAGCGTGCTCGGCTACCTCGTTGCGGAGATCTTCGGCAGCCTGCCCCGCCTCATCGCCGACACCGACCGGCTCTACCAGGCCCATGTGCGCACCGTGATGCTCGGCATGGGCTTCGACCCCGCCCTCCTTGACGCCATCGACGCCATCGACGCCGAGGACCACAAGGAGTAATCGCGATGGCCGCCCGCAAGCCAACACAGCAGCCGACGTAGACAAAGGAGCTGGCATCCCCGTTGATGCCCGAGATCACCGTGCTGGCATCTCCCCGGTGACCCGGTGGGGGTGATCACGCCTCACGCAACGGTGAGGGTCAGCAGGATGCGATGGTCGCCGTGCCCGAGCGGGTGAACACCCCGATCTTCACACAGAAGCTTGAGCGGCACTGGTCGGCGGTGTGGGCCGCGATGACGAAGGCCTGGCGAAGCAAGCCCCACGTGCTCGGGGATCCTGCGGGACCGCTGAACGCCCACCTGGATGCTCACCACAATCGAGACTGCCTGTCTGCTATCCGGGGTATGCCCTGATAATCGAGAGAGTAGATATCAGGCGGTAGGAGGGAGGCCGGACCATGGACGATCGCAGCCGCAGTCGGAGCCGGAGGGCGCCGGGGTGCAGCAGCCTCCTCAAAGACAGCAAGGGCCGCTGGCAGGGGTTTGTGTCGATGGGCCGGCGGCCAGATGGCCGGCGCGACCGTGCCGGTCATCCTGCTCGCCTCCCGCTCGCAGAAACAGGAAGGGGCTACGGCGACCATCACCTTGTCGCGCGAGGGTGCCGATGCGATTGGCCGCCTCTGCTCTGGCAGGCGGGAGACGATCGACGGGACGCTGAACCTGGCCTCGCTCGACTCGCCCTTCGTCGTCATCAGGGCGGCGCCTGGGTCCTGCCAGACGAAGTCATCAGTGGGGTTGCGCATCTCATCCGGGCAGATCCTCGGGATCACACGACGGCCGCAGCCAACGCCATGATCACCGAATCAGCGGCGCACCTTCGGATAGACACCCCCGCTCGATCCATCTGACTCCCCGTTCGGCTTATCCGACCGCTTGGCGTAGGTCACCGTATCGACCCACTCCTTGATCTTGTGCCCATCGAAGTGGCGCTTGGCATGGAAGCCCTTCACGCCGTATCTGCCTAGCTCAAAGGCACGCTCTGGGTCCATCTCAGAGTAGCCGCTGACGACGAAAATCGACGTCTGCGGGTACTCCGCGGCGAGCAACTGGAGCATGAGCCAACCGCCCATGATCCCGAGGATCTTGGCCTCCGACTCGCTCGTGGTCAGCCCCATGTCCAGAGTGACGATGTCGAAGGCGTCACGCTGAAGGGACGCCTCAGCGCTGTCCCGCGAATCAGCCGTGGTCACGATGCATCCGTACTGCTCGAACTGCTTCCGGAGGATGTTGCGCCAGTCCTCGTCATCCTCGACGACCAACACGCGAAGGCTCACCTGTGACCCCCACACCGAGCCGCCCTCCCGACCCGGCACCTCCAAGACTCACGGGCCGCGCTGACCAACCCAGGCTACCACGTAGCTTCAGACGAAGGGCGCAAGCAGCATCATACCCGCAGCAGTCCCGCCCCCCACCCTGGTGTCCCCTACTGCGCCTCGACGCCCTTTCTGCAGCGGCGTCTGGTGAGGCCGGGGTCGGGAGGGCTGGAGGGTCAGCAGACGGGTCCGTCGTGAGGTGCGCGTGACGCTTGGCGACGCCTTGGTACCGGCCCGCCGGGGTGAGTGGGTCGACCGGCGAGTGATCCGCCCGCTCGGCGACCCCCCGCACCGCGACGGCGGCATCGCGGTCCTCCGCGGCAACCTCGGCCCTGACGGCGCGGTTATCAAGCACCACGCCGCCTACACCTCGACATCCCCGAGCACAAATTGACCGCCCGCCTCGCCGCCCTCCCGCCCCGCCCCTCAGCCGCCCCTCGGGGCCGGACCCGCCTGTATCCGCGGCGGTGTCGTCTGCGCGACCGCGCTCCGTCGCCGACGGTGGCGCCGCCCTGGGCGGCGGTGCCCACAGGGGCGCAGACCTGCTGCGGGTCCCACACCTAGGATGACCGGCCAGCGCCGATCGGGGCCGCCGGACGGTCTGCGTTCAGGGGCAGCTTGCTGCGCACAGCAGCCGGCCGTCGCGCACGTCCACGGCGATCACGAACCGCTGCGGATCCCTGCTTCCGGCCGGTGCGCCGACGATCAGCAACCGGCCGTCCGGTGTCGAGGTCGGCTACCGCCAACTGCATGGGAATGCGCCAGCACAGTCGCCCATCGTCGGGGCAGTAGGCAGCCAGGAACGTGGGCTCCTACCACGAGGGCCCGGGGTGACGAGCACGACGTGGCTTCGGTGATCAGGGCGAGCTGGTCCACGTTGGGATTCATGTCCAGACCCAGCGGCCCCGGGCAGATCTCGGTGCTACTGCACCCGGCCGCTTGCCTGATGGGCCAGCAGCTCCTCGTGCCGCTGGCCATGTTCGATCTTCGGGACCACCGCAATCCCGGCCGGCCTAGCGCCGACCACCGCTGCATCCGACTACATCCCGATGAGCTGCGAGCCTGGCATACCAATGTCCAGGCGCAGCACCCGGTCGCCGGCAGCAACGAAGATCTTCTGCAGCCCGGGCGTTGCGGCATCTCGCCAGGCAGTTGGCCGATGTGGACCGGCGCATCGGGCAGGGCCAGGCGCACGCAGAGCGGGCGACGAGCTGGCAGGCCGAGCATGCCGAGCGCCTGCGGCAGACGCTGGCCGACGTGCAGGAGCTGTCGCATCGCGAACGGGCGCTTGCCGTCCAGCTCGCCCACGATCCGCCCGCCTACGTGGTCGCCGCGCTCGGCGGCCGCCCGGCTGATCTGACGGCACAGGTGATCTGGGGTGTAGCGGCGGTGCGGATCGAGCACTACTGCCGCGAGCACGACCTCACCGGTGCTGGCCTCGCGCATCCGCTGGCGGGCGCAGGGGCGGCTGAGGGCGTGGTCCCCGGGTGGGAGCGGGAGGTGCTTGGGTGTGTGATCGACCAGAGGCCGTCGAGCGGATCAGCGCCGCCGGGCGGGCTGGTCGGCTGCACCCAGAAGTGCGCCCAGAAGCACCGGTGATCGAGCCGCCGCTGGAGGTCAGCGGTACGGCCGGTATGGATACGGGGGTGGATACCGGGATGGACCTGGTGGCCGGCTGAGGCAACGCCAGGGCGCCCGACCTGCCCGCCTCGCAGCCATTTGCCCGGAATGCTCGGACCTCAGCCAGGCAAATCCCTGGTGCTCCCTGGAACAGCAGCGGCTGCTGGGTAGACTTCGCGTTCTGATGGCTCGGATCCTGACAGGGGCCCAGGTGCGGATGGCCCGCGTGCGCGCGCAGCGCCTGGCCGGGCCGCCCGGAGCGGACGCCCACGACGTGGTCGCTGGCCTGCTGGCCGTTCCGGCGCAGGACACCCGCGCGTCCCGGCTGGCGGTCCGGCCCCGGAGCCGCGGGACTGGTGTCGACGCGGCGGCAGTGGTGCGGGCCTGCAACCAGGAGCGCTCACTGGTGCGCACCTGGCTGCTACGCGACACCCTGCACATGGCGGCCGCTGAGGACGTCGGTTGGCTGGTCGCGCTGCTCGGACCGGTCTTCGCGGCCGGCGGCGCCCCAAGACGGCTGCGGCTCGGCCTCGACGAGGACACCCTCACCCGAGGGTTGCAGGCGCTCCGGGAGGTCCTCGCTGGAGGCCCGCTCACCCGCGCGGCCCTGGTGGAGGCGGTCGCCGCCATGGGCCTCGCCCTCGACCCTCGCTCGCAAGCCCCTGCCCACCTGGTCAGCTACGCCGCCAAGCAGGGCCTGCTGTGCCGCGGCCCGGACCTGCAGGGCGAGGAGCCCACCTACGTGCTGCTGGACGACTGGGTGCAGCGTCCCGCCCGCTCCACGCCGGCGGCGACCCTGCAACAGGACCCCGAGGCGGCCTTGGGGGAGCTGGCCCGCCGCTACCTCCGCGCCCACGGCCCCGCCAGCGACGCCGACTTCGCCGCCTGGTCAGGCCTCCCGCTTCGCCAGGCCAGACGCGGCTTCCAGCAGCTCGCCGCCGCCGGCGAGCTGGACACCGTGGACGCGGCCGGCACGCCCGCCGCGACCCTGGCCGGTTCGGCGCCGCCCTCCGACGAGGAACCGCCCGGCGCGGGGGCGCCGCACCTGCGGCTGCTCGGGCACTTCGATGCGTACCTGCTCGGCTATCGCAACCGTGACCTGGTCCTGGCACCGCGCTTCGCCAACCGGATCCAGGCAGGCGGCGGCATCATCCACCCGGCGATCCTGCTGGACGGCCGCGTCGCCGGCACCTGGCATCAGCACCGCGCCCACGACCTGCTGACCGTCATCGCCGGACCCTTCGGCGGCGAGGGGCTCACCGCCGCGACCCTCCCCGCGCTGGAAGCCGAAGTCGCCGACGTCGGCCGCTTCCTGGGCGTGCAGGCGGCCCTCAGGGTCACCTCAAAGACCTCAGAGTAGGCGGCAGAGCCGGACCACCTCGCCGCGGCTGGCGGCGGAGCGGGTGTGGTGGAGGAGGTCGGCGAGCCTGCGGCGGCGGCTGGTGGCGTGCTGGATGGTCTGGTCGGCGTCGGCGAGGTGGGCTTCGAGCAGGGCGACGATCTGTTCCGGTGGGGGTGGTAACGGGTCGGCGTCGGTGTGGGAGGCGCGGGCGCGGGTGAATTCGCGGATCTCGTGGAGGCGCAGCCCGATGGTCCGCAGCCGGGCGATGGCGCGGAGCAACTCGACATCCCGCTCGGTGTAGGTGCGATAGCCGGCGGGGGTTCGTGGCGCTGGAGGGAGCAGACCCTCGGCCTCGTAGAGGCGGACCGCGCGGGCGGTGAGGCCGGAGCGTTTCGCCGCCTCGCCAACCGTCATCGCCGGTGCCCTTTCAGCCCAAACTCGGGACTTGACCTTGCCGCAGCGGCAAGGTTCTACGGTCGTGCCCATGGTAGGGACAGCGGTGTCATTCGGGCTCCACCTGTGGGGAGCCGACCCGTCGGGCGCGGCGCGATGGGCCGAGGAACTGGGGTTCGACGCGGTGGCCGTGGACCGCGACGTGCTCGCCGGGCCGCCAGGGCCGGAGGTGTGGACCGCCCTTACCTGGGTCGCCGCGCGGACCGCGCGGGTCAGGGTGGTCCCAAACGTCCTGGTGTTGGCCAACCGGCACCCGGCGCTGGTCGCCAAGATGGCCGAGACCCTCGACCGGCTCTCTGGCGGCCGGCTGATCCTGGCGCTGGGAGCGGGCGCCGCCAGCAACGACGGGGTAGCCGGCGCGCTCGGCCTCCACCTTGGCGGCTTGGCGCCGGCAGAGCGGGTGGCCGCCACCGAGGAGGCCATCGACGTGCTCCGGGGCCTGTGGAGCGGGCAGGCGTTCACCTACGCCGGCACGTGGTTCCGGATCGGTGGGGCCGAGGTGCGGCCGGCGCCGGTGCGGCCGATCCCGCTGTGGCTCGGCGCCTACGGCCCACGGATGCTCGACCTGGCCGGCCGCAAGGCCGACGGGTGGGTGCCGTCGCTGTGGGCGCTCGACCCGGACTCGGCCTACCGGGGCTTGGAGCGGGTCCGGGCCGCCGCCAGCCGGGCCGGGCGCAACCCGGGCGCCCTCACCTACGCCTACAACCTCGGCATCCTGGTCGAGGAGCGCGCCAACCCCGGCCCTGGGCAGGTCGCCGGCCCTCCCGAACTGGTCGCCAAGCGGCTGGCTGCGTTCGCCCGCCACGGCTTCACCCACCTGTCCCTATGGCCAGGCGGCGACACCGACGAGCAGCTCGCGCGCCAGATCGAACTGCTCGCCGACCAGGTCATCCCAGCGGTTCACGCGCTCGTGGGGTAAGCGGAGGGGGCTTTAGTGGGCAGCACCGCCTCGATCCGCTCCCACAACCCCTCCGGGACAATCCACGGCGCGACAGCCATCGGCACCCTCCCAGCTTGACGACGCCGAGACGAAAGGACGGCGATGACAGAACCGGTTGACCAGAAGACGCTCGAGCCGCTCGACGTCTTCGTCGGAGCGTGGAGCATGGCCACCTCGCTCGCCCCCAACCCGGCCGACGCTCCACGTGCACGCACCACCTTCGAGTGGCTGCCGGGCAGACGCTTCCTCATCCAGCGATGGGAGGTCCAGCATCCCGACGCCCCAGACGGCATCGCGATCATCGGCTTCGACGCCGACAAGGCAACACTCCTCCAGCATTACTTCGACTCGCGTGGCGTCGCGCGCGTCTACGAGATGACCTTCGCAGGCAAGGTCTGGACGCTCCAACGGTTTGCAGCCGCTCCCGACTTCTCGCAGCGCTTCACCGGCACCTTCGACGACGACAACAACACGATCGTCGGTCATTGGCAGAGTTCGAGCGACGGCTCAACCTGGAACCACGACTTCGACCTCACCTACACACGCCTGCGCTAGGACCTCGGCCAGCTCGGGAAGCCATGACCCCGCTGCTCCGCTTGCCTGTGCGAGCGTCACCACGCTGAAGACGGCGTCATCGACGATACGCATGACGATGCGCATGACGATGCGCATCGTGAAGTCCCTTTCTGGAGACGCGCAGGGGGCGCGGAGGGCTCCATTGGGGGTTCGGCCAGCACCGTGATCAGGAGCTTCGTCCTCTGGCCCGGCGCGATCCCTCGCAACGGCTTGGTTCGGGCCAACCGTTGCGCCGTCACGGCGGCCCGACGCGCCCGTTGGAGCGACGGCGTGGTCACGAGACGATGCGACGGGGGAGCCGCCTCACTGGGTCCAGTCGGGCAGCGAGGGCTCTCCGACGTCGGTCGGGAGGGGAGTCACGCCTGTGCCGTCCGGATTCATGACGAACAGGCCGGGCGCCGAGAACACGATGTGCTTGCCGTCCGGCGACCATGCCGGCGTGGTCGCGAGCTGGTGCGTCAGCCTGCGGACACCCGAGCCGTCGGGACGCATCACGTACACGTCGGTGTTGTTGTCCGGGTGGTCGCGATGCGACGTGAACAGGATGAACCGCCCGTCGGGCGACCAGTCGACCTGCCACCCCTCTCCCACGCCCGACAGGTCCACCACCTTCGAGCCGTCGGCCTGCGCGATGTACATGACGTGGTCGCCGGTGAGGTTGGAGTTGAAGGCGATCCGTTTCCCGTCGGGAGACCACGACGGATATTCGCCTCCGTCGGTGTTCGGCACGCGGTGCTGCCCCGAGCCATCGGCGTTCATGATCGAGAGCCCTGAGCACCGGGGTCCCCGGCCGGGAGGACACGGCTGGTCCCCGGGGCTCGCGTACGCGATCCTTGAGCCGTCCGGCGACCAGGCCGGAGAGAGGCCGCGGGCAAGCCGGTGCTGCCCCGATCCATCCGCATGCATGACCCAGATCTCCGACTCCCCGCTTCGTTCCGACCGGAACGCGATCCGCGTGCCATCCGGCGACCACGACGGGTCGAACTCGAATCCGGGCGAATGCGTGAGCCGCGTCAGGTCCGTGCCGTCCGCGTCGATGGTCCACACGTCGTCGTGGTTGTCGAACGCGATCCGCCCAGACAGCGAGCTGGACCCGCCTCCGCTGCTCGGCCCGGACGCTGCCGCCGTGGTGACGCTCACCGGCGCACCACCGCCGCCGCCCTGGCTGGATGCAGATCGCGAGGGCGCCGCCCGCCCCGTGCAGCCCGCCAGCACCGCGGCCATCCCCAGCAGCAGCAGGAGCTGAGATCCTGGCAGTGTCCGTCGCATCGTGCGTCGCATCGTGCGCCCCTTCCCCCGGCCCCGATCTGGTAGCGCGCGCTGCCTCCACTACACCGATCCTGCCCCGCCGGTTCCCATCCTCGAGTGATCGCTTGCCCGGGTGGGCGCTCATCCCTCCAACCTGCTGGTGGCGGGCACGACGGCGCTGCTGGCCTCGCTCCTGACACCGACGGTGCACTGGGCCGCGAGCCGCCACACCGGTCTCAGTTCGGGTTGATGGCAGCTTCCAGGCAGACAGGCTGTCGCTCCGGCTGCTCAGCCTCGGCGAGGACGTGAGCCGGTACCTGCGTCACCGCATCGACCCAACACCCAGCTATCACGCACCAAGTCGTGAGCGTCAAGCGG
>WNGR01003235.1_pt1 | contig 18579 bp, 23 predicted proteins | sample 5407581 | NCBI WGS metagenome assembly WNGR01 (sample SAMN13153383, study PRJNA577476) | soil metagenome | isolation source: 80 cm soil or saprolite under Garry oak tree replicate 2 | place: USA:California | collected 2016-06-15 | reverse complement strand
CGAAAGCGCAGGCGGGATACCCAGGCGCCGTGCGTGGTTACTCTGAAAAGGCGGATGCTAACACGACCGCATGCGAGCGGGCAATTCCGTAGTCGTGGCGGAGAGCAATTGCGGGCGAACTGAAATTCGTGTGCGGGAATTTCGGGAAATACCGATTCTGTGCCCTTTGCGCTATTTTCGCGCCGGCCTTCTCCTAACTTCTATTCTGATTTTCAGCTTCTACGCTCTAAGCATCCTCGTGAATCGTCTTCAGGCGCATCAGCTCGAATTCCTTCATCCCCGCAGGCGTCTGTACCTTCACTTCGTCACCCGCTCGCCTGCCCAATAAGGCCCGGCCAATCGGCGAAGTCGTGGAGATCAATCCCTGCTCGGCATCCGCCTCTTCGCTGGTCACCAACTTGTACTCCACCTCCGAAGCCTTGTTCACGTCGCGCAGCCACACGCGAGACCCATATCCCGCGCGATCGTGCGGGATATTGTTGAGGTTCAGCATGCCGATATCGCCCATGCGCTTCTTCAGCTGACCCAGCCGGGCCGAAACGTAGCCCTGGCGCTCCTTGGCATACTTAAATTCCGCATTTTCGGAAAGATCCCCGTGCGCCCGCGCCTTCATCAATTCCTTGGGCAGCTCCAGGTTCAACTCGTGCTCCAGGGCATCGATCTCTTCCTGAATCTTGCGCTTGATTTTGGAAAGTGCGTCGTCGTTCATATTCGTTCTGTTTGGCCTTTTCTGGCGTGAAGTTTCCGCTTTGCGCATTCCACTCAGATTGTCAGCCCCGATCCCGAATTCCATAGACGCGACGGGAACTCGGCGGCGTCGTTAAGACGGTCTATACTTCCAGGTGCTCTATAATTCCGCATCTAGGGGCAGTCCTCCACGCTTGTGCGGTGCTTTAGATTTGGCGGAGAGGGGGGGATTCTCCTCCGGCCTAACGGACTCAACTCATTTAGAATGCAGAAATCCAGCTATCTTCATGAAGTTTATAGCCTTAGTCGGAGGTCCATTAGGTCTCGCCGTGCCTCTCAAGTCTGCCCCGTGCTCTCCAGAAACCGACACCAAATAGACACCAAGAACCACTCATTTGTGGCTGCGAACTCGGAACTCGCATCCTCGCTCGCGGCATGTCCGTGTCGACTGCAATCCAATTTACCATACTCGAGCATCCCTTGGCTCAGAAGACTGCCGACTGGTGACAACTTCGTCTGCGTAAGAAAAAGAGAGAGGGGTGTAGGTTTTGTTGTGTGGAGCAACAAAATCTCCGGTGGGGAGCCTACACCCTGAATGCGGCACGACTATAGCACGGAGCAGTTCCGGGAGTTTCGAGGAGAACTGCGGGAAAGTTTTGGGGGCCAAGTGCGCTGGCGTACGCAGCACGCTTTGCTGCGGTTGCTGGAAGCCGATTCCGAGCAGCAGATGGCCGAATATTTTGGGCTTAGCGCGGCACGAGGGAGCGAGGAAGGGGAAGATGGGGTGGACAGCCCCCACGGCTTCTACGAGCGGGACTACGTGACGGCCATTTTGGGAGCCATCCGAGTACGAGTGCGGCGCACGCGTAAATGCTCTTTTTTGCCGTGCGGGCTGAAAATGCCGGAGCGGCGAGCTCCGGAAGTCGCCGAACTGTTTCGCCAGGCGTTTCTGCGAGGGATTTCTACCCGCGCCGTGCGCCGCGTGATGGCCTTGCTAGCCAACGAGCCGGTCAGTGCGCAGACGGTGTCTCGCCTGACGCGAGTGCTGGACGAACAGGTGGAGAAGTTGGCGCAGCGCGACGAGCAGCACATATACCCGGTCGTGCTGCTATTGGTGACCTACGGCGTGCGTGGCGATCGCTCTCGACAATTGCTGGCCTTCACCCGCGCGCGGGGCGAAAGCCAGGTGGCCTGGGAAGCGTTTCTATGGAAGCTACATGAGCGCGGGCTGGCCGCCAGTCAGCTGCAGATGGTGATCAGCGACGGCTCTGCGGGTCTGCCCGCCGCGATCGAAACGATTTATCCGCGGGCGCGTCATCAACGTTGCGGGGTGTGGCCAGCGTGGAGAGAATCATCTATGCGATTTTTCAGAGATTCAATCAGCTGTGGCAAAACCGCGCCCTCGCTCTTTTTACGCAAGCAGCTTGACCTCACCCTGCCAGCCAAACATTTATGCCGACTTTGGCATGCCGCCATGTCTGAGGCCAGCTCGTTGCGGCGAATAGCTTTGGCTCGCGATCCAGTCCAGCACTTCCTGCTTTCGAAACCTGAGGTTAGATTGGATGCGAACATATGGGATGAGCCCACGTTGCACATAGCCATAGATCGTCTTCACGTCGATCCTGAGAAGGGCCTCGAGTTCCCTGGCAGTGAGGATTTCGGGGAACTCGGCGGAGTTCGCTTGTTGCGAAGGGCTTGCCGTTTCTTGGTGCTGACCCATGGAATCTTACACTGATCTCGATTTTTGGGCTCGAACTCCGCCCAGCGTTGGGTTTGCCTTCGAGAATGCCTTCCAGCTTCTCCTTCGGACCATTTTTCTCACCGATTTCGAGGGCGTCATCCTCATTTTTATTTTTTTATTCTTGTTCACCGGCCGAATCTTAGGCCCGCACGACCTGCTGTCAAATTTGGTGTGACTGAGAGTATGGCGGTTCGTCGGTCGGATGTCTTAGCGGTCGCCGGGTCTGTAAAGCGCAATCAACGGCCCGATGAGATTTACATAGCTGGGTACCGGCGAACTCTTGGCGAAACACACCGATTCCTACCAAGCCCACAGTCTTTTTCCGCTAATCCGCCGTTTCATGGCTACCTTTCAAAGGGAACCGTAGTCTTTGTCGAAGGGCGATTGCAGCCCCAGCAATTCGAGGATCGGGAAGGTGGGACAAAGACGGTGACTGAGGTCGTTGTGGCGTCCTTGCGTGTTCTTGGTGGGGCGAGAAATTCGAGCCACAGCGACAACGATCAGGCCGCGGCGGTCAGTAACGCGGATGATGCCAAAAGCGAAACGGTCCCGTTCTGAAGTTCATTCTTTTTATTGCTGGATCTTTCAAATCCTCTGTTCGGAAGCCTCGGCGTAATCAACGGTCTCCCCGAGACGCACTCTGAGTTCCTTCAACCAAGCCTGTGGCTTGACGCCGTGAATAATTCGGCCCAAGAAGCCGAGTTTCTCAGCGACATTGCTGCGGTTCTGGAGGATGTCTTCTCTCGTGACCATCGCATAGAGGGTCAAGAACTCGCTCATGCTGGCAGGCCTGGAAAACAAATAGGTGGCGTGGCCGAGTTGCGGTATCTCGACAATCACCGCCTTCTCAAGGTCGAATATGTACTCTGACCGGAACAGGTAGAGTCGGCGGGCTCGCTTGCAAAGCTGCGTGTAGTAAACGGCGTCGTAGTCTGCCTTCCATGTAATGAAGGCGACGTCGAAATCGGCGGGAATGCCTAGCCCGGCGCAGAGCTTCTGCAGATCGGCTCTCTCAATTGGGGCGGACTCGATCCGCCTACGAACTCGATCGAGGGCATCAGCGAATTGACCGAAGCGATGGTGGGTCTGACGCGCTTCGTTAATTTGTTCGCTGATGTTGGCCGGAAGTGTAGCTTCCATGCGGCTCGGCAACGCAGTTTCCCACTGGACCAAATACGATGCCCCGCCGCGGTGCTGATATTTTCCACTCTGAATGAAGGTCGCCTGAACACTGACCTTCGCACCCAGCAAATGTTTCCACTGGTTATAGGTGGAGTCCCACGAGAGCGGCACCGCAGCTTGATCGAACGTGATTTCGCACTTCCGGCGCGTGTCTCGGTAGACTGCGCGATCATTGTAGAAGGTGCACCTCCGCAGTGGGATCTGCATGCGTCTCGTCTTCCGTTCGGGCAGAAACGAGAGAATGCGGGAAGCATAGAAGGTCATCCCGTCATGTGAGAGATCTCCGGCGATCATCAGGGACCCAAAACCACCATAGGGGAAAAGCGCAGGAGCCTCAGGGTCACGCAACAATACGTCGTAACAGGCGCGCAACTCTGGGTGCGCAAGCAAGTTAAATGCGCGCTCCAGCGCGGACAGATCGGCCGGACGGGCCATCGTTCGGAGTTCGAGGCAGCGCAGCTTGAACGCGAGCCTCATCTCGGCTGGCGACACGCTGGGATTGACCCTCAGCAAATCGTAGAAAGAAGGTTGCCGGTTCCAGTCTCTGCCACGATTGCCGACATAGAAATAGTTCCTCAGTGTCTCGCATCGGATCTGGATCGTCGAAATCCCCAGGCATCCGGCGACGACTTCAGCAGAAACGTAAAGATTGCCCGCCTTGTCCTTTCGGGGCTGTGTTGTGTAGCCGATCGGGGCGTGAAAGAGGCTCTGTCTCCCGGTCTGAGTCCTCAGTTTTTGGCAGTAAATCTCGGTCCCCGAAGCAGTCGGTTCGACCGTGAGCGGAAAGCGCAATTCGTCTCCCATGGCGATGAACGAAGCCAGGAAGTTCGAGAGCAAGATCGACGTGCCGTCAGTGAAAACGCACTCTGTCTTGTCACCTTTTGGATTAGTCCGTAAGACAACCCGCTGATAGCTCTCCGGGGTTGGGCGGCTGCCGGGTTGAATCACGACCTCCATGAGAGCGCGGAAATTAACACCGTCCAAAAGAATTGCCAAATAAGTGCCCTGCTCTTGGGTGGCCAACCTCTTCGTCACCCGAAGTCCAACAGTCAATCAGGAGGCACAATGCGTTTGGCTGGTCGTCAGCGGTTGGGGTTCTACCCTCTTCCGGTACCCGAGGCGAAGCGAATCCGCAGATTCCTGCAATTTCCTGATCGCCAGTGTTCCGCACTCGACCCTTGCATCGGAGAGGGTGTCGCGTTTGCGGAGATCACGCGCGAAGCTAAGCTGATCCGGTACGGCATTGAGTTGGACGCGTGCCGGGCTGCGGTTGCCCGGTCTTCGGCGGACGAAGTGATTCACGGCAATTGTTTTGACGTGCAGTGCCCAGTCGAATCGTTTTCGCTGATTTACCTGAACCCTCCTTACGATTTCGAAGTTTCAGAGGAAAGGTCGCAGCGCATGGAGCGGCTGTTTCTTGAAAATGTGTACCGCTGGTTAAAGCGCGGCGGCGTTCTGGCGTTGGTCATTCCGGGAAAATACCTAAGCGACTGCAGCCAGGTGCTGGCGTATCACTTCCGGGACGTTCGTGTTTACCGGCTCACCGAACCTGAGAGCGCGAAATACGGCCAGATCGTTGTCATGGGAGTGCGGCGCACGCGACCGGAACGGGATCGACTCCAGGACAGCGACATCACACGCACTCGTGTCCGGTATGACTCCCTGGCGAGCCATTCAGAAAAACTCCCAGCGTTGCCCTCGGAGCCTGATCATCAATACGCCGTTCCATCGAGTGGACCAGTGCAGATGGTTTATCGGGGGCTTCCGCTGGACCAGATCGAAGACCTGCTTCCGAGATCGTCCGCTTATCGCCAGGCGTCGGCCGTTCTCTTCGCACAGAAGGCAGACGTCAGCGGGCGCCCGCTCACGCCCTTGCACGGCGGTCACGTGGGGTTGCTCTGCACCGCCGGCATGCTGAATGGCATCTTCGGCGAGGGGGAGATGCGGCACATCGCGCACTGGCAGTCGGTCAAACTGGTCGACAAGTCGGAAGAGGAAGAAGACGGGGCGACAGTCATTCGAGAGAAGGAGCGGTTCTCGAATGAACTGACGTTGGTCTTTTGCACAGGAGCAATCGCCATTTTGAAATAACTCGTTCGGAAGAAGGAGGCAAGAGCATGAGTGACCAGTGTTACTCAACACTCGTTTGTGCCGAGCGGGATTGCGACATTTTCGAGAAGCTGGGCTACAGGCTCGACGAATCGCAAGCACTGTCTGTGGACGGCGATGAAATACCCGGTGCAGTCGTAATGGTGGATGATCAAGCGGACAACGGGCACTATGACGGACTGACCGCGCTCACAGGCATTCCTTTCCTCGCATGTAATGGTTCTTGTCCCGGGACTTATGGTGACCACCTCATTGTTTCAGATGGCAACACGTGGCACTACTCCGAAGCCCTACACGAGAGCAACTATCCGGCTGTGCGCGTGGAATCAGGCGGGGTGATACGAGGCTCAGAAATAGAGGACGCAAAGAAATATTGGGCACTCTATTCAGCCGCTGTGGCCGCGATTAGCCTCGACGCTTCTAAGGTGAAGCGAAAGCCCCCGACTAGATAGCCGATTGAGGCGGCTAAGGATTGGTGATGATGCTTCACTCCGCGGCAACGGGGGGCAGACAACCATTCAGCGGGAGGTTTGCAACGTATCGCCCGAGTCTTATTGGCAATTGCTGCCGTCGGCACCCGTACATCTCTAGTTCCGCAACCGTAGCCAGTGCATACCTGCACTTCTGGGTCGAAGGCCAGAATCATTTGCGAATCTAACTGTTCACTTCGTATAATCAAACTGGAGAGTTCATTCAATGCCCAAAGCAGCCAAGAACGACAGTATCGTTGTTTCAGCACTTCGGGCCCGCACGACTTTTGGCAATCTTCTGCGGCGCGTCGAAGACGAACGACGCTCGCTCGTGATCGAAAAGCGCGGAACCCCGCGCGCCGTATTGCTGAGCGTGCGGGATTACGTGCGGCTGGCGGCTCCGGAACCCGAGGTGCTGCGGATTATTGGCGAGGAATCAGAGGCCAAGCGTACCGACAAACTGAGTTCGCAGCAGATCGACAAGATCATCAGGAAAATGCGGGCTAAGCGACCGAAGGACAGATGATTTCGCTTCGTCTGGTCGTCGACACGAACATCGTCATCTCTGCCGCACTTAAGCCCGAAGGACTGCAGCGCACAGTTCTCCTTCTTGCAATCACCAAACCATCCCGGCTGTACGTCTCCGCCCCAATTTTAGAAGAGTATCGGACTGTTCTGTCGCGACCAGAGTTTCAGATCCGGAAAGGCCTTCGGCAACAATTGCTGCAACTCTTAAAGAAGAACGCTCGTTTTGTTCGCCCTGTGCGCCATCTCCAGGTCACAACCGATCCGGACGACAATATGTTTGTGGAATGCGCGGACGTTGCCGGCGTGGACTATCTCATCACGGGGAATATACGGCACTTTCCGCGATATTGGAAAAGGACCAAAATCATCACATCCCGCGAATTCCTCAGCGTGATCGCACCTCATCTCCTCACCTAACTAAATCTTCGCGGACACCGCATTGCATTGGGTCGCGATGGCTCGCGTAACCTACTGCGTCACATCGAAGATGCCGTAAGGCCCTGCCCTAGGGAGAAACGTAACAATGCAAAATGCACACGAGCGCTTTGGAGCCCTGGAGTTCACGAGGCGCACGAAGGACACCACTACCCGTGTTCGAGTTCATATTGACCGAGCCGTTCTGGAACCTGCGAAGGATGAGCGAGGCCAAGCACGCGCCCACTTGATCTCTATGATCGGTGGAGACTCGGAAATCGGCGCCCTTTGGGCGGCGGTCGCCGAGGCAGCGTTGTTCCAAATTCATCTTCTGGGACGTGCGGGTACAACTGCCTCTCTCGGACCTGAAGCGCAATGTTTTCGCGGGAGTGTGGCATTACCGGGCAGGAGGCGTCCGATCCGGCATTTGGTGGCTGTGTCGTCTGAATTGGCGAAGATGAAGCCGGGCGCGGATCACGACGGCGCACGAACGATTTTGTGCGATGACGATCCGCTGTTTGTGTTCTACCGCGTTGCTTACCGATATGGCCTGCCCGTGTTGCCGGAGTGGGCGCCCTGGTTTATGCGCCAGCTCGAAAAGCGCAAAGCCGTGCAGCCCTTACAGGGATTAGGCTGTTCGCCGCTTCTCGTGAAAGGCACGAAGCAAGCATTTCTCGGCTGGATCGGTAAGGCCTTGAAAGAAGGATCGATCCGCTTCCCCGAGCAAAACGGAGCGCTCCCGTGGAGGCTGCCTGCCAGTTTTCTGGAGCGCTCTCCTGTGCCAGCAGCGAACGATGAGTGCGTAACTGCACAGCCTTTTCATAAGAACGAACACATTGAGGAGGGATTGTGCCGGTCATTCTAAACGTTTGGAGCAGCAATCCATTCAATAACGGGGGCTGCGATTTCGCGATTGTGGAGCTCACTCCTGAGCTTGTGAATCTTGCTCTGCGCCGAATCACTCTTCTCTGCGATCAAAAGAGTCTCGATCCTTGCATATACGAGACGTACTACTGGGGTTCCGAGGCCGAGTATTTCGACGCGTGGCTCGATCAACCCGGCGCCTCGGGCGAAGCTAAGGCGGCCTCCTTGGAGTTGGAGGAGCGGCTTGAAAAGCTTGAGATCGACAGGCGCGAGGTTGTTGTTACGGCCGCGGAATTCACGGTTCCAGATACGCGTATTGCGCTCGTTGAATGCGGACAAATGATTGTGCGCGAGAATGGCATCGCGTTCACTGCGATCCCTAAGCATACCTACTTCTATGTGACGACGGCTGAGATTCCCAAGGAAGCCCTTCAACAGGCCGTGATCTCGGCTAAGAACTGAAACATTCCACTTCTCTAGTTCTCCTGCTGAACAGATTTTCCCTCCTGATTTCTATCCGACAAGAGGCAATGCCGTGGAATTACCGAAGGACATAAGTAGCTATTTGCGTCTCTTCACAGAGGAGCTCGGCGACAGAATTCTTCGATCCTACCCTCCGTTGCATGCCGTTGACGAACCACCTTGGCCAGGAGTCGCACGGCTATTGCGAAGGCCGTTTCCGGCCCAGATGCTTGCGATCATGGGCGTGGTGAAGCGTTGGAACGAGACGCGCGCGGCGGCCGTGATTGCAGAGTGCGGGACTGGGAAGACCCTCATTTCACTTGGGGCAGTCGAGGTTCACAGTGACAGGCAGCAATTCGCAGCTCTTGCCATGGTTCCTCCCCAATTGGTCGAGAAGTGGGCACGAGAGGCATTCCGGACGCTGCCCCGCGTTCGCATCTTCTTTATAGATGGGCTGCGCAGTCAGACGAATTCCAATGGGCATGCAGGCGTCAATGAAGTCAGGCTGCGAAGTGGCCGGATCGTACGCGAGGGACTGCGTACCACGTTGACCGAACTGCGGTTGAGACGGACCTCACGTACAGCTCGCGAGCGTTGGGATTCGATCTGCGGTTCGCCCGCTCTGTTTATTGTCGGTCGCGACCGGGGGAAGCTGAGCTACTTCTGGCGCCACGCCTACGCTCTCGCCCGGTGCGGACGGTATAAAGGGAGTGTGATCAATCCGGATAGCGGTTGCCCGGTGTATCTGGGTGAGGACGAAGAACGACTTGTATCCGCGGACTTCAAGAAAGCTAAATTAAGCGAGCTCCTTGGCGGTGAGAACGGCGACGGATTCCGGAAGTCGCGGCGGGCTCTGTACAGCGCGTTGTGGCAGGCCGATAGGACAAAAGTTCGGCGCTTTGCGCCGGTCGATTTCATCGGCCGCTACATGCCTGGTTTCTTTGACTACGCCATTGCTGATGAAGTGCACGAGCTAAAGGGCGATACGGCGCAAGGCAATGCACTCGGCACACTGGCTGCATGTGCACAACGCATTGTCGTCCTCACGGGCACGCTCCTCGGCGGCTACGCCGATGAGGTCTTCAACATCCTGTTCCGCTTGGAACCAGCCAAGATGGTGAACGAAGGTTTTGAATATGGCGAAGCGGGAGTGCGAGTTTTCACGGAAACCTACGGCCTGCTCGAAAAGATCACCGTCATTGAGCCATCCGATAATGCGTGCTCGGAGGCACGCGTAACCAAGCGCGTGCGCCGCCGCCCGGGCGCCTCGCCGCTGCTCTTCGGACGCTTCCTGATGAGCCTGGGAGCGTTCATCTCGCTTGAAGATATCTCTGACGCCCTGCCACCCTACCGAGAAGAAGTCCTCAGCGTTGAGATGGACCCTCCCTTGAAGGAGGCCTACAAGAGACTCGAAGAGGATGTCACAAATGCACTCAAAGAGCATCGTGGGAATCAATCGGTCATGAGTGTGGCGCTGAATGCGCTGCTGCTGTATCCAGACCGGCCGTTTCATCTCGGCAATCTATACGGGTGGGAGTACGACCCGGAGACGCAGAGGCGAGAAAGATTCCTAATCGCAGAAACACAAAACCTACGCGAGGACTTGGCATACGCCAAGGAGTGCCGTCTGGTACAAGAAGTGAAAGCGGAGCTCGCGCAGGGCCGTCGCTGCCAGATTTATGCGGTATACACGCAGAAGCGGGATGTGACTCGCAGGCTCGAGCACATTCTGGCAAATGAGGGGATCCGGGTTGTGGTGCTTACGACAGAAGTGCCGCCCGAGTCGAGAGAGGGTTGGTACGAGCGCCAGCTTCGCGCGGGAGTTCAGGCAGTCATTTGTCACCCCAAATTGGTACAAACAGGCCTCGATCTGATCGAGTTCCCAACGATTCTCTTCTATGAGACCGGATATTCGATCTATGTCCTTCGGCAGGCCAGCCGGCGAAGTTGGAGAATCGGCCAGCGCCTCCCCGTAAAGGTGAAATTCCTGCACTACGCCGAGACGATGCAGGAGACATGCCTTCGGTTAATGGGCAGAAAATTACTTGTGTCCCTGGCGATGGAGGGGAAGTTCGCCTCCGAAGGGTTGCAGGCCATCAATGACGAGGACGACATCCTGATGGCCATGGCACGCGAACTCGTGACCGAGAAAGGGATCGGCGAGAGAGCCGATTCAGTATGGGCCGCGCTCCAGAAAAAGCAGGACGAGGTGTTCGCGGTGAAATCATCCGACATGGAAGAGCCCATGCCAAAGGCTGTTGCCGAGCTCCCCACGAGTGAGAACGCCATAGCACCCGATCCTTGGCCGCCGCTTTGCGCGCCGGTCGAGACGATTCCTCAGAAGAGTTCCCGCCGAACTGGACCCGAAGGTCAACTCTCCCTGTTTTGAATGCGCTTCCTCGCAGTTCGCATCGCTCTGGATTTGAGACGGAACTCAGAAAAAGGAGGAAACCAGTGGGCATTCTTGGACTGACACACGACGAAGACGGCTCAGCCCTCGAGAAACTCCCGGTAACCATCAAAGTTGCCATTGGGGAGGGGCCAGAGCCGGGTAATGAAAACGGCCATCCACGCAGGTTGGACCATTTCGTATTCAAACGAAAAACCCTTCGTGGGCTAGACGTAGTCTGGGTTTCAGCCCCGGACATCACGCAAGCGCATGGGGAGAAACCTACCGAGCTGGGAATCATTTTCCTCAATGACGACCCACGTGAGGTTTTTCGAACGGAATACGCCTTGTGGACGCCGGGTGGGTGTAAGTGCAGGGGCGAGTTGGTACAGATTTTTAATGGCGGGATCCGTTTCGAAATGCAGGCAACGCGGAGAACGCAAAAACACCCGGAGGGCGAGGCATGGCCCGGAAATTACAAGTACGTTGACGGAGCGAAGAAGGGGCAGCCGGTCGAGCCCTGCGGTGATGGCTGCCCCGATTTAGAGCGAGGCGACTGTCGGCCGTCAGGAGATCTCTACTTCATTCTCGAAAAGTTCCCGATGTTTGGAGCCATCTGCCGGCTGCATACCAGCAGCTATCGCTCCGTTCGCAACTTGTCGAACGGTCTCATGCAGATTCGCCGGTTGAACGGAGGGCGCTTGACGGGGATCAAGGCAATTTTGAAAGCCACACCTGAGAAGATCTCCTACTCCGACCGAGACGGAACAAGGCACACGTCGGTGGCCTATATTCTCAGCCTGGAAATTGGAGCAACAGATTTGCGGAGTCTGGTTGCTAATATGACCGAGCCAGTCAGACTCTTGGGGGCAGGACGTTCCGCGATCAATGTGTCTCAACAAGCTCAGGTCGTCATTCGCGAGACTGAAGCCGAGCGCGCCCAGGAGATCGCAGGAGAGTTCTATTCAAACGATGCCGCCGCCGCGGACGAGCCCGCTGGATACTCTGTTGAACAGAATGAGAACAGCGAACAGCTTGCAAGGATCTGCGAGCTGGGGCAACGGCTTGGCTATAACGCTGCGAAGACCAAGATGTTGTTAGGGCAGTCGGCTAGAGATCTTGCTGGGCTTGAACGGAAGCTACGGAACGAGCTGGACGAGCGACCGCAAACTCCGTCTATTGGGAACAGCGGTCGAGACGGGGGCCGTGAGAAGGGCGAGGCTCGACGCAGCAACGACACTGGGACGTCAAGCACGCCTACTGAGCCTCCGGCAAAACAACAAGATGGGCCTTCAAATGGGTTTCTGTACTGAACGTTGTATTAAAACCAGAAAAGCAAGTCCATTCGGGTGCAGTCATATTGGCTGACTGCAACAAAGGATGACAATCGACGCGTTTCATCAGAGAGGGGCCCTGGATGAGAATTAGATACCTTCAGCTACTACTCTTGGCTGCGGCGCTCGTGGCTCCATCGCGTGTTTGGGCTTGGGGATGCGAGGGACACGAAGTAGTGGCCCTGATTGCTGAACGACGTCTAAGTGAACATGCTCGGATGATGTCTAATCGGCTGCTCCGCGATAATCCCGTCGACCGTGCTTTGCGACGCTATTGCAAGGAGCAGGGATTAGATGCTTTCGGTGACGCGTCAACCTGGGCGGACGACTACCGCAGCCAGCATCCTGAAACCGGCGATTGGCACTTCATCGATATTCCGCGGGGAGCCACACGGGCGAACCTTGATAAATATTGCCCTCACGCCACCGGCTGCATTACAGGTGCCCTCAAGCAGCAAATCGCAATTCTTCGTCCGACGCGCGATCCCCGCAGGCAGGCAGACGCCCTACGATTCGTCATTCATCTCGTAGGCGACATTCACCAGCCGCTGCACACGACCACGAACAATGATCGTGGCGGAAATTGCGTGCCAGTAGGTTATTTCAACGAGCAGCCAGAGCTAAGAGACCCACGCGGTGAAAGCTATTCGCCGAATCTGCATTCGGTGTGGGATGCCAGCATCATCGACCGCATGCTCGGGGCGAAGACAGTAAGGCAGTTTTCCGACGAACTTGACCGCCAATTCACAGCTCAGCTTGGGTCGTGGCAGCGCGGGGGGATAGATATTGATGGGTGGGCCTGGGAGAGTCATGAAGTTGCCGAGCGCATACCTTATGGTGATCTTCCGCGCAAGATCAGCATCGAATCACCACGCCCGATAAAATCATGCGCCGATGATGGCGATGTGGCTCACCGAATGCTTCTGCTACACGAACGGCTCGACTCCCCATATCAGAATGCAGCGGCACCCGTTGTCGCTGAGCAACTGACCAAGGCAGGCATTCGTCTCGCCATGATCTTGAACCAGATTTGGCCGTAATGCTGTGTCGGGGAAGATCAACATTGGTGTAGCGGGATGGTCCTATAAGGATTGGGAAGGCGTCGTCGACCCAGCGTCGCCGTGCGCCGCACGACGAAGGCGTTAAAGAGTCCCACCAACTACCCTCGCTTCAATACCACCTAACTAGCGGTTCGGTTAGCGGCCATAAACGCTGGCGAATCCTTCACCAAACCAAAGAGAGGATCTGTTGCTATGCCCCTTGAAATCGGGCCATTCGTTCGCTTTGGTCGCAATCCGCTTCGCGAGCCCTACCAAACCATCGATTCACCTAAGTGTGCGGGCCTAGGAAACGAAGAAGGGCACCCACCCACGCTAGAGTGGCCTCACGTCGACGGCGGTGCCTTATGAATCGCCGCGACTTCTGGGAAACCGTTGTCATAGCCATGCTCAGCTATGCGCTTGGGCTCGCGACCGGCGCGGCAATTTGCATGAGTACGCGGTGACGCGGAGACCGCTACAGCACATGCGGACGCGAATGCAGCACTCGCAGGAACTCAATGCTTAAAAGGCCACCCAGAGGCCTAAGGGAGTAAAGGACAAATGGTATGTGATCTGGCTCAGGCGCGACGTGAGATGAAGCGGAAATGCATGAGTGTGGCACTCACCGAAACGCCCAAAAGCGTGAGCGTTATCTACCCCAGAAGGCAGCTAACAGGCCGGGCATTTGTGCACTCAGGCGACATTTATGTTCCACGCCCCTTCACCCGCCGCGCCCTTCACATATTTCTACATGAATGCGCTCACATTGCCCTGAACCATGTTGGCAAGAAGCCGCGTCACGTTGAGGAGCTGGAAGCTGAACAATGGGCGTTTCGCAAAATGCGCGAACACGGCATTGCCGTACCGAGAAAGTCCTTGCGACGAGCAAAACGATATGTGGCTTACAAGATTCGTCAGGCAGAGCGCAGGGGAGCCAAGCATATTGACGCCAAAGCCAAGAAGTTTGCGAAGTGAGAGGTCACGGCCGTCGCTCTGAGCTCACTCCAACGTTGTGGTCACATCCTCGAATTCCAATCATTAAGCCTGAAGGTGAAGCAATGCCGATCGACACACGACTGGTCCGTGAGGCCATGGGCGAACGCACTGCGATCCCACCGTTAAGTCAATCACGATACGGTGACATGGCGTGTGACACCCTCTACTTTCGCAAGCACATCCAGCGTGCAAGAGCCGCGGACTCCGAACCCGCGGCGCGAGGAATCGAAATCCACCGAATCCTGGCGACTTATCTCAACCGCTTGGTCGGAACCAGACGCGGAACAGACCTCGAAGCACTCGACTCCTTAATGAAGGACGCCGGCGATGAGGCATGGGCAGTTCTGGAGAAATTTCGGGGAAACCACGCCTTTGACCCGGAGAAAATCCTTGCCACTGAACTCCATATCGCACTCGATGAGAATTTCGTTCCGATCGAGAATCCGGGAGTTGAAGCACAAATAGCCGCGTACGAGGGCACGCTCGATCTGGTGATGCTTGATTCACTCACGGAGGCCGAGATCGATGATTGGAAGAGCTATTACCAGGTTATCGACGCAGACACATTCCAGTCGAAGTTCTATCCATTGCTCTTAATGTGCCTCAATCCAACTCTGGAGCGCGTCAAGTTCGTTCTTGAGTTCGTCCGCTACGGTGCTTCGCGCTGCGTCGAGTACGCACGGAAGGACCTGCCTTGGCTCAAGGAATTGGCGCAGAGGGAACGGACACGCCAACGAAAGCTTCATGAATCCGCCGCCGCTAACGAGCGCGATCTGAAGGTTTCCCCAGGGAGGCACTGCACTTGGTGCCCGCTTCTGTTGAACGGCTGCCCGGTGGCCCAGACAAATCCTTACTCGCAAATGACGGCCGAACAAAGGCTCCGCTTCGCCCTCTGGCTTCAAGAAGCGGAAAAGCAGAATACGAAGGTACTCAAGGATCTGATGGTTGAATGCGGACCGATCCATTACCGCGACGGGAACGAGGGTGTGTACTTGGCTGACTTCATTCCCACAGAGAAGAAGTTCTATCCATATCGCGACGCCGTTTCGATCCTCGATGAATGGTTCAGCACACATCTTGATGAGAGGAATCTGCGGGACAAGCTGACAATTTCGGGACTCTCTTCCGCGCTTAAAGCAGAGAAGCGTTCCGAGCTTGCTCAGAAGTTGGCGAGCGTCGTGGACGTGCACGTTGAAACCGAACTCAGAATCGGGAGAGAAGGAAAACACGGCAACAGGGAGAAAGGCTAATGCGGATTCAGACTCTGACTTTGAAGAACTTCCGATCGCACGAGGAGATGGTTTTAGATTTGGATCGATTCAACTTCGTGCGAGGGCCGAACGGATGTGGCAAGAGCTCCATCCAAATGGCGGTCGAATACCTGTTCACGGGACGATGCGAACTGACTGATGCAGCGGGCCGCGGAGCCGAGGCCTTGATTCGCTCTGGTGAAAAAGAACTTGAGGTGTCGGCGACCCTTCAAAGCGGCGAAACGATCTGCCGCCGACGTACACCGAGATCGCAGATCATTGGGATCAATGGAAAGAGAGTACCCGCCGATGCCGCCGAGACCTTTACTAAGCAATTTGGCTCCGCCGATGTGCTGTCTGCCGCCTTGAACGCTGATCACTTCGTGGAGATGCCGGAAGCCAACCAGCAGAGGCTTTTGGCCCAGGTGCTCGATGCTGGAAAGATCAACATCCCCGGAGAAATCGGCGACGCGCTGCGTGCCGTCGGTGAGGAGCCGCCAGAACTGGCAAGTCTTAGTGATGTCGAAGCTGCGCATCAACGGTTCTACGACTTGCGCACCGAAGCAGGTCGCGCCCTGAAGGCCTTGGGCCACATGGAGAAGCCCGCATTCCCGTCGGATCTTTCAAGTGTGCCGGAGGTAAGAAAGAAACTTGAAGACTTACGACAGCAGAAGGAAGGACTCGTCGCCCAGAAGGCAGAAGCAGCTATCCATTGGCAGAATGCACAAGCTCGACTAGCGAAGTTGCACGCTGAAATCGACGAAGCCTCATCGGACATTCTGAGCCCGACTGAAGAGCAAGAGTTGATCCAAGTCGAATCACAGCGAGGACATACCGAAAAACTGCGCCAAGAGTTGGCGGAACTGCTCGCCGAACAAAGGACTCTGGAGGCAGCCTGTGCGACCGCGCAGGAAATGAAGGGCAAATGTCCCACGTGTCAGCAGCCAATTTCGGAAGGAGCGAAAGCAAGAGGATTAGAAACACTGCGCGAGCGACTCGCAGACCTTGAGGGCTTGATTCAAGGAACACGGGAGGAACTCAACGCGTTTGGCGACCTCGAAGTGGCAATGTCGCGTCTCGAAACCCACCGCAGGGCCCTGGTCCGGCGCGCAAAGCTGCTAGAGGAGCAGTCGAAGGTTCAGGCAGTACAGAAACCAGATTCCGCGGATCTCGAAAGTCGAATGAGCATCCTCACCGAAAGGATCAACAAGGGAGAGCGGGTACTGGAGAAAGCACAACAGTCCGAGATCGCGAAGGAGCGGTGGGAGGCATACGTTAGGGATAAATCCGCTTTGGAAACCAGAATCTGCCTACTGGAGAGGCTAACCGAATTCTTCGGGCCAAATGGCGCGATGATTGAACAGGCCAGCAGCCGGATGGAGCCGTTCAAAGAAAAGCTGAACCGGCAGCTCGCCGTTTTCGGTTACACCTGCAATTTGACACTCGAACCATTCGAAATCCGCATCATCTCATCGGCCGACGAGAGTTCCGGCTTGTCGCTCAAGCAACTCTCCGAGTCCGAGCGCTTTCGATTCAGTATCGCATTCCAACTTGCTCTGGCAACGGCAACAGGAATTCGATTCGTTGTCATTGATGGCGCCGACATCTTGGACAAAGAGAGGCGGAAATTGATTACGGCCTTGCTGTTGCACAGCGACATCGATCAAGCGATCGTTCTTGCAACGGGAGGGGAGCCGCCGCCGATAACGATCCCTGCAGGAGTGAAGTTCTTTGATCTGACCAAACCCAGCCTCATCGCAAGCTCATCCTCGTCGGTCACAAAAACGTTCGCAGGTTTTATATCGCGATGAACTATGCTTTCCTGATGAAGGCCGGCGACAGCCTGCACGAGAGAACGGAACGCTTTCAAGGCTGCCGCAGGTTTACCTTTAAACTTGAGCAGCTTACGTTCGACGCTGCCCTGAGGGTAATATTTCGTAATAACCCAACGCTCTTCCTCATTGGAGTCAAGAAGTTTAATAAGGCCCGGTCTGGCTTCCTTCGGTACTCTAATCTCATTCTTCAATAGCTTGTTGCTCAAAGCTCCAAGGTCAGAGGAAAGCTCTGGACGCGAATACCTCCATGCGGCATCTGCGAATTGTGCGGCCCCAGTGCTACCGAACCCTCGCGAGTATGAGGAAAGTTCGTCAAGTGATTTCTGTCGTTCGGAAACTCTCGCTGGTTTTCGGACTAACATTGATCGGCAATCCATCAAAAGCATAAATGGCGAATGAAGGATAGCGGAGAGGGTGGGATTCGAACCCGATCCCGGTATTGAAAGCACGCAACTTACTGATTTTGCGTGTCGCTCTTGTCGCTGGAACCGCTCTAACCGCCGTAGTCAGGTACAGTTTCGGTACAGACGCGTCGCACGATCCCTTTACGTGCGTGGGGTTCTAATCTCGCTTGGAGATTGATCCTCAGCTATTTTCTTCTATTTATTCGGTAGGTCGGCAGAGAAACGGGGAGCCAGAATAGGTCGCCTGCACGTCACACTTGAACCTACTTAGGCGCTCCATGCATGTGGGAGGGCGTGAAGGTCATAGACAACAACCATATGTTCGCGCTTCTGGTCTTCGGGAGCCAGAGTACGGCCAAGTCCGCGAAACGCGGTCGGCCCCCAATAAGTGGGCCCTTCGGAGAGCGTCCCCCCCAAACCCGCAGCAGTTATCACGAGAGTGCAGTCGCGCGGACGGCTGGCAGTTGTATACTCTCCGTCAATTAAACACGAACGCCTTTTACATATAATCATCGGAGGTTCCGAACTTCCGCGCTTCGGAACTGGACTCCTGGGTCGACCGAGATTGGGATCGTCGTTCCTAGGACACCCTGGCGCGAAATTTTTCGAGGAAAACGGGGATCGGGCACAAGGGAAGAAAAAAGAGGGCGAACCAGAACACAAAAAGGGGACATTTTAAATGAGGTAACAAAGGGGACATTTTTAAAGAGCTTTGACACCGAACATTTCACGTGCTGTCAACGCAAAGTAGAAATGTCCGGTTTTCTGCCAAGTAGAAATGTCCGCTTCCAAGGTTTCCTCCAAGGGTGATCGGGAGAGGGGATGCGTTTGGTTTTGATCTTGGTTTGGGGTTTGGGTTTTTGATCTGCGACTC
>WNGR01003537.1_pt1 | contig 18583 bp, 23 predicted proteins | sample 5407581 | NCBI WGS metagenome assembly WNGR01 (sample SAMN13153383, study PRJNA577476) | soil metagenome | isolation source: 80 cm soil or saprolite under Garry oak tree replicate 2 | place: USA:California | collected 2016-06-15 | reverse complement strand
GTCATATGTTTGTTCAACACAAACATCTTGTACTTGTATATAAGCCGTAGTCTACCTAGCTTGTACGGTAGACTTGACTTCTTCCAATCCACAACATTCTAGTCTCACCAGATAGGGAACTCTTGGGTTGTTCCAAAGGAGGGCTTTCATCTTTGCCTCTCATCGACGCGGGCCTTCGTTTTGCCTCGCATACCCAATCAGAAGTGGACCTTCGACTTTGTCTCACACTCGCTAGTCGTATTGACGACTTAGCATTTCCACTCACGCCAGTCTTGAGCGCAGCTCGACTTGGTACTTGTGCATCACCGAACTGAGGCCCTGATACGGCTTCACTCTACGAAGAACTAAGACTCCGAACGCACATCGCACGATAACACCAGTCGTGGCGTTACAGTGATAGGCCGTGGAGATGTTTTGGGTTGTTCCCATTGCCTTGCATAACCCTCTTACGAATCTCAAGGCGAACTTTGGATCTCTGTCGCTGATAAACTTCAGAGGGAGCCCAAATTGTGGAAAGATGTGTTGGACAATTAGTCCCGCTGTTTCTTCTGCCGTCATACTTTCTTTGCAGGGAATGAATATTGCAGCCTTTGTGCAATCATGGTCCGTGATGGTAAGTATTGAATCGTATCCCTGCGAAATCAGCAGCTTAGTGATGAAGTCTAGGGCGATAGTTTTGAATGGCATAGCTTTGGGTGTGGGGAATATGGGTGATAGTGGCGCTCTGGTCGGTCGCGTGTTAATTTTGTTCCACTGACATTCAGCGCACCCCCAGACGTAGTCCATCACGTCTTGTCGCATATTTGGCCACCAATATCTACGACTCGTCAGTTGGTACGTTTTGTTGATCCCTGGATGTCTGTATATGGGCATGTCGTGGTGGGCTTGTATGAAACTCCGTTTGTGTTCCATCTTGCCCGTTACTACGCGTTGTCCATCTTTGTACCATATCCCTTCAACCTTCTTTAGTTGATGTGCATCTACCCACGACCTCAGCATCTCTTCATCTTGCGCATATATTGGGTCGGTGACTTCCATTTCTTCCTGGGTCACAATTCTATGCATAGGGGGAGCGCGTTCCACCTGTCCTGCTTTTACGAAGACGTGGTCAGGTAATACGACTATACCTTTGTTGTCATCTTCCCCTTGGTCGTATCCCAGTCGCCTTGATAGTGCATCAGCTTGTCTGTTTAGTCATCCCGGAAGGTGATGTATCTTGAAGTCATATTCCAATAGTTCCAGTACTTCTCTTGCTACCCTTTGTGATATCCTTTGTGGTAGTCTCCAGTACTGTAGGTTGAGATGATCGGAGTATATGATGATTTTGTGGGGTGATCCGGCTAACAAGGGTCTCCAGTTCTTGAGTGCCATTACGATGGCTAGGAGCTCAAGATCGTAGATGTCATAATTTCATTGTGCTTCATTGAGCGTGGCTGAGTAGTATCCTATAGGGTGCTTTTTACCATCCTCTTTTCATTGTAAGAGTACCGCTCCTACCACGTATCCCGAAGCATCTACTTCTAGCTCAAATTGATTGTCTAGTTTAGCGTGTGCCAGTACGGGTTCTGTTGTGATGTGTTTCTTTAATGCATCAAAGGCTTTCTGTTCTTCCGTTCCCCATTGCCATTCTTGATCTTTTCGTGTGAGCTTGTGCAGTGGTCTCGCGATAAATGCGAAGTCTTTGATAAAGGGGCGGTAAAAATTGAAGAATCTGAGCACCTTTCGTACCTCTGTTGCGTTTTTGGGTGTTGGCCATGTGTTGATGCCTGCAATTTTTGCGGGGTCCATTTGTGTCACCCCCTTTTCAAGGATTACCCCCAGGTAATCCATGAAAGACGAGTTGAACAGGCATTTTTCTGGCTTAAAATAGAGATCGTGAAGTTGGGCAACTTTAAGAACATCATGTACTGCGCGTTGGTGATCATCAAGGTTGGTACGGGTGGCGATTCTGATATCGTCCATGTAGATGCGAATTGTCATACCAAGAGGTTCATGTTTGAGAATGACGTCTTGGTAGATGTAGTTCATCATGGTTTGGAATGTCGCTGGTGAATTAGTGAGTCCAAAATACATGACTGTGGGTTCGAAAAGTCTGTATCTGGTTTTGAATGCCACCTTCTTTTCGTCTCCCTTGCGGATATGGACGTTGTTATACCCCCATTGTACGTCGAGTTTGGTGTATATGTGTGCGTTGCTGAGATCTCGGATGAGATCTGCAATGAGAGGGAGAGGGTATTGGTTTCGAATTGTGATGGCATTGATCTTTCGGTAGTCTTGTACCAGTCGCATTTTGCCATCCTTTTTGCGAACGAAGAAAAATGACGATGCATATGGTGATTTAGACTCATGAATGTATCCCTTTTCTAGTTCGTCATGAAGGAATTTTTGTACCGCTTCATCTTTGATCTGATTCATTGGGTATACCTTGCAATCAATTGCTTCTGGTGCGTCTTTCTTAAATTCGATTGCGTGGTCCCAGGCCCTTTTTGGTGGATATCGCCTTGACTCTTCCTCGCTAAATACCTTGGCAAATTGTTGATATTCTGCGGGAACTTCCACCTTTTTTGTGTACTGTTGGGCTTTGATGGCAAGTTCAGTGGACATTGTGGTTCGTAGTGAGTGATCATTATCCGATCCTTGAGTTCGTGCGATTATCGGGTCCTTTCCTGGAATGGAGGGGTTCACTGACCGGAGGATGATGGGTAGCTCCTTTTCATTGATGACATTGCTCTTCCATGTAAACTGGGGTTTGAAAGCAGCCATCCATGGGTATCCTAGTATAATGTCCTTGTTTCCTATGTTTGTGACAAGGAATTGTATTGTCTTGCAAATTCCACCGGTCTGTATGTTGAGGGTGGTGTAGTGTGTGATTGCCCCGGCTCGATTCACTGTATTGTCGATATTCCATATTTTTCGTGGTTGCTGTAGGGGTCTTTTTCCCAGTTTCATTTGTCATATGAAGTTTTCACTCATGAAGCAATCAGTTGCTCCAGAGTCTACAAGTGTTTTTGTGTCGGCCATTGTGTTGCTTGTTCTGATAGAGATGGGGATGTGCATAGATCAAAATTGCGTAGTCACTATTACAGAATTGAACTTATGAACTGCCCTCACCCAGGCTGATGGGTTCAGGCGCTTTGAAAACCCTCCCTTCTGACAAGGTCCCTCATTACTATTTCTTGTACATCTTCTCCTGCCATGGCTACCCCTTGGAGCCATGAATCAGCTTGTTGTTGTGGAGTTTGGGTAGTTGATTGTGCGATTGTTGGCAGTTCTTCATCATATACGCTTCTATCATTGACTACCACCTCACGTCCTTGACTTTGATGTGGGGGCCAGCTCCATTGGTTATCGTTACTTGACTTGTTCCACGTATGCTGGGGGCAGTTGCAACTCAGATGTCCCTTTTTGTGGCAGGTGTAACACTCAACTTCGCAGAGGTCTCTCGTTCTCCCTCCTCCACGCCCCCTCTGCATGTATCCTCCTCAGGGTATGTATCCCCCACGAGGCATGGTTGCAGGGTTCATTTCCTCGCTTCCTGTGACATGCCCTCTAGTCCTTCCTGCTAATGTGTCCATTGCATTTGGATTGGTTAGCATCCGCTGGGGTGCCCATCCTCTTGGTTGCAAGGTGGTTACTCCTCCACGATGGGCTTTTAGCCATGCTTTGATGTGGATGTAGTCCTGCTGGCGATTGATAGCCGCTTGCTTCCATTGATCATAGGTGACAGGCCTGTCAAGTTCTAGGATCTTTTGATATAATCCCGTGGGTAGTCCATCTGTGAACATTTCAATGGTCTGGGGTACATCAAATTGATACCCAGCTAGTCGGATGAGCTCCTCTATTTCAACGATGTAGGCGTCGATGTCTTCTCCCTTCATCTTTACTCCCACTCAAAGTATAGATTGCGTGTTTTCTTTTGCTAGGCTATCAGTGAATCGTCATGTGAAGGGTGCGGCTACTTCATTCCAGAGTCGTTCATCAGTGGTATTGATTCCTCCTTGTATTTGTCGGGCCAGCCACCGATTGACCGCCATTACCCATTCGTTAACTCAAGTTCCCTTGATATATGTGAGGAAAAACATAGCTCGTCGATATGGGTTGATCATAAGGGCATTGTTGTTGTTGACTGCCCAATATAACTCCCATTCATTGATGAAGAGAGTTGTTTTCTTCCTGTCGCCATCGTAGATTGCAGGTGGTTCCCCTACCAATTTTCCTTGGTGTGCTTGTGGCATAGGCAGTGGCGGTGGTCCCCAACCGCCTCCTGGTGGTCCTCCAGGTGGTACTCCTCCACCTCCGGGGAATCCTCCACCTCTGGGGAATCCTCCACCTCCGGGGAATCCTCCTCCTTCGGGGAACCTTCTATTGGGTCTGTCGTCTTGTGGGAGTCAAATAGGTGGCAACTCTGGTAGTCGCTCTGGTCCTCCACTTGGTGGGTCTGCTTGATCTGGTCCTGCCACTCTTTGTAGGGCTGCTTCTTCATCAACGATGTTGACAATGCGTCTGACTTGATGTCCTGTGTACTCATTGATGGCTTCTTCTGTGCGTGGGGCTTTGGTCATGGTAGCCATTTCTTCTGGGTTAATGTGGATGGACTCAGCTAAGTTAGCAAGGCCTTCCTCTTCCGTGGTGTTCCCGGGTTGTCCTGATTCAATTGTATCTTCCGATTACTCACTTCCTTGTTCTCCTTCCTCTTCCCGACTGTTCGTTGATGGAGCGGGGGTTCTTGGTGTCAAGGGAAGTTGTCCATCTATTGCTCCTCTGTTTCCAGATGTTTGTACTTCATCCTTGAATATATCACACCGGTAGTCCAGCCCTGCTGGTCGTACTACATTCCACACTGCTTCGGGTGCGTTCCAAGTGATTTCACACCAACACATGTAAATGTGGTTGAACTCAACTGGGTAGTATTGACTAGGCCTTGTGGGGATGTTGACGAAATATCCCATGCTTCCTTGGACTGTTCTCCACCTGGCTTCCTTGAGGTAGATTAAAGGAACGTTCCGTTCTCCTCTTTCTTCTATTGCGTATGGCGTGAAGGCCCAACGTTCTCTAGTCATAAGACACGCCACAATGGGAGCTTGGTCTTAATGTTACATTGCCACTGAATGTATGCCTTAACTTAGGCTAGAGGACAGCACACGTGACGACTTAGCGATGACAGGTGTATGCAGACTTTTGATAGTCACGCCACACAATGATCACAAGGTCCAATGACACTTGGATGCAAATGATAGATGGCTTCAAGTAGAGAAAGGGAGTGAGCCCTTAGATCTCGCAAGGTAGAGGAGGAATGCTAGTGGCGATTCAAGAAGACCAAGCTGGGGTGCTTGGTCTTCAACAATGACATCTTAAGTGCTACAAGAAGAGGGCTTTAAAGCACCTCCCGAACTGAAACCCTATTACCGCTATCCTAGGGTCAAGTCATACTATCGTACATGTGATACTCGGGCTGACTGATGCTCCTGTCCATGACTAATTACTGCTTACCCTTGTAGTCATAACCATAAGGTAAGTGTCTCTGTGTGAACGTAACACATCAAAAGATGTAACTTGTTACTACTGCAAGAAGGCTGGTCATAAAAGCCCTGATTGCCACAAAAAGAAAAAGGACTTGGAGAATGTGAAGAAGGGCAAGGCAGGGCAACAGTGTAAAGCTGCCCAGAATACTGCCATATCAGAGAACACATTGGATGCTCAAACCCTAGCTAGGCTGGCAAATACACTGCCTATAGGGAAATCTACCCTACAATCTCATAACCTGTACACTACTATATATGGTTCAGGAAAAATCAAGGAGGTGCTTGATGCACCTCAGGTCTCTCTTTACACAATGAGTGCAAACACTCAAAAACCAGTAGCCTGGATGATGGACAGTGGGGCATCACAACACTTCACTCCCTACATTGAAGATTTCACCACCTACACACAACATAAAGGGGTGGAAATCTCCCTTGGTGATAACTCTATAATTAAGAGCACCAGAGTATATCAGCAAGAACACAGGTTACTGCCAGACTTTTTACTGGTGCCCAGCAGGAAAGCAGTGCAAGTTGCACAAGTTCACAAGTCAAATGTAGGGTTATTATTTAATATAAATTTTAATAATATAAATTTATTTGATTAAATTTAATCTCTTTATTATTTATTATTATAACTCTTCACATCAGTAATTATTGGCTTTAATCACAAAATACAAAAAAAGAATCAATTTATTGCACAGATAAAATATGTACAGTCTGAGGTAGTAGGAGTGCCTCGCTGTCGCTGCCATCCCTGCCACTGCCATCCCACTGTCCACCACCACCACTGTCCCCACCGCTGCTCCATTTTGCACACCATGTTGGGGATGGTGTGGTGGCGGGGTCCTGTGTGATGTGTTGGCATTGCGGCATGGTGGTGGGGTCCTGCGCACCATGTTGGTGTTGTGGGAGGTTGGCGGTGGTGGGGCCTTGCATTCTGTGTTGGGGTGGCACCACGGCGGGGCTTGTGTGTGGCGGGTCGGCACCATGGGTGGATCTTGCGCGCAGTGACAGGGTGGCAGTGGTGGCAGACTTGCATGTGGCGAAGATGGAGGTGGCCAGGCTTGCATGCAGTGAGGCAGAGGTGGTGGCAGGGACTTGGGAGGCTTGAGAGGCGAGGCACGGGGGTGGGGATTATGTAATGGAGAGGCGGGGGTTTGAGGACCCAGCGTGTGGGGTAAAGAGGGTCTCTGTAACATTGGTCAGAAAAGAAATGAAAAAAAAGAAAAAAAAAACATATCTTTACTTGCATGCCTGCAAATGCAGGCCATGGCGGTGGCAGGACTTGTGAGGCTTGAGGGGTAAAGCACGGGGGTGGTGATTATGTGGTGGAGAGGTGGGTTTGAGGACCTGGGGTGTGGGATAAAGAGTCTCTGTAACATTGGTCAGAAAAGGAATGAAAAAAAAGAAAAAAACATATCTTTACTTACATGCCTGCGAATGAGGCAATGGTGGTAGTGGGACTTGTGAGGCTTGAGGGGCGAGGCACAGTGGAGAGGTGGGGGGTTGAGGACCCAGCATGGGGGGGAAAGAGGTCTCTGCAACACTGGTCAGAAAAGAAACAAAAAAAAGAAAAAAAAAAACATAACTTTACTTGCATGCCTGCGAATGCAAGCAATGGTGGCAGGGGGGCTTGGGAGGCTTGAGGGGCAAAGCACGGTGGTGGGGATTATGTGTGGAGAGGTGGGGTTTTGAGGACCCAGCGTGTGGGGTAAAGAGAGTCTCTGTAACATTGGTCAGAAAAGGGACGAAAGAAAAAAAGAAAAAAAAAACATAACTTGTGTTCCCACAAATGGGGCAATGGTGGTGGTGGTTGTGGGGGCTAAGGGAAGGATGCAACAGCAGCGTGGTGGCTTGCATGCCCACAGACGGGGTTGTATGGTCATTCCTCTTGCATACACCATGGCGGTGGTCCCCATGCAACAGCGGCAGGTATGGTAACAGCTCCTCAACAACTTTAAAAGAAGAAAAGGTGAAATAAAATGAAATAAAATGAAACGCATGATGTGGTGATTAGGGCAGTGGCATCAGAAGTTGGCATATGAATGCAGTGGAGTGTGGTGCCACAGCAGCTTTGTAGCAGTGGGAGTGGGAGAACCTGCAACAGTGTTAAGTTAGTACTATATTACATTGAATTTGTGCAGGCACATGCGACCAAGACTTTGACAAAAAAAGTGTCAGACGGAGGCTTAATCCGTGGCGTGGGAAAGTGTGCCACCAGCCTTGTGACTTTGTTTGACACGTCAATGCGTTGAGGACTTGAACACCTTGTCGCCACCCTTTACCCAGATATGGTTTTTTTTCTTCTTTCACCACTTGTCTTTGAGGAGCTGCTACCACATCCACTACCACTGCACGGGGATCACCTCCACAGCCTACACAAGAGGGATGACTACAACCCTGTCTGGGGGCATGTGAACCATCACACCGCCATTACCTCTTTCCCTTAGCCCCCACACCTGCCACTGCTGCCACCGCCTGCATTTGTGGGTACACAAGTAAAGTTATGTTTTTTTTTTCTTTTTTTCATTTCATTTCTGACCACTGCAGAGACCTCTTTTCCCCACATGCTGGGTCCTCAAACCCCCACCTCTCCACCGTACCTTGCCCCTTAAGCCTCGCAAGTCCTGCTGCTGCCATTGCCTCATTCGCAGGCACATAAGTAAGATATGTTTTTTTTCTTCTTTTTCATTTCTTTTCTGACCAGTGTTGCAGAGACCTCTTTTCCCCACATGCCAGGTCCTCAAACCCCCACCTCTCCACCGTGCCTCGCCCCTCAAGCCTCACAAGTCCTGCCACTGCCATGGCCTGCATTCACAGGCACGCAAGTAAAGATATGTTTTTTTTTTTTCTTTTTTTCATTCCTTTTCTGACCAATGTTACAGAGACCCTCTTTACCCCACACACCGGGACCTCAAACCCCCACCTCTCCACTACATAATCCCTATCCCCATGTCCTGCCCCTCAAGCCTTATAAGTCTCCACTGCCATCGCCTCACCGCATGCAAGCTGTGACCTCTGCCTCCCCCCTTTGCCATGCGCAAGTCCACTGGCATCACCCTGTCACAGTGCACAAGACTCGCCACAACACTGCTTCAACGCCGTCCCAACACGGCATGCAAGCCCAACTTCAACCCCAACCTGCCCCATGAAAAACTCACCACACACCACCCCAATGCGGTGCACAAGTCCCACCATGGCGCTAACCTGCTGCACATGAGCCCTGCCATGGCGTGCAAGCCCCACCATGACCCCAACCCGCCCTGTGAAAACCTCGCCACCTCAACACAGCGCACAAGTCCCACCATGCCAACCCATTGCACATGAGCCCCACCGCGACGCCACCCACCACAGTGCCATGCAAAAGCCCCACCACCAACCTGCCACGACCCCGCCCTGCGCCACATTGCTGCCACTGCTCACTTCCTATAGTAGTACTAGCTAGTTGTTTGTATTTATTTAATTGCAATTATATATTATTATGCATAAATGTTGCAAATGGTGTGACTGTGACCTGATGTGACCTGACTAATCATGATGACAATCATATAACTAACACTTATGATGACCAATTGTATAACTAACTCCTATGATGACTAATCATATAACTAACACTTAACTGACTTACCAAATTGACTTGCCAAGTGTTACGTTCGCACATAAAGACACTTACCTCATGGTTATGACTACAGGGGTAAGCGGTAATTAGTCATGGACAGAAGTATCAGTCAGCCCGAGTATCACATGTATGATAATATGACTCGATCCTAAGATAGTGATAGTAGGGTTTCAGGTTCAAGAGGCGCTTTAAAGCCCTCTCTCTGTAGTACTAAAGATGTAGCTGTCGAAGACCAAGCACCCCAGCTTGGTCTTCTTGAATCGCCACTTGTCTTCTCCTCTACTTTGCGAGATCTAAGGGCTCTCTCCCTTTCTCTACTCATATATCGAAAGGACCATTGTCTCGTGTCCAAGTATCACAAGGATCTTGTGACCATAATATCATGTGACTACAAAGAGTCCATGTATACTCGACATTGCTAAGTCATCACGCGCGCTGACTCTAAGCCTAAGTCAAGGCTGACATTCAGTGGCAACGTAACATTAAGACCAAGCTCTTCATTGTGGCACGCCTTACAACCAGAGAACACTGGGCTTTCACGCCCTACGCCATAGAAGAAAGAGGAGAACGAAACGTCCCTTTAATATACCTCAAGGAAGCCAGGTGGAGGACAGTTAGAGGAAGCACTGGATACTTCATCAACATCCCTACAAGACCGAGTCAGTACTACCCAGTTGAGTTCAACCACATCTACATGTGTTGGTGCAAAACCACTTGGAATGGACCTGAAGCAGTGTGGAATGTAGTAAGACCCGCAGGACCTGACTACCGTTGCGATATATTTGAAGATGAAGTACAAACATCGGGGAACATAGGAGCAATAGACGGACAACCTCCCATAGTGCCAAGGACTCCTGCCCCATCAACGGACAGTTGAGAAGAACAAGGCAGTGAGCAATCAGAAAGTACAGTCAAATCAGGACAACCCGGGGACACTACAGAAGAAGAAGGTCTCGCCACTCTAGCTGAGTCCATCCATATCAATCCACCCGAGATGGCTACTATAACCAAAGCCCCACACATGGAAGAAATAATCGATGACCAAACAGGGCATCGAGTTAGACGCATCGTCAATATAGTAGACGACAAAATGGCCTTACAAAGAGCCATGGGACCCGATTGAGCAGACCCACCAAGCGGAGGACCGGAGCAATTGCCAGAACTACCGCCCATTCGACTCCCACAAGACGACCAACCCAGGAGAAGATTCCCTGGGGGAGGAGGATTCCCCAGAGGAGGAGGATTCCCCGGAGGAGGAGGATTTCCCAGAGGAGGAGGATTTCCCAGAGGAGGAGGATATCCAGGAGGCAGAGGAGTACCACCTGGAGGACTGCCAGGAGGTGGATGGGGACCACCACCAATGCCAATACCACAAGCCCATCAAGGGAAGCTGGTAGGAGAACCACCCACAATTTATGATGGCGACAGGAAGAAAACCACCCTCTTCATCAATGAGTGGGAGTTATATTGGGCAGTCAACAACAACAATGCCCTTATGATTAACCCATATCGATGAGCTATGTTCTTCCTCACATACATCAAAGGAACTCGGGTTAACGAATGGGTAATGGCAGTCAATAGGTGGCTGGCCCAACAGATACAAGGAGGAATCAATACTGCCGATGAACAACTTTGGAATGAAGTGGCCACCTCCTTCACATGATGTTTTGCTGATAGCCTAGCTAAAGAAAACGCGCAATCCATACTCCGAGCGGGAGTGAAGATGAAAGGAGAAGACATCGATGCCTACATCGTTGAAATAGAAGAACTTATCCAATTAGCTGAGTACCGATTTGACGTACCACAAACCATCGAAGTATTCACGGACAGGCTACCTACCAGGCTGTATCAAAAGATCCTGGAACTTGACAGGCCCACCACCTACGAACAGTGGAAACAAGCAGCTATCAACTGCCAACAAGACTACATCCACATGAAAGCACGATTAAAGGCACATCGCGGGGGGATAACCACCTCACGCCCAAGAGGATGGGTACCACAAAGGATGCTGACAGATCCAAATGCGATGGACACATCAGTGGGAAGAACCAGAGGTCACATCGCGGGAAGTGAAGAAATGAACCCCGCAACCATGCCTCGCGGGGGATACGTACCCTGAGGAGGATATATGCAAAGAGGATGGGGAGGAGGAAGGACAAGAGACCTACATGAAGTTGAGTGTTACACATGCCACAAAAAGGGACATTTAAGTTGCAATTGCCTGCAGCATACATGGAACAGATCCAACGACAACAATCAACGACGCTGGGTCCCATACCCAAGTCAAGGGTGTGAAGCAGTGGTCGATGACTGAAGTGTGTGCGAAGAAGAACCATTGATGACGGCATGATCAACCACCCAAACCCCACAACAACAGGCCGACTCATGGCTCCAAGGGGTCACCACAGCAGGAGAAGACGTACAAGAGCTAGTAATGAGGGACCTCGTTGGACGAGAGGGTTTTCAGAATGCCTGAACCCATCGGCCTGGGTGAGGGCGGTCCATAAATTCAATTCTGTAATAGTGACTACGCGATTCCGATCCATGCACATCCCAGTCTCTATCAGAACAAGTAACGCAATGGCCGACATCAAAGCACTTGTAGACTCTGGAGCAACCGATTGCTTCATGAGCGAAAAATTCATAAAGCGAATGAAGCTAGGGAAAAGACCCCTACAAAGACCACGGAAGATATGGAACATTGACAATACAGCGAACCAAGCAGGAGCAATCACACACTACATTGTCCTCGACATACAGACTGGCGGAGTTTGAAAGACAATACAATTCCTCATCACGAACATAGGAAATGAGGACATCATACTAGGATATCCATGGATGGCTGCTTTCGAACCTCAGTTCACATGGAAAAATGGGGTCATCAATGAGAAAGAGCTACCTATCATAATCCGGTCAGTGAATCCTTCCATCCCAGGAAGAGACCCGATAATTGCACGACTCAAGGAATCGAACAATGACTGCCACGTACAAGCCACGACCTCCACCGAACTTGCCACAAAAGCACAACAGTATACAAAGAAGGTAGAAGTCCCCAAAGAATACCAACAATTCACCAAAGTATTCAGCGAAGAAGAATCAAAGCGATATCCGCCAAAACAAGCTTGGGACCACGCAATCAAGTTCAGGAAGGACGCACCGGAGGCAATAGACTGCAAGGTATACCCAATGAATCGAATTGAAGATGAAGCAGTACAAAAGTTCCTCAAAGACAAACTCGAGAAAGGATACATCCATGAGTCCAAGTCACCATATGCATCATCATTTTTCTTCGTTCGCAAAAAGGACAGAAAGATGCGACCGGTACAAGACTACCAGAAGATCAACACCATCACAGTTCAAAACCAGTACCCCCTCCCTCTCATCGCAGATCTAATATGCAACCTGAGCAACGCACACATATACACAAAACTTGACGTCCGATGGGGATATAACAACATACGCATCCATGAAGGCGACAAGAGTAAGGCGGCATTTAAAACCAGATACAGACTTTTCGAACCCACTGTCATGTATTTTGGACTTACTAATTCACCAGTGACATTCCAAACCATGATGAATTACATCTACCAAGACGTCATTCTCAAACATGAACCCCTCGGGACCACAATCCATATCTACATGGACGACATCGGAATCGCCACCTGTACCAATCTCACTGATCACCGCAATGCGGTTCATGATGTTCTTAAAGTCGCCCAACTCCATGATCTCTACTTCAAACTGGAAAAATGCCTGTTCCACTCTCCCTCTATGGATTACCTGGGGGTAATCCTTGAAAAGGGGGTGACATGAATGGACCCTGTAAAAATTGCGGGCATCGACACATGGCCGGTACCAAAAAATGTGACAGAAGTGCGGAAGGTGCTCAGATTCTTCAACTTTTACCACCCTTTCATCAAAGACTTCACGTTCATCGCAAGACCATTGCACAGGCTCACACGAAAAGATCAAGAATGGCAATGGGGAATAGAGGAACAGCAAGCCTTCGACGCACTAAAGAAATGCATCACAACAGAACCTGTACTAGCACACACCAAACTGGATGACCAATTCGAGCTAGAAGTGGATGCTTCAGGATATGCAGTAGGGGCAGTACTCTTGCAACGAAAAGAGGACAGTAAAAAGCATCCTATAGGATATTACTCAGCCACGCTCAATGAGGCACAACAAAACTATGACATTTACGACCTCAAACTCCTGGCTATTGTAATGGCACTTAAAAACTGGAGACCCCTATTGGCGGGATTGCCCCATAAGATCATCATATATTCCGACCACCTCAACCTACAGTACTGGAAATTACTGCAAAGGATATCACGAAGGGTGGCAAGGGAAGTACTGGAGCTGTTGGAATACGACTTCGAGATACGTCACCTTCCAGGACGACTAAATGGACAAGCTGACGCATTGTTGAGATGACCAGGCTATGACCAAGGAGAAGATGACAACAAAGACGTAGTAGTACTACCTGACCATGTCTTCGTAAAAGCTGGACAAGTGGAATGCGCCCCTCCTATGCGCAGAATTGTGGCCCAAGAAGAAATGGAAGCCATGGACCCAATATACGCACAAGACAAAGAAGTATTGAAGCCGTGGGTGGACGCACATCAACTAAAGAAGATTGAGGGAACATGGTACAAGGACGGACGATGCGTAATAACAGGCAAAATGGAACATAAACAGATATTCATACAAATCCACCACAACACGCCCACATACAGACACCCAGGTATCAACAAAATGCACCAGTTAATGAGTCGCAGATATTGGTGGCCAAACATGCGACAGGAAGTGGCAGACTATGTTCGAGGGTGCACCGAATGCCAGCAGAACAAAATCAACACGCAACTAACAAAAGCACCATTGTCACCAATATTCCCTGAACCCAAAGCTATGCCCTTTGAAACTATCACATTAGACTTCATCACTAAGTTGCCAGTCTCGCAGGGATACGACTCAATACTTACCATCACTGAACATGACTGCACGAAGGTGGCAGTGTTCATTCCCTGTAAAGAGAGTATAACGGTGGAAGAAACAGCAGGATTAATCGTTCAACACGTTTTTCCGCGATTTGGACTCCCACTCAAGTTCATCAGTGACAGAGATCCGAGATTCGCCTCAAGGTTCATAAAAGGGCTATGCAAGGCAACGGGGACAACCCAAAACATTTCCATGGCTTATCACCCACGAACGGATGGACAATCAGAACGCACCAATCAGTGGCTAGAACAGTATCTACGATTCTGGGTCAACGAGCGGCAAGATAACTGGCATGCTTATCTGCCCCTAGCGGAGTTTGTGCATAACAATTGGCCAAACAAGACCACCAGGGAGTCCCCTTTCTTCGTACTCTATGGATTCAACCCATGCGCTGATTGGACGGATAAGCCATCACCAATACCACAGGTGGCAATGAGAATAGACCAGTTCAAAAGGGCAAGGCAACGTGCCCAGGAACTGATGATCAAGGCACAACAGTCATGGGTCAAACATAAAGATACGCCCAAATACTGTGAAGGAGACCTTGTGTGGCTGGAAGGACATCATCTTTGTACAAACCAACCAACCGCCAAGCTTGCACCCAAAAGACACGGCCCTTTTTCGATCATTCAGGTGATGTCCCCTGTCAATTATCGATTAAAACTTCCCATGCAGTGGAGCATTCATGACGTGTTTCACATCGATCTTCTCACACCCTACCAAGAAACCGATCTCCATGGATCAAACTATTTGAGACTGGCTCCAGACCTCATTGATAACGAGGAAGAATACAAGGTCGAGAAGATTCTAGACTCTCGGCTCTTTGGCAAACAACAAAAGAAGCAGTACCTCATCAAATGGAAGGGATATCCCAATTCCGATAACGAATGGGTGGACAAAAAGGATGTCCACGCCCTGGAGGTGATAAGGGAGTTTGAAAGTCGAAACCCTGCAACAAGAACGCATATAAGGTGGGGCGATACAAGCAAGTCTCTCATCCCCTCTTCCCTTCACTCCACCACAACACTCACCAAACCTATCTCTCTCATGACCGATGTCAACAAATACTATCTCAGCTCACCAGAACGAATCTTTGGAGCTGAGCTCGAAGAGGGACTCATCACAAGACAAGAGGCGTGAGAACTCTGTGCCAAGAAGTACATCCGACCACACATCACCAACGAGAACCTTCTCACCGCTCCCCTCACTGAACAAGAGTTGGCATCAGTCCTACTTGTCTTTCCAGACCTTGACACGAAGCCAATGCCCCCATGTGCACTATCACCCATGGTGCGAAGACTGTCAGACCCTGACAACATGGGAGCAACCCCTACCCACCAAGCAGATGTACAAGAGGCCGATACCAACATTTGGGGACCTAAAGATGGTTGTCCAGAAGAGATCCCGCTACTGGTCCCTTTCAGGGACCCTAAGTGCATCACAAGCAGCGCTACAGAAGGTTTGCTCAACGTGGAGGGACAAGCAATTCACCAGAGCCATCATCAAGAGAAGCGCAAAGATGGCAGCATGGGAAGCACTGCGCCGGTCAGTACACCGGCAACACACGGGCCATGGAGCTGTACCCCCAGTCGTATGAGCGAGGGGGAACTTTACCCAGCTGAGCACCCATTCATACGCACGCTCAAAGACTCTGATGACGCGGATGAGACCCCCTATGCAGCCACCACCACTGGCTTCCCTTTGTACAAGGGGAGCTATTGATTCAAACGCAACGAAGTTCCACTGGGGTTCAAGCTGAACTTTGAGGATAACTTCATCTCATTCCCCATCAAAGGCCCAGAGGGCGACATCAGACAAGCGGAGTATGTGCAAGTCATACTCCATCCAAACCCCATCGTCATTGGACTGCTTGACAACAGCGACAAGGTGTACACTCAACCGCTGTATGCCGTGCCCATCTTCCACTATGATGGGAAGCCCATATACTGAGTGGAGCAACTCGAGAGGCTCAAGTCAGGGGTGGAAGGCCAAGAGCAGATGGATCGAATGATCCGACGCCTCAACGACCCCTCGCTCACAGCCGAGGTTCACCAATTCCGCGCTATGGCACAGGAGCTGGAGCGACTGGAGGGCGCCATTGCGGAGAGTGAGGATCGATGGGGAGAACTTGCAGGTATGCACTGCAAGGCCATTTGGCATTTGGAGATGGCAGACGCACTGGCAAGGATTCAGGACCAGGATGATGGACTGGTGGACGACACATTACGATTGGTAGGAAGGAACAAGCAACGTGGGTGTTGCACCTTGAAAAGGGGGTGATGTTACATTTGCACATAAAGACACTTACCTCACGGTTATGACTACAGGGGTAAGCGGTAATTAGTCATGGACAGAAGTATCAGTCAGCCCAAGTATCACATGTACAATAATATGACTCGATCCTAGGATAGCAATAGTAGGGTTTCAGGTTCAAGAGGCGCTTTAAAGCCCTCTCTCTGTAGTACTAAAGATGTAGCTGTTGAAGACCAAGCACCCCAGCTTGGTCTTCTTGAATCACCACTTGTCTTCTCCTCTACTTTGCGAGATCTAAGGGCTCTCTCCCTTTCTCTACTCATATATCGAAAGGACCATTGTCTCGTGTCCAAGTATCACAAGGATCTTGTGACCATAATATCACGTGACTACAAAGAGTCCGTGTATACTCGACATCACTAAGTCATCACGTGCGCCAACTCTAAGTCTAAGTCAAGGCTGACGTTCGTGGAACTTTCCTGCTTGCTGGTTATCACTCTGTGAGGAGATTGTAGAGGATTTAGACATGGCCTGTGGACATGGCAACTTGCTAACTTTAGGGTGTTGTACCAGCTGGCACCAGCTGGCACCAGCTGGTCCAAGGTGGGTCAAGCAACCCATCAAAACACTGATGTAGGAAGTGTAACAATCAGAACAAATAGAGGATATGATTTAATCCTCTCTGATGTGTTGCATGTCCCCATGATGCATTTGCACATACTGTCCACCAGTGCCCTTACTCTCAAGGGCGCCACTGTTGGTTTCGACCACACTGGTTTTGCTATTAGGCACTCAGAGAGAACCATCGTGGATGGACACAGAATGGAAGCCTATATTGGCTTGTGGGGCACCAAGTATTAAATACTGCCTCATCTACTGCATCAGCCAGTCTGAATGTCTGGCATCAGTGCATGGGACATATGTCCAAAGAAGCACTAAAGAGATATGCTCATGAGGCTGTAAAAGGTCTCAATATCACTGAATCCCCAGTGGAAGACAGTCCTTGCCATGGCTGTGAGCTAGGCAAAAGTACATGTCTACCATTCCCTCCTTCCTCCAAACATGCCCAGGATCTCCTGGAAATTGTTCATAACAACCTAGTCAGCCCCATGCAAAGTAATAGTATGCAGGGGAACAAGTACTTCACCATGTTTCTAGACAACTTCTCAAAAGTAGCAGTTGTTGTCTACATGAAATCTAAAGACCAATTCAAGCAAGCCTTCCTACACTATAAGGCTTGGGCTGAACTCCAAACTGGAAAGCCCATTAAATGCTTGCATTCGGATCATGGTGGTGAATATGTGAACAATGATTTGAAGCACATATTGAAGGAAGCAGGGATAGAGCATAAACTCATGATGCCCTATTCTCCACAACAGAATGGGAGAGCTGAGCATTTTAACCATACAGTTATGGAAAAAGGCACAAGCATGCTACTGTCATGAACCTATAAACTTGGGTCATGACTCAGGCGTCTAAAGACCAGTCTGCGTTGGGCTGGCCTTATGTAATCACCTTCCTAAAAGAGGAAATCCGAAAGCGGAGTTTGAATTCCATACTCCGACGATCACGTGGTTTCCCAGTGTTTATCAAGTCATGTGTCAGGACACATGCAGAGTCAAGTTGTACCATCCCATGGATTTATCCTATTGGACTATGGAGCAGTCACACCACAATGGCGCAATCAACTGCAGAGCAGTCATACCATTCCCTCATGTTATTCTGATTGGCTGATGAGAATCATGCCACTTCCCTTGTGTTATTCTGGTTGGACAACAGAGTCGTACCACTTCCCTGTGTTATTCTGATTGGTCGATTGAATTGTGCCACTCTCCCATGTTATTCCTATTGGACACTATTCTTAGATGTCTCTCAAAGGTTCCTTTCCACAGTATTCTGCAGCACCCGACAGGTGGCCCTAATGTTACGTCCTAGCAGGGACGTGACTTAAGTTCAAAAGTTCGTCGTAGCCCAAAGGGCAGTATCACACAATGTCAGAGCAAAGACGTCTATTGTCTTATGGCTACGATGTACAAAGGTGTCCAGAGTGTTGTGCACAGAGTGCACAACGACTTAGCAATGAAGACTCTCGTCCGAGGTGCCGAAGCACTTCTCTGCACCTAGTTGCTGGTGCGCTAAGTCTTCAGCGGAGTGTGGCGTTGTTATAGTACAACTGCAAAGACTT
>WNGR01005724.1_pt1 | contig 18587 bp, 19 predicted proteins | sample 5407581 | NCBI WGS metagenome assembly WNGR01 (sample SAMN13153383, study PRJNA577476) | soil metagenome | isolation source: 80 cm soil or saprolite under Garry oak tree replicate 2 | place: USA:California | collected 2016-06-15 | reverse complement strand
TGAGCATGGTGGTGCCGTCGGGGAAGACGAGAAACGTGGAGTTGCCGCGGCCGGTGTCGATGTGGTGGATGTCGAAGTTGCCTTCGCGCCAGGGGGGGAGGGGAGAGCCGATGAGGGTGTCGGCGAAGGCGCTGGCGGGGAGGGCCAGGGTGGTCGAGGCGCAGAGGAGGGTCTGGAGGAATCTGCGGCGGTCGAGTTGGAGAGTGATGGGCATCTTCTTTTATGCGAAGGCTTAACACCGACTGGCACCGATGGAACCGATTTGCTCTGTGCCTACTTGACTGCTCGTTTCTTCATCGGTGTTTGTCGGCGTTACGCCGTTGCTAGTTTGGGGGTGGACCAAAATTCTTTGTCGTGGGCGGACTCGAATTTGTCGAGGGCGCTCTCGTGGCGAAGGGTTAGGCCGATGTCGTCGAGACCATTGAGGAGGCAGTATTTGCGGAACGGGTCGATGTCGAAGTGGGCGCTAAAGCCTTGATCGTCGGTGACGGTCTGGGCTTCGAGGTTGATCGTGAGTTTGTGCGCGGGGTTCGCGGTAGAGCGGGCGAGGAGGGTTTGGACGTCTTCTTCGCTGAGGCGGACGAGTATGATGCCGTTCTTGCCGGCGTTGGAGAAGAAGATGTCGGCGAAGGTGGGGGCGATGACGGCGAGGAAGCCGTACTGATTGAGCGCCCAGGCGGCGTGTTCGCGGGAGGAGCCGCAGCCAAAGTTGCGCTCGGCGATGAGGATTTGCGAGCCGGCGTAGGCTGCGTTGTTGAGGACGAAGGAGGGGTCGGGCTTGCCTACATCTTCTTTGCTCACGCCGGGGCCTTCCTGGAGGCGGCGCCAGTCGTAGAAGAGGAAGTCCTCGTAGCCGGTGCGCTCGATGCGCTTGAGGAACTGCTTGGGGATGATCTGGTCCGTGTCGATGTTGGGCAGCGGCAGAGGGACGGCGGTGGAGGTGAGTACGTTGATGGGGATCATTGGTCTCCTAAAGGCAAAAACTTAACACGGATGACACGGATAAAAGCACGGATCGAGTACGAATCCTTTTACGGCGTGTCTCTCGGTTGTCTGGGGAGTTCTCATTTTCTTTTTGTTCTTATCCGTGTTCATCCGTGTGAATCCGTGGTCGATCTTCTTGCTTAGCCTTTCCATGTGCGGATGTCGGTGAAGTGGCCGGTGATGGCGGCGGCGGCGGCCATTTGCGGGCTGACGAGGTGGGTGCGGCCTCCGCGGCCTTGACGGCCTTCGAAGTTACGGTTGGAGGTTGAGGCGCAACGCTCGCCGGGTTGGAGGATGTCGGGGTTCATGGCGAGGCACATGGAGCAGCCGGGCTCGCGCCACTCGAATCCGGCGGACTTGAAGATGTCGTCGAGGCCTTCGGATTCGGCTTGGCGCTTGACCGCCTGCGAGCCGGGCACGACCATGGCGCGGATCTTGGTGGCGACGTGGTGGCCCTTGACGATGGCGGCGGCGGCGCGGAGGTCTTCGATGCGGCCGTTGGTGCATGAGCCGAGGAATACGGTATCGATCTTAATGTCCTCAATCTTTGTACCTGGTTTCAGCCCCATGTACTCGTAGGCGCGCTCGAAGGACTTGCGGTCGGCATCGGTTTTGGCGTCGGCGAGCGTGGGGACGGAAGCGTCGATGGTGGTGGTCATGCCGGGCGAGGTTCCCCAGGTGACGGCGGGTGCGAGCGAGGCCGCGTCGATGTGGAGTTCACGGTCGAACTTCGCGCCGGGGTCGGAGGGGAGGGTGCGCCAGTGAGCGACGGCTTCGTCCCAGGCTGCGCCGGTCGGCGAGAAGCGGCGGCCCTTGAGGTAGGCGTAGGTGGTGTCGTCGGGGGCGATGAGGCCGGCGCGGGCTCCGGCTTCGATGCTCATGTTGCAGACGGTCATGCGGCCTTCCATGGAGAGGGCGCGGATAGCAGAGCCGGCGTATTCGATGACGTAGCCGGTCGCGCCGTCGGTGCCGATGCGGCCGATGATGTCGAGGATGATGTCCTTGGCGGTGACGCCGAAGGGGAGTTCGCCGTCGACGGTGATGCGGAAGGTTTTGGCCGGCGATTGCGGCAGGGTCTGAGTGGCCAGCACGTGCTCGACTTCGCTCGTCCCAATCCCGAACGCCAAAGCGCCAAACGCCCCGTGGGTGGCGGTGTGGCTGTCGCCGCAGACGATGGTGCTGCCGGGCTTGGTGGCGCCGAGCTCGGGTCCGATCATGTGGACGATGCCCTGGTCTACATCCTGCACGTCGAAGAACTGGATGCCGAACTCGGCGCAGTTCTTGCGCAGGGCGTTGACCTGCGCGGCGGAGATCTGGTCAGTAATGACGAGGCGGTCCTGCACGGAGGTGGTGGGGACGTTGTGGTCGGCTGTCGCGATGGTGCGGTCGGGGCGGCGGACCTTGCGGCCGGCGACGCGGAGGCCGTCGAAGGCCTGGGGCGAGGTGACCTCGTGGATGAGGTGGAGGTCGATGTAGAGGATCGCCGGCTCGCCTGTGGGCTCGGCGACGAGGTGCGACTGCCAGACTTTTTCGAAGAGGGTGCGGGGAGTGGTGTTCGGTGTCGTCATAAGTTGAGTTCTCAGTGGTCAGTTCTCAGGTGTTAGTTTCTTGGCTTGAGTGCCGGTGCGTCGTTGTCGGTGTCGGTGTCGGACTTGGTGGATGGCGGGTTGACGCCGATGGCTGAGGGTGCGACTTCGTGGGGCGTGCCGTCGGGGTCGACGAGGATGGCGTGGGTGATGTTCTGGACGATGCCGCGGCCGGCGAGCGGCTCGGCGGTCCAGCGCGCGATGGCCTTCGTCAGCGCGGGTGGCAGATGTTGTGCGCCGCTGAGCGGCTGGTTGGGGAAGATCCAAAGAGTGTATTCGGCTTCGGGATCGGTGGTGGGGTGACCTTGCTTGATCCAGTCGATGGCAGCGAAGACGACGAGGTGTTGCTTGCCGTTGAGATCGACCCAGAGCAGACCGCGCGCGGGACAGAAGTGGACCACGCAGCCGGTGATGGAGATGTAGCGGTTCTCGTCGGCGACGACTTTACCGGGGACGGTGAGGTGATCGAGCGCGGTGGCGGCGAGCGGGCGGTAATGGCCGTTGACGGGTTGGCCCCAGAAGGTCTGGGGGGTCGTGAGGTACTGATCGATGAATGGGCCGAAGTGCGAGTCCTGAATGAGCTCGTTTTCGCGGCCGTCTTTGTTGGCGCCGTCGGGCGTGTACTGCCAGATCCACTCGATGTTGCCAGATACGGGCTTCTCTTTTTTTCTGGGAGGCTCGGGCGCGCCGGATGGCGTCATCGGGGCGATCTGCGCGGGCGCGAGCGTGGCCGTGAAGAGGAGAAAGGCGGCGAGTTGGAGGAGGCGGCGCATGGGCAGGTTTAGAGGCTTAACACGGATGAACACGGATAGAAGCACGGATTGACGTGGTGTGCGTTTCGTCGTTCCATTCGTTTTGCTTTTGATCCGTTTCATCCGTTTGATCCGTGTTAGGTTTCTGTTCTCGCGACTAGACGGCGTGCAGGGATTGGCGGCGGTCGATAGCTTCGGCGAGCGCCTGGTGGACGAGTTTGCCCATCTCGGTGGTCGAGACGAGGTGTTGGGCTGGCGTATTTTGAGGTGCGTTTCCGCGGGCGATATCGGCGGTGCGGTGGCCGGCGGTGAGGACCTGGGAGACAGCAGCTTCGATCGCGGCGGCATCGGCTTCGAGGTTGGCGGAGTGGCGAAGGACCATGGCGGCGGTGAGGATTGCGCCGAGCGGATTGGCCTTGCCGGTGCCGGCGATGTCGGGCGCAGAGCCGTGTACGGGCTCGTAGAGATTGACTGCGCCGCCGATGGTAGCCGAGGGCAGCATGCCGAGCGAGCCGGTGATGACAGCGGCCTCGTCGGAGAGGATATCGCCGAAGAGGTTCTCGGTGAGGACGACGTCAAAGTTACGCGGGATATTCATCAGGTGCATGGCCATCGAGTCGACGAGCTGGTGTTCGAGCGTGACCTCGGGATAGTCCTTGGCAACCTCAGTGACGGCGTCGCGCCAGAGTTGCGAGACTTCGAGGACGTTGGCCTTGTCGACGGAGGTGACTTTCTTGCGGCGCTTGGAGGCGAGTTCGAAGGCGACGCGCGCGACGCGCACGACTTCGGCCTTGGTGTAGCGCATGGTGTTGATGGATTCGCCGCCTCCCGGTGCGCCAGCATCGCGGTTCCACCAGCGTGGCGAGCCGAAGTAGAGGCCGCCGAGGAGCTCGCGGACGAAGAGAATGTCAGCGCCTTCGGTGACTTCGGGGCGCAGCGGCGAGTTGGCGGCGAGTGCAGGGTAGGCGATAGACGGGCGCAGGTTGGCGAAACCGCCGAGCGCCTGGCGGATCTGCAGCAGGCCGGCTTCGGGGCGCTTGTCGGGCGTGAGGGCGTTGAACTTGTTGTCGCCGACCGCGCCCATCAGGACGGCGTCGCACTCGAGCGCGGCTTCGAGGGTCGCGGTGGGCAGGGGCGAGCCGGTCGCGGTGATGGCGACTCCGCCGACGAGCAGCGGGACGAAGGTGAAGTCGTGGCCGCCGAACTCGGCGACAGCTTTGAGGATGTTGACGGCTTCGTTGGTGACTTCGGGGCCGATACCGTCGCCGGCGAGGATGGCTATTTTGAGACGCATTCAACTAACTCCTGAGAACAACCGCAAACGCTTAACACGGATTAACACAGATGAAACGGATTAAGAACAAGCAACGGCGAAATACGGGGATTCTTCACTGCGTTCAGAATGACAAGCGAAAATTCATGCGATTGCGGAAACGTTCGGTTCGGGTTTGAGCAGGCTTAGCAGGTCCTGGTCGTAGATGGTTTTCTTACGGTCGGCGAGCTCGGTGAAGCGGTGGTAGACGGCGTCGAGTTCGGCGCGGGAGAGATTCTGGCCGAGTTCGACGTAACGCTGCTCGAGGGCGCGGCGGCCGCTATGTTTGCCGAGGACCAGCGAGTTGTGCGGGACGCCGACAGATTCGGGAGTCATGATCTCGTAGGTGAGCGGGTTGACCATCACGCCGTGCTGGTGGATGCCGGCGGCGTGCGCGAAGGCGTTGGCTCCGACGATGGCTTTGTTGGGCGCGGCGCCGAAGGTGATGCACTCGGCGAGCATCTGGCTGGTGGGGTAAAGCTTGCTCATGACGATGTTGTGCCGATAGGGCAGCTTGTCCCTGCGCGTGGTGAAGATGGCCGCGAGCTCTTCGAGCGAGGCGTTGCCGGCGCGCTCGCCGATGCCGTTGATGGCGCATTCCACTTGCCGTACGCCCGCTTCTACCGAAGCGATCGTATTCGCAACGGCGAGGCCGAGATCGTCGTGGCAGTGCGCGGAGAGGACGATGTTTTCAATCCCGGGAACGCGCGCGCGGACGTCGAGAAACATCTGCGCGTAGTCGTGCGGGATGCAGTAGCCGACAGTGTCAGGCAGGTTGAGCGTGGTGGCGCCGGCCTGGATGGCGACTTCGCAGACCTTGATGAGGAAGTCGCGGTCGGTGCGGGTGGCGTCCTCGGGGGAGAACTCGACGTCTTCGGCGTAGCTGCGGGCGAGAGCGACCATCTCGGCGATCTGGTCGAGGGCCTGCTCGCGGGTGATCTTCAGCTTGGCGGCGAGGTGCAGGTCGGAGGTGGAGAGGAACGTATGAATGCGGGCGCGCGGGGCGGGCTCGATGCTGCGTGCGGCTGCGTCGATGTCTTCGCGCTTGCAACGGGCGAGGGAGGCGATAATGGGGCCGCGGACTTCGCGTGCGATGGTGCGAATGGATTCGGAGTCACCCTCGGAGGCGATAGCGAAACCGGCCTCGAGGATGTCGACGCCGAGGTCGGCTATCTGGTGCGCGAGCCGCAGCTTTTCCGCGCTATGCATGGTGCAGCCGGGGGACTGCTCGCCATCGCGGAGGGTGGTGTCGAAGAAGTAGACGCGGGGCGCCTGTTCTTTCGCGGTGATCGGGGGATCTGGCACAAACATAGGATACGACCTCGATGACTCATTCATAGAATAACGCAGGCTTATAATAAGTCAAAGGCGTATCATAATTTCTAATTGATATATTCATAATCGATTGATCTTGGGCTCGGGAAGGTAAACCAGTGGATCTTTTTCAGTTGGAGACGTTTCTCGCTGTGGCGGAAGAGCGCAGTTTCTCTCGCGCGGCCACCCGGTTGCATCGTACGCAGCCGGCGGTGAGCCAGGCGATCGCCAAGCTGGAGACGGAGTTGGGAGAAATCCTGCTGGAGCGGTCGTCGCGCGATGGCACGCTGACCGATGCGGGCGAGGTGTTGCGCGACTATGCGGTGAAGCTGTTGAACCTGCGTGGAGAGGCTGCGGGCGCGCTGAACGAATTGCGGGAGCTGCATCGCGGACGCCTGAACCTGGCAGCGAACGAGTATACGTGTCTGTATCTGCTGCCGGTGCTGGACGAGTTTCGGCGGCAGAATCCGCGGATCAAGGTGACGGTGCAGCGGTCGCTGGCGAGTCGCATCACGGACGATGTGCTGGTGTATTCGGTCGAGATTGGCGTGCTGAGTTTCCGGCCCGACGATCCGCAGATCAAGTCGGTGGTGGTGTATCGGGATGAGCTGGACTTTGTGGTGAATCCGAAGCACCCGTTGGCGAAGGAGGAAGAGGTATCGATTCGCCAGCTTGGGGCGCAGAATTTTATTGCGCACAATATTTCTTCTCCACAGCGGCAGAAGGTGATCGAGACGTTTCGCAGGCATAAGACGGCGCTGCAAATGGGTGTGGAGCTGCCTTCGCTGGAGGCGATCAAGCGGTTTGTGGAGATGGGCAACGGAGTCGCGCTGGTGCCCGGGCTGACGGTGCGGACAGAGGTGGCGAGCGGCGCGCTGGTGCGGGTCCGGGTAAGGGAACTGCAGCTCGAACGCAAGCTTCGGCTGGTGTACCGGCGGCAGGCTAGTCTGTCGCACGCTGCGGTGGCCTTCCTGAAGATTGTGGAGGCGTACGCCGCAGCCCATGGCGATCCCTATTCTTTTCATGCAGAGCGTGGTGCGTAGTCCGCGTGAATTGAGACGATGCCGCGCGAGCGTGATTGGTTGCATCGATTGGGAGATAGAAAACTTCATCGGGGAAAATTGTTTTTCTATTTTCAAACTCTTATGGCGGGTAGTTCGTCTGTAGCGGTAGACTTGTCCGCCGGAGAAACTAAGCCGGCATCGACACTGGAGAACAGCCAATGAATATGATGATGTTTCGCAGGATTGCCGCACGCGCAGGCGTTGTGGCATTGTGTAGCGCCGCGCTATGCACTGTGCCGATGATGGCGCAGGGCGGTGGCGGCGGCGGTATGGGCGGTGGCGGCGGTATGAGAATGACCACCGAACAACGGGTAGCCAATCTGGACAAAGCCGTAACGTTGACCGATGACCAGAAGACGAAGGTCAAGGCGATCTATGACGCCGATGCGAAGAAGATGCAGGACCTGATGGCGGCGCAGGATCCGGATATGCGCAGCAAGATGATGGCAATGCGCACGGACGAGCGCACCCAGATCAGGGCGCTGCTGACGGATGACCAGAAGACGAAGTTCGACGCCATGCCACAGGGCCGCGGTCCTGGCGGCGGCGGTGGCGGCGGAGCTGCACCACCTCCACCCACACCCCCACAATAATTGTTTGCAAGAATGAAGAAGGCCGGGGAGCGGGTTCGCCTCTCCGGCCTTCTTGCGTCGCGGTATGCCCCACGGGAGCCGGGCTACGGGTACAATGATGGGAGTGGCTCTGCCTGTCACGTAGGAACAAGAAGGGGTAGAAACGAAGAATGAAGAAGACGATGTTGTTGGGCGTGCTGATGCTGTCGGCCGCTGCAGGGTATGCGCAGGAGAGCCGGCAAGACGTGAGCTTCAGCGGCACCGGAATCTTCGGTCCCACGATACATGGCGCCGCGAACGTGACGCAGACTTCGACCGGCGCGGCGGGTCTGCTGCTCAGCTACCGGTACATGGTGACTCCGCATAGCGCGCTTGAGCTGAATTACAGCTTTGCGCAGAACAATCAAAAATTCGCGACGAGCTTCGAGCCGCATGCCAGGATCCACTCGCGCCAGCAAGAGGTGACGGCAGCGTATGTCTACAGCCTCAACTTCAAGAGATACAGCCCCTTCGCAGAAGCCGGCGTTGGCACGATGATCTTCACGCCGGTTCTGGATAACGGAACGAACCTGCTGGGAACAAAATCGACCAAGGGCATCGGTGCTCTCTTCGGAGGCGGTTTGGCGTATGAGCTGAGCCCAAGCTTCGATATTCGGATTGAGTATCGCGCCTTCCTGACGAAGTCGCCGAGCTTCGGCGAGGCAAACTTCTCAACCAACCGCTACGAGATCATCTCCATGCCGGCGGTTGGCGTGGCGTATCATTTTTGAGTTGCTAGTTGCTAGCGTCAGCTTTCGGCCCCATATCTCTCACAGGGATGTGGGGCTTTCGCATGTGGCCTATCTGTTATCGGGATTTTCCAGCGAAGTGATAGGCGACGCCGATGGTCACGATCTGCGGAGTGAAGCCCCCATTGGGGAAACTGGTCCACTTCTGGAACTCATATTCGCCGCGAACCCGAAGATAAGACCCCAGCATAAAGTCCGCGCCGGCGCCGCCCGCGAACATGTTGTATCCGAGTTCCGTGTGGCCAAACGGATAGTTGAAGTCGCCGCGCCCGATCATCGCTTTGACATATGGGATCAGTGCGCCGTAGGTGCGGAAATAGCGCCCGCCAATCTCGTAGGTTCGCTCGAAGCTGCGGTCGCCGTTGGTGCTGAAGACCTGGTGGAACTCGGCTTCGACGCCCAGATGGCGAGTGAAATCGAAATCTCCGTATGCGGTGAATCCCTGGAATGTCTGTTGGACGTAGTCGGGTTTAGCCGCGCTGTAGCCGATGCCGATCTGCGCGTCTCCAGCGCGGGATGCGGTGGGCATGGCCTGGGCACAGAGTGCGGGTGTTCCCCCGAGCAGGAACGCTAGCGCAAGTCGTCCAATCAAGAGGGGGTCTCCGCCGAGGCAGGTTAAAAACAACGAGAGCGATTATATCGCTCTCGTTGTCGAAGTCCCGCTTGCGGGAACACCTAGCGAATCCGGTAGGCTATTCCCGCGGTGAATACGGATGGCGTCAGACCAGTTTGATAGTTCCAGTGCTGATACTCGAAGTCGATGGGACGCACGATGATGTGCCTGTTGATGACGACGTCGAGGCCTCCACCGGCAGCGTAGGCAAAATTCGTGCCGCCTGGATGCCCGATATTGTCCTGCTGCAACTGAATGTTAAGGTCGCCGAGTCCAATGAGGCCCTTGCCATAAAGCTTGAAACGGTGGTGGGGAAGAATGAATCTCGGCCCCACGAGAAAGGAGTTCTCCCCGATGTCGTCCGGCGTGACGAGGGAGAGGTAGTGGAAGTCTGCTTCCACGCCGTAGTGAAGGCCCAGGTCGAAATCCGCAAACGCTGAGATACCCTGGATGCCTTTTTGCCCATAATCAGCTTTGGCGTACGAGTAACCACCCCCAACTTGCAGGGCGCCTCTACCGGTTGCAGTTGGCAAGGCCTGGGTATGTCCCATGGAGGGGATCGAGAGCATACATGCGAGCAAGCCGATTGTTTTTAATGTCTTCAACATTCCATCTCCTGGATAAGTCCAACAGTGCTTGCGAAAAGATTTTTCTATTCGTTTGATGCTTCCGAGGTGCGGACAAGCAGGCTTATGCCCCTTGAATATTCACCTGTTCACTGCGGCGGCACGGTCGCGGGCACGGATTGTTGCGCCCCCGCAGGTGCTGCATCGGCTGGTGCACTGGCGGCCGGTGGATTCGCGTCCTGCGCATTGGGCGCTGGCGGGGTACCCGCAGGCGCCGTTGCGGGCGTGGCGGCTGGTTTAGCGGCGGCATTGTAGTAAGACAGCTTCAGATAAACCGGCTCAACCTCGAACGGCATTTTGTCGCGCTGGCTGAGGATCGGCTCAAAGCTGGTGTGCATCTGGACCACCTGATCGGTCCACGGATCGAAGCGCAGGAAGCTCGCCAGAGGCATTGCCGCCTGCTGTTTGAGATCCTTCATGTCGAGTTTGATTCCCTTCGGAACCATCGCCTGCATCCAGAAGGTCGGGTCCTTTTCGCTCTTGATCAGGGCGTCGCCAATCATCGGTGTATCGAGTGCGGTCAGTCCCTTGAGCCGCTGCTGCAGTTGCTGCAGGTAAAGTCCGAAGTACTGCTGTCCGCCTGCGAGTTCCTTGGCGTTCAGGAGGTCGGCAGCTTTCTTTGCAGCCTCGGTGTTGTCCGCGTCGGTGTGGTGCATCGGGATGCGCTCGAACACGGAGGTGGATGGGAAGAGCAAGCGGTCATTGAACGCGTACTTCGTGTCCAGGCGATGACCCAGGATGATATGCGCCAGTTGGAATGCCAGGAGCGCATTGAGGTTGCCCATCTGCTGCGCGCCATCCGCGGTAATCACGCTGGTGGTGTCGATGAGGCTCTTGGACAGGATGATGGTGTTGCCGACGGCGAGAGACTCCAGCGGCTCAGTCAGCAGAGTACGTACCCGGATGGGCCGGCTGACCTGAATGTTGTTATAGACCAGAATATTGTTGGCGAGAGCTTCGAGCGTTTTGTCGAAGTCGCTCGGGGCATCCAGCAGTCCAGCCTGGAACAACCGCTCGAGGACGTTGTCTTCTGCTTGCTGAACCCATTGGCGCTGCGCGCCCAGCGGGCTGAGGTCGGGAGCGTCGTTCGACACGTCCTGGGCGTTCACCACTTCGAGCGACGAGTTCTCAGCGTTGTCGCTCGGCACCTTCAGAACGTAGCCCCAGACGTGGTTGATGGCTTTGAATCGCAGTGTGCTGCTGGCGCTCTTCGGGTCGCTCTCTTCCACATAGAACGAAGTGGGGAGCCACAGGCCAGGCTGCACGTTCGTGCGCCAACTGTCGAAGTGATAGAACTCCTTGATCGTCTCGATGGAGCCGGCGAAGTCGCCGTTGAAGCGGACGACGTTGCCGTCGCGGGTTTCTACCCAGATGCGTCCGAAGAAGCGTCCGAACTCGCGCTTGCCGCTGCTTGGCGAGACATCGAAGACAGCCGTTGGGATGTTGCCGAGGAAGTCATTGCGTACGAAGCTGAAGTTGTAATGCTGACGGTCGAAGTCGTTCGAGTCCATCAGGATCATCTGCACGAAGCCGGACTCGTGGAAGGTCAGACGAAGGCTGCTGGAGATGCTTCCGAGCGCGCCGAACGAGTTCTTGAAGAAGGACAGCTTGCCCTGCTTTCCTCCGAAATTGCCCTTGTTCTGCTTGTATGAGTCCTCGTTGATGACCTTGTTGAAGTCAACGCGCGCGAGGAAGTGCTGGTCGGAGTCCGGCACCTGGAGCAGCAACGGGTCGGGCCTCATGTTCTGGATGTAGGTCTCGACCAGTGGAGCGCGTTCCTTCACAACCTTGATGACCTGTTTCTCTTGAACGATGGCCTTATCGATGAGGGCGTTCTGCGCCGGGGTCAGCTTGCGGCCGGGCATGGTGTCCTGCTGGACTTTCTTTTTACCGAAGATCGCCGCTCCGGCAAAGGTGGGAAAGGTTGCCGCGAGGAGAAGCGCCAGAAGCGTTGCACCAGCGGTAGATCTTGCACGAACATTCATGATTTGCGGCTCCCTATAGGTGACCTAAAGGCCACGGTCGTAAGTAGAATCAGCGTTTCGTAGAGTATTTGCCATAGACAAAATTGGTTACATAGCCGACCGAATTGGTTACATTCAAGCCGGCGATGGGCCGGAGTTATTACCCCGCGAGTTGGAAGGTTACATTGACAAGCCCGTCCCATGTGACCGGACGACCCGACGCGTCGGTTGCAGGTTCAAACTTGGTCGCCAGAATGGCGCGCCTGGCGGATTCATCCAGGCCATAGCCCAGTGGTTTGGTCACTCCCACAACCTCGACTGCGCCATTTGCCATCACCCGGATGTGGATGGTGACGACGCCTTCGATGTGATTCTGCCTGGCCTCAGCCGTGTATTCGGGCTTGGGCTTTGAAATAACCTTCACCGCTTTGCCCGGGTTGGTAGTCGCGAGGGTAGCCGGCTTGGGCGCGGGAGGCGGCTCAGTCTGGCCAAGGTTTACCTGACCAGCGACCCGGCCGGTGGAATTCAATGGGCCAGTACCTCCGGGAACACCATGCGGAATCCCGGCGACGGCGACCACGCCATTGCCCTTGATGCTGGTGCCTTCCGGACTTCCGTTGCCGAGATTGACCTTGGTCGCGGGTGGTCCGCCACCGGTGTTCGCGGCGTTCATTCCGGGCATGCCTCGCGCCAGATTCACGGATGCGACTGCGGGACCATGGAGGTTGGGGACGGGACTATCCGGATTTCCCAGACGGACAGCGGAGGGATGCGGATCGTTGTTCACGACGGATGCGGCTTGCGGCCGGCCAAGGTTCACGACCTTGGGGGCCGCCATCGCAATTACCTGCTTGGGCGGCGCGGGGAGCAGAACCGGCTTGGGAGCCTCCATCTTGACGACTGGCTGCTTCGGCATCTCCGGCGCCTTGATCTGGGGGACCCTGATCTTGGGCGGCTCGACCTTCACGATCTCCGGAAGCTTCGGTTTGGGCGGCACAACCTTGGGCTTTACCGGCTCGACCTTCTTGAGGACAGGTTCGGTCAGGACGGTAAGTTTCTTGTTGGTCTCGATCGTCTGGCGGGTTGCCGCACCGATGACGATGACGACGAACGCGATGACGAAATTAATGGCCAGGGAAGTGGCCGTCGAGGCCTTGCTCTGTCCTCCGGTATCGAGGACGCCGAAATGAGCAAACTGCATGCTCTTCGCCGGGCCGGAATTTGCACTGCGGAGTGGCGCTGCCATAGTCGGGAACGATCCTTCAAAGTCGGCCTGCAACGAAGCCAGCAGGATGAGGTTTAAGTATGACGCAATCGGGTACGCCGAAGTAACTACTTACGCTTACAAACGACCTCAATTAGACATTATCATTCAGAAACCGGCTCACTAAAATCTGCACAAATCTCTGAAAAAACTCTAATTAGCCCAATTCTCCGCAATGAGTGGCTGGTTCTTTTGTTGCGGTTACCGATGTCATCCGTTGCCTGTCCCCGGCGAATTGAACCGAGCTTCCATGACTTCGGGTACTAGCGAAATCACTCTTTTGCGTTGAAATTCCTATACTTTGGTTGTAGCGGAAACGCATTGGTTGAGTGGAGAAACGATGAGAATTCTGGTAACAGGCGGTGCCGGTTATATCGGCGGTACGGTCGCAAGAATCTTGATGGCCGGCGGCCATTCTGTGACCATCTTTGACAATCTGTGTCACAGTAAACGGTCCGCGCTGCCTGCGGGCGCGGAGTTCGTCGAGGGCGAGCTTGCGGACCGGACATTGCTGGAAACGACCCTGAAGTCCAACAAATTCGATGGAGTAATGCACTTCGCCGCGCTGATCGAGGCCGGCGAGAGCATGCAGCGGCCGGAGATCTATTTCCGCAACAACACAGCGGGGACGCTCACGCTGCTGGAGACGATGCTGAGAACTGGCCATGACCGGCTGGTGTTCAGCTCGACGGCGGCCTGCTACGGCGAGCCGGAAACGACCCCGATTCTAGAGGACGCGAAGCTCGATCCGACCAATGCCTATGGCGAGAGCAAGCTGCTGGTCGAATATATGCTGCGCTGGTTCAACCGCATTCACGGGTTCCGCTACGCCAGCCTGCGGTATTTCAACGTGGCTGGGGCGATCGAGGGATATGGCGAGGCACATGAGCCGGAATCACACCTGATACCCCTGGTGCTCGATGTTGCGCTGGGCCGGCGGCAAAGCATCAAGATCTTTGGGCAGGATTACCCAACGCGGGACGGCACCTGCATCCGCGACTACATTCACGTGCGCGACCTGGCTGACGCGCACCTTCTCGCACTGGGAGCCCTCGAAAAGAAAGATCGTGTCATCTACAACATCGGCAACGGCCAGGGTTTCACGGTGCGCGAGGTCATCGAGTCTGTTCGCCGGGTGACGGGACGGACGATTGCGGTGGAGGAGTGTCCGCGCCGGCAGGGCGATCCGGCCGTCCTGGTGGCGAGTTCGGAGAAGATCAAAGATGAGCTTGGCTGGCAACCGCAGTTCGCGAATCTGGACGCAATCGTTGCCAGCGCATGGGACTGGCATCAAAAACGTTACGCATAAACCGACCGGAGGAAGTCTGAATGCTTCAAGGCATCTTCGACAGCATGTTTCATCTGCAACTGCCGTGGCTGGAAAAGATCATCCGGCCGATCATTGTGTATCTATTCCTGATTGTGGTCTTGCGGGTATTTGGAAAGAGGGAACTGGCGCAGTTGAACCCGTTCGATCTGGTCGTCCTGCTGAGTCTTTCCAACACGGTGCAGAACGCCATCATTGGGAACGACAATTCAATTTCAGGCGGCCTGATCGGCGCGTTTGCGCTGCTGACGATCAATTGGCTCCTGACTCGAGTGCTCTTCAAAGCACCAAAGTTGGAGGAGGTGTTGGAAGGCACCAAGACCGAGTTCATTCGCCACGGCGTCGTCGATCCCGTGGCTCTGAAGAAGGAGACGATGACCGAGCTCGAACTTCTCTCCGTCATCCACAAGCAAGGGCTGAACGACTTCTCTGAGGTCGAAGTATGCGCTCTGGAGCCAAATGGGACCTTCTACGTGGAGGCAATCACGCCGACAGTCGACGAGACGTACATGGCTGCACTCAAAGACGCGGTCGATATACTGACCAACGAGGTGAAGGCGATGCGAGCGCAATTGGCGAGCCGATAGTTTAGTGGTGGAGCTTTGCCAGCGCCTTTGTCAGGCGTTCGGGTGGAGGGCTGGTCTGCGAATCCTTCACTGCTGCGCGATATCCGCCCATGTAGATCGAATACATCACCGCCAGCGCGCAGCCTACGCCGAAGACGAAGCCGAGAAAGCAGCCGATCGCGGCCGACCAGAGTACCGTCATGGGTGCAAGTCTAGCAGCGAATTGCGTTTGGAGACGCCGATGTTTGCCCATCACAGCGGGCTTAGCGTACCTTTTTCCTGCGGATCAAATTTTTGTGAGATCGAGTCAGCGACCTTAGGCAATGGGGGATGTGCGTGCAAACGTCCGATGGAACGAATATGGAGTCTCTGCTGCGGGAGAACCGCGTATTTCCACCGCCAGCTGAGTTCTCATCGAAGGCGCTCATCAAGAGCCTTGCAGAGTATGAGGCGATGTACAAGCACAGCGTCGAGGATCCGGAGGCGTTCTGGGCCGAAGCTGCGGGCGAATTGGATTGGTTCGCTCCGTGGGACAAGGTTCTCGACGGCGAGATGGGCTCGGCGAAGTGGTTCACCGGCGGCAAGCTGAATCTGAGCCACAACTGCGTCGACCGTCACGCAACGGGCGCTCGGCGGGACAAGGTTGCGCTGCTGTGGGAGGGTGAGCCCGGCGAGGTGCGGCGCGTTACCTATGGCGAGTTGCACGACCAGGTTCAGCGATTTGCCAATGTGCTGAAAGGACTGGGTGTCCAGCGCGGCGACCGGGTTGCGATCTACATGGGCATGTGCCCGGAACTGGCGATTGCGATGCTGGCCTGCGCGCGGATCGGCGCGGTGCACTCGGTGATCTTCGGCGGCTTTGCGGCGCAGGCGATCGTGGACCGCGTGAATGATTCAGCCTGCGTGGCGGTGCTGACGCAGGATGTGAGTTATCGCCGCGGCGCCGAGGTGAGGCTGAAAGAAATTGTGGATGAGGCGATCGAGCGCTGCCCGACGGTCAGAAATGTGGTCGTTTACCGGCGCTCGGCTGCGGACGAGCTCTCCACGGGGATGAAGCTGGGCCGCGACCTTTGGTGGCACGATCTGATGGCCAAGGCGGAGCCGATCTGCCCCCCAGAGTGGATGGACTCCGAGGACCTTCTCTATATCCTTTACACCTCGGGGACGACAGGCAAGCCGAAGGGTCTGGTGCACAGCACGGGCGGTTATTCGGTGCAGAGCTGTCTGACCGCCAAGTATGTCTTCGACCTGCGCGAGAACGATGTCTTCTGGTGCACGGCGGACATCGGCTGGGTGACTGGGCACTCGTATATTGTGTACGGCCCGCTGCAGAACGGCGCGACTGTGGTGATGTACGAGGGCGCTCCCAACTTCCCTGCAAACGACCGGTTCTGGAAGATCATCGACGACCACCAGGTGACCATCTTTTACACCGCGCCGACGGCGATTCGGGCATTCATCAAGTGGGGCGACGAGTGGGTGCATAAGCATTCGTTGGCTTCGCTGCGATTGCTGGGAACAGTGGGCGAGCCGATCAATCCCGAGGCCTGGATGTGGTATCAGCGGGAGATCGGGAAGGATCGCTGCCCGATCGTCGACACGTGGTGGCAGACGGAGACGGGAACCATCATGATCTCTCCGATTCCCGGGGCGATTGCGACCAAGCCCGGGTCGGCGACACGGCCCTTCTTCGGAATCGTTCCTGAGGTGGTGACCAGGGAAGGCGAAGCTGTGCCGCTTGGACAGGGCGGACTGTTGGTGATTCGCAAGCCGTGGCCATCGATGGCGCGAACCATCTGGGGCGATCCGGAGCGGTATCAGCAGGCGTACTTCTCGGAGATTCCGGGGAGCTACTTTACCGGCGATGGCGCTCGCTGGGATGCCGACGGCTACTACTGGCTGATGGGGCGGGTGGACGACGTGATCAACGTGAGCGGTCACCGGCTGGGCACCATGGAGATCGAGTCGGCCCTGGTGGCGCATCCCAAGGTGGCCGAGGCAGCGGTGGTTGGGCGGCCGGACGATATGAAAGGGCAGGCGATTTCGGCGTTTGTGACGCTCGAGCATGGACAGGAGCCGAGCGATGCTCTGCGCCAGGAACTCCGCCGGTGGGTTGCCAAGGAGATTGGCGCGCTGGCCAGGCCGGACGATCTGCGTTTTACTCAGATGCTGCCGAAGACGCGCTCAGGCAAGATCATGCGCAGGCTGCTGCGGGAGTTGGCGACGACAGGGGATGTAAAGGGAGATACAACGACTCTCGAAGACTTCGCGGTACTGGCCAAACTGCGCGAAGGAGATGAGTAGGAAGTCTCGATCGGCTGTGGGTCAGGCGATCGAGACTCCCCCACTCTTCGTTGTGCGAGGCTTGATTACGCTACTGCGTTGGTGAGAGCGTTGCTGACGCCGCCGAAGGTGTTCGCGATCGAGTTCGCGAGACCGTTCATGGCAGCAACCGAGCCGAGGCCAACCAGCGCCGCGACCAATGCGTATTCAATCAGGTCCTGACCGGATTCGTCAGAGATCAGGTTCTTGATGAGCTGCTTCATGGATGTTGCTCCTCTAGTTTGGATTTGTAGAGAACCGCATGTCTGCGAGTCCCTGGCCTGGTGTTCCGTGCCGCGCTCCAAAGCTGGAGCGCGGCGCATCTCGAGTTCAGTCCGAACTACGCTACGGCGTTCGTGAGGGAGTTGCCGACGCCATTGAAGGTGTTGCCAATGGAGTTCGAGAGGCCCTTCATCGCGGCAACGGCGCCGAGACCGACCAGAGCAGCAACCAGTGCGTACTCGATCAGATCCTGACCGGAATCTTCCGTCATCAGGTTCTTGAGAATCTGTGTCATGTTCTTCATTTTTGTTTCTCCTCGTGCGGGTTTTCGTTGGGCATACCCCGGGAGGGCGGCCGCCTTTGCGATACTGCGAGACTAGGCAACGGGAACCAACATGCAAATCACCGGAAAGCATCAGACCCCGCCCCATCCGGGGCATGTTCCCTCCCACCTTGGTTCGAAGGCCTGCCACTTTGGAGGGACAGTTCGGATTGCACCGTCCGGAAGAGTTCGGTCCTAAAGGAGGGGACTTTTCGCAAGCATTGTCCTTGCTGTGAGATATCGAAACAGGACAGACGCGAGAGAGGCTCGGCGGCGGCATTCTGGATTTTACGGTATAGATCAATCGGTCTATACTCCGTAATGAAGGTGAACAACGATGAAGACGGCGGAGAAGCGCGCAAAGCTGTTCATGAATGGCAGGAGCCAGGCAGTGCGGTTGCCCAAGGAGTTTCGGTTCGAGGGGAAAGAGGTGCGAATTCGAAAGTCCGGGAGCGGCGTTTTGCTGGAGCCGGTGGCGGCGCAGATCGGATCGAGTGACCTGGAGTCTGTACGAAAAGTGCTGAAGACGCTGGAACCGCTTGCCCCCGAGGTTTCGGCGATGGTGGAAGACGCGATGCGGAAGCTTCAAAACTGACACCGCTGACTCTACCGATGATTCAGGCTTCAGGCGGCCGTCACTTGCGTTGATCTCAGCCGCCCCCTGCTGCGGCGGATGAAGGATTCTGGTTCGCTCTCGGAGATTATCGCCAGCGGGCAGAGCTTTTCGGTGACGCCTTCCCTGCACGCCGAAGCATTCCAGCGGACGAGTGTGCAGCCGCGCTTGATGCACCTGAGTCTGTTGGCAAGCGCTTCCTGCAGGCGCCTCTTTTCCGCTTCACTGTGAATGAGCAGGGCGTGGCTGTTGTTCATGTGTTTATGGGTCATGTGGTGGCCATCGTCCCAAAGGATGGTCTTGTCGGGTTGGACTGTGCCCATCGCGCCGTTTGCGATCCAGATAACGCGGGCGCCTGCGTCGAGACTATCGACGA